>Ga0209454_1000047_pt1 | contig 99115 bp, 66 predicted proteins | sample WorMetHERISLAND1_2_FD_187400 | JGI IMG/M metagenome (GOLD analysis project Ga0209454, IMG submission 187400) | Marine gutless worms symbiont microbial communities from Max Planck institute for Marine Microbiology, Germany - Olavius geniculatus... | ecosystem: Host-associated > Annelida >... | reverse complement strand
CACCCTCCCAGCCCCTCACCTTCTTCCCTTTGTCTTTTGCCATCTGTCTTCTGACTCCTGACGTCTGTCATCTGTCCTCTGTTTTCTGTTCCTGGCAACGGTGCAGATGACGACACAAGTCGAAATGCACTGTTCTGACAATTAAGGATATATATGGTAGTGACTAGAGTTACTGTTTAGATTATTTACAGGTAGGTGTAATAGATGAGTTGATGGTTGTGCACTAAATTAGGATAAACAATATTTGTTTAGGCTAAGTAAATTCCAGGAAATGGCGTAAATAGAAGGGCGTCCTCCCAACACGACACCACCTCCGATGATGACTGAACCCAAATTGCTCCGCCCTGAAAGGTTGCCAAATGTTTGGCTTCACATCGGCTTCTCAAGTTTAACCGTGAGCAGCGTCAAGTGCAGGTCATTATAAAGGGTGTTCAACAATCCAAGCAGTTCAGCCTGATCGCCTACCGTGCCGACTAACTCCGTAACCGGTCTTTGATGATCCTCCGGCCTGCACACTTTGATGCGCAAACCACCAAGTCTTTCTGACCAACTTTCGTCCAATAAGCCTAAAACGCGAATGCGGTATTTCCCGGGCCTGTTGAACGCGACACTTTGCTCGTCCATCGGTTGTGGCATGATTGAAAAACCTCTCCTTGTCTTCATCTTTCCTACGGCTGCATTAGGTTTCGCTGACACAGGTCGGCCGTATCATTCGCTTCTATTTTTCTGACCGGCTTTATAGCCTTCATCATAGGCGTTCTTGTTAGCCTTTTCTTCCGACTTTTTGTGCCGATCGTAGAGATAGCCACCGGCTGTTCCGGCGGCCGTTCCGACGACGGCCCCCACAGCCGTATTACCCGCGACGGCACCGACCGCTGTCCCGGCGCCGGCACCGATGGCCGCACCACTCAAGGTACGCCGCTCGGTATCCGACATGCCCGAACACCCACCCAGCGTCAGACCGATCAGCAGAACTGTGATGATTGTAGATTTTTTCATTGTTTACTCCTTTCTATGAACTAGAGGCACCAATCAATCTTTTGGCAACCGTTCAGAGGGTTGAAGTTCAAAGGTTGACGTTCATGTTAGGTTTGAACGACAGTCAAAAGCCCACGCCCTGCAGCGCTTTTGATACTATCTTCGGCTGATTTCCTTCTCGAGCACTTTACTTGATCAGGTTCTTGCTTCAGACAAGTCAAAGCGTACACGATCGCGACCATTATGGGGACAAAATCCGACATTGGTTTGTTCCTTTCTATGACCTGAAGGTTCAAAGTTTGGGGCTACACCCTTTGGGCTTCGACCCCACAAGCAGGGTTCATAGGTTACAATACTGAAGGTACAGCCTGCCCTGGTGCGATATGACGTATTTCCAACGCTCACTGCCGGAGAACCTGATAAAGTCCTATCTGCCAGACCCTTACGAAGTCCAGTCCGGGCCAGGGTGTTCATGTGTCAACGCACAGCAGTCAGATGACAGAAGTCAGACGCAAACAAGTTATTTGTTATTCGTTACTGGTTTGAATTGAACGGATCAAATTTACCATTAAAAAGGATTGAACGACAGGCGGAGTAAGGGCCCTGCAGCGTCAGGCGCTTACGCAACAGGTGCGCTGCCTGAGCGAATCCGTAAATCCAAAATCCGAAATCCGAAATCCAAAATCTTCAGTCTTCAATCTTCAGTCTTCAATGTTTATTATTGACAGGGCCACTTTTCCATCAGGAACCTGAATTGAGCTTCAACGGGCCGCTCATCCATGTGTTGGGGATTCGATTCGGCCCACTCGACGAACCAGCCGATGGCATCATTGCGAGTCGGCAGCGGATCCGGCACACAAACAAATTTGATGCCTTTCGGTCCGGACGTTATGGCCTCATAATACTGATACGCTCCTTCAAAATAACCGTGACAGAAATTGATGGCCTGATGGTACAACGGATCATCGGGGGATACCGTGCACAGGCCGACAAACTGCCTCGCCGTGTGCGCCTCAAAATCCTTCTCCGTTACCGCTGTGGCCAAACCGGGCAGCAACAACACAAGCAACCCAAGCAAATGAATTGATTTTCGAATCATGGTTCTTTCCTCCTTCAATCCCTTAATTGCTAAATTCGATATTCGCTGTTGTAGACCGTTTGTTAACCATAGTTTCTTTTTTTTTTCAGACCGGGCGCTTTTCAGGCCAGCGGCCCGCCTGCGGCGGATCACCTGAAACATTATTGAGGTTCCCGGTTCCCGGTTCCGGGTTGACCGGGTTCGAATTTTTATCGCCATTGAACCTTGAACCATCTCGAGGTGCCCCGTTCCAGGTTCCGTGTTCAGGGTTAACCGGATTTCGATCTTTTAAACCTTTGAACCTTGAACCCAGAACCCGGAACCTCTGAACCCAGAACCCAGAACCTCTGAACTCAGAACCTCTGAACCCAGAACCCCTGAACCCAGAACCTCCGAACCCAGAACCTTGATTCCTGACACCTGAACACTGAAACCCGAAACCTCTATTATCTACCACCGTAGCGGCTGGGCCAGTTCCGTCAGCACGCTTACAATCAGGCCTGGCGGGTCACCGGTAACCGCCGCCGCCCTCACCGTCTTTGCTGTCAGCCAGCAAAACATCATCAGCACCCAAAGGTAGGCAACGCCGAGCGCGATGTTGGTGCGGCGATAAAAAGGAGACCGCACCAGCGAAGCGAGAGGTCCGATGTAGGTTGCCAGAAACCACGCTCCTCCGCCGGCGACTAACGACGCCGATTGAAATAACTTGAACCCTAGTGCCTGTTCGCGAAGCGTCGCGGCGGTTGCCTCGATCCGGTTCGCCAGAGGAGCGAAATACCCGGCCAGGGTTTGTGAAAGCGCCAGATACATCAGCAGGTCCCCGACCACCACCGACCAGCGGCTGCAAGCGGCATTTGCCTTGAACTCACTGGACATTATCAATCCCACTACTGCCAGAAAGGACAGACCCAGCGCCATGAAGAACTGCAAATCGGCCACGACATGCACCGTGTGACCGATTTGTGGGATACTGAGGCCGTCGGCGGCTCTGTCGAACTGAACGATCTGAAACGAGGCAATCGCTTTGTTGAACCCGATCACCGTCAGACGCGCCTGCATGGGCCTGAGCCCAACCTGCACCGGGTTGTAAATCTCAGTCATTCGACCATTCCCTCATTTTCCGGCAAATCACAGGTTTTGGATGTCTAATCAAATCGCCCGTCAGGAATCCTGGCGAAAGCCCGCCGGAGGCGGGATTCGGCGCTTCCCCATAATATCTTCGGATGCAGACGCCATAACCATCTCGAGGTTCACGGTTTTTAAGGTTCCCGGTTCCAGGTTCAGGGTTAACCGGATTCCAATCTTTTAAACCCAGAACCTCTGAACCCAGAACCCACAACCTTCTATCACTACCAGCGCAGCGGCTGGACCAGTTCCCTTAACACTCCCAAAATCACGCCCGGTTCATCGCCGGGAACCGCCGATTCCACCCGTACGGTCTGGGATGTCAGCCAGCAAAACAGTATCAACACCAACAGGTACGCGCTGCCCAGTGCGATGTTGGTCGGGCGGCCAAACGGGGATCGCAGCAGCGAAACGACAGGACCGGCGTAAATTGCCAAAAACCATGCCGTGCCGCCGACGACGATCGCTCCCGATTCGAGAATATTAATTTCCGACGCTTTCTGCGGCAGGTTGCCGCCGACCGTTTCAATGGTTATTGCCAGCGGTCCGAAAAAGCCTGCCACCGTGTGGGCCAGGGCCATATACATCAGCAAATCACCGGCGACTAACGACCAGTGGGTGCAGGTACCCACTTCGTCGAGTTCGGATGACATAATGAAGGCCGGAAGCGCCAGGAGAGACAGACCCAGAGCCATGAAAAGCTGCAAGTCGGCCACAACGTGAACCGTGTGGCCGATTCCGGGCACCCGGAGACCGCCGGTGGATTTGCCGAGCTGAGCGATCTGAAACGATACAATCGCGATGTTGAATCCGATCACGGTCAGACGGGCGCGCATGACATTCACGGCGACACGCACCGGCTTGTTGTTTTTAGACATGAGACAATACCTCAATCACTTATTAAGAAATCCAGGTTATCACCATCGTCGGCCATCGCAAATTGCCGACTGCGCTGGAGTAAATTTTCGACCCCAGAGGAGTTCAAAAGGTATTTAACCAATAACAAGTAAATGTAGCGGCGGGGTTTATCCCCGCCGAGAGCTTAGCGGTTATCATCGATAAAGTCATGTAGTCGATTCGTTTTTGGACCACGGCGTTACCCGCCGTTTAGGCGGGGATAAACCCCGCCACTACATGGTTGATCGAGCCCATCGACATTTGTAGTCTCGAACGAGTGCCGGCCTCGATTCGGCTGAGCTCGTCGCAGGTCGGCAAAAAGACAGCCGGTCTGATCAAAGAAAAGAAAATATTGAACGTCCAACATCGAACATCGAATAATGTATTCTGCCTGTCGTGAGTCTTTTGTCGAACGGTCTATTTTTGAAAGACAGAGCCACGTGTGGGGTCGTAGCTCGAAGAGCGAAGACGGGTATCTGTCCGATACCAGATACCGAATATCGAGTAGTGGAAATTCGTCAATGGTTTTGTGTTCCTAATAACTTACAACAAATAACCAATAACCGCATTTTGTCTTCTGTCCTCTGTCTTCTGTCCTCTGTAATTCCGCCTCAAGCGGAATTACTACATCACCAGCAATATCCAGGGCGTTCCGATAACCATGAAAATCAACAGATTGATCAGCGTGACCAGTCCACCCAGGCGATATATCTCTCCCTGGGTCAGATAGCCGCTACCGGCACACAGCACATTTGCGCTGGATCCCTGGGGGGTGATGGCGCCAAAAAAATTGGTGGCAAACAACAGCATCAGGGCCATTAACATCGGCGGAACGCCGGACCCGATCGCCACCCCCAGAAAAACACTGTAAAGGGCCAGCATCTGGGCCGTCTGACTGACAAACAGGTAGTGCATCACCACATACAGCGCGACGAGCACAACATACACCATCGGCCAGCTCAATCCGTGCAGATCCTGCGACAGTTGACTGCCCACCGCCCCCATGAATCCCAGATCGTTTAACTGGCTGCTCATAGTGTACAGCACCGAGAACCAGATAAAGGTGCCCAGGGCATCCCCCTGGTTTTTGAGATCATCCAGGGTATATATCCCGCACAGCATCAAGACCGCCAGACCGGCAAACGCGGTGGCGGTTTTATCTATTGCCAGCGTCTCCGACAGCGCCCATAAAATTACCATCACCAGAAACGTGATGCCGGTAATCCACTCATCGCGTGACATGGCGCCCATCTTCTGCAGCTCTGACAAGGCAGCCTCGGGAGCTTCGGGGGTTTCCTTGACTTCGGGGGCAAAAACCCTGTAAAGCACAAACGGTACGATGATGAGCGCCACGAGTGTGGGCACACTGGCCGCAACAAACCAGGAGCCGAAATTGATGCCCTCGACGCCGGCTTCGGCCGCCATTTTGGCGCCGACCGGATTGGCCGACATGGCGGTGAGCCACAGGGTCGATGACAGGGTAAGACCGGCGATGCAGTTCATCATCAGGTAGCTGCCCATTTTTTTGTGGGTGCCGTCCTCGACTTTAGAGCCGCTTCCCCGGGCCAGCGCCAGGGTGATCGGGTACAGAACCCCCGAGCGGGCCGTATTGGCGGGAAAGGCCGGCGCAATGAGGGCATCGGTCACCACCAGGCAGTAGCCCAGCCGCAGCGTCGATTGGCCGAACTTGCTGACCAGCAGATAAGCCGTGCGGTTTCCCAGCCCCGATTTAACCACACCGCCGGCGACCAGAAAGGCGGCGACAATCAGCAGGATAAAGCCCTGGCCGAAGCCGGAGTAAGCCTTGACCGGATCCAGCACTCCCATGAATATGGCCACTGCCACGGCAATGATGGACGTGGTCAGAATCGGCACAGCTCCGATCACCACCGCCAGAATGGCTGTAATAAAAATGGCAAACAGACGCCAGGCCTGGGCGGTCACCCCCCATGGGGCCGGCACAAACCACAGGACGCCCAAAAAGACAAACATGATGATGGCACGGGGCAGGTTAATGTTCATGGTAGCCTTAAATATTTGAAATCGAAAACTCTCGTCGTCGAGGTTGAGAGAAAAGCGGCTTCGACGCGACAGGTTGGAGTGATGGAGTAATGGAGTCGTGAGAAAAAAGAACCTTGTTTGGCGCGTGCAGGAAATAGTGGCTAAAACATACAATCGCGTTTTTTTTCCGCTTTTGCACCCAACTCTCCAACACTCCAGTACTCCAGTACTCCAATCTCTCAAATGGCGGATGCGATGAACTGGCGCATATATTTCAGTAACCAACGATTTCGATTTACATCGCCTAGTCAGGATTCGGCCCGAAGATGCCGACTCCCAGTTTGCCTGCGATGTAGTGGATCGCCTTTTGCGCACGCACGCTGTTGCCGGCTGCGTTCAGGCGCGGCGAGAATGCGGCGATGGCCATTTCGCCCGGTACGATGGAAACAATACCGCCGCCGACGCCCGTCTTCGACGGCAGGCCGGCCCACATCGACCAGTAGCCGGATTCATCATAGAAGCCGGCGGTCAGCATGATCGCAAGCAGCTCCGGCACGTGTTTTTCGTCCAGAAGACGCTCGCCGGTTCTGGGGTTGACACCGCCATTGGCAATGGTTGCCCCCATGATGGCCAACTGTTGGGTCGTAACCCCCACCGAACACTGCTTGGTGTATACCCTCATCGCTTCCTCGGGGTCCGAGTACAACCGCCCGTAGTTATACAGGTTGTTGGCGATGCCGCGATTGCTCCAGGACGTCGTGTACTCCGACTGATACACTTCGTCCATCAGCTTAAGCGGAGCACCGGCAAACTTGGACATGTTGTTGAGGACCATATTCCACCGCTCTTTCTCACTGCCCGCTTTGACCATGCTGACAGACGCTATGGCCCCGGCATTGACCAATGGATTCACGGAGCGGGTTTCGAGAATTTCGATAGCCAGCTTCGAATTGAACGGCAAGCCGGTGGGCTCCACGCCGATTTTTTCATAGATCGCCTGCGGTCCGCCATATTGCTGCATGACCAGGGCGGCGGTGAAAGGCTTGGATACCGACCCAATTGCGAAGGCGTAGTCGGCATCGCCGGCCGCCAAAGTTGTCCCGTCCCGCAGGGCGATGACGACCCCGAACAGCTCCGAGGGCACGGTCGCCAGGATCGGGATATAGTCGGCATTCTTGCCATCCTTGACATTTTTAAATTTGGCATAGGCCTCGCCTACCAACTGCTGCAAATCCTGGACGGTATACATCGGGCGGCCGACTTCACCTTTGGCATTTGCCGTCGCACAAACAGCTACTAGCAGGATAACCGCAGCTATACCCGCAAGGAGCGCGGATGATTTTGAAACAAACAATCTGTTCATATGTGGCATTTTCCATTCTCCCATCATGACATTTAGTTAAACAAAGTTATTTTTTATTCACAAATTTCTCGCACAGCGGCCAACGGTTGGACTGGCAGTTGAAAGCTTCATTCCAGCGTTCATTGTGAGTGCTTCTTCCTGCCCAAAAACGGTGCGGGCCGCCCAGCCGCCGGCTGATGCGGCCCGCATTCCTTTGTACCAACCGTCGCGTCGTGGTCCGGCTCAGGACAGCATCATCGCCAGATAACCGCCGATCAGGGCCAAAACCGTTGTAATGGCATAGGTCAGCGGATAGGGCACCGCTGCCACTGCGCTCTGGGACTCTTCACAGACCGCATTGAGGCTGGCGGTGTGGTTGCGCCCGCCGGCGGCCGCTCCGGCCGCGATGACCGAATTGAGCTTGAACATCTTGTGGCCGATGACAAAGGCGACAAAGGGCGGTATCAGGGCTCCGGCGGCGCCGATGACCGCGATCCAGATCACAATCGGGCCCTGGAACGAGTTGAGCACCTTGGGCCCCACGTTGGCCGCCAGCACGGCAACGAACATGTTGAGGCCGATGTCCTGCAGGTGCATGCGGGCCCCCTCGCTCACCGGCCCGCCGATCTCCGGGTTGCGGCTGCGCCAGTAGCTCATAAAAATGCCGGCCAGCAGACAACCGGCCGAGGTGCCCAAGGCAAATGGGATGCCGGCCAGCGTAACACTCAGTTTGCCGACGATATATCCGATGGCCATGGCAATCGCCATGTACATCACCTCGGTTACCATGTTGTCGCGAATCGGTTTGCCGCCGAGTTCCCTGGCCGCTCTCTCCAGACAGAAAACCGGTCCCACCAGGCGCAGAACGTCGCCGACCCCGACCTTCTCTTCGGGCAGGATCGGCAGGCCTTCTCCCATGCGGAACAGGGCTTTGAGCTGCAGGCCATGGCCAATGTTTTTGGCCAGTTCGGCCAGGGTCTTGCCGGCGATCTCCTTGGAGCCGACCCGGATATCGGCCGCCTCGATCGGAACGTCGCGCGCCAGGGGCTCGGTAGATTCCGGACCCACGACCTTTTCGCCTTTTTGGATGAGGTCGCCGATATCGGTGCGCACCGAAATGATGTCGCCTTTCTGAATGGTCGGGTTTTCGTTGGCTTCGATCACCTTGCCGCTGCGCACGACCCGCAGGATGGGACCATCCGGATATTCCTGGAAGAGCTGCTCGATCGTCCTGCCGACGAACGCCTCGTGCCGGACTTCGAAGGCGCGCAGATCAAATTGGGTGAAACCCACTGCCAGGGATCCGGCCGCACCGGGCACGGGCTCGGCCGTTCCGCCGCTCATGGCTTTTTCAGCTTCCTGGGCATCGGCGACGGGATCGCGTCCGAACATCGCCGGCGAATAGCGGATGACCAGAATGGTAAAGATCGACGAGATCAGGTAGGCCACAGCGTACCCGGCGGCCATATTGGCCTGGATCTGTTCGCCCGTCAAGCCATCCGGTATGGCGTAGGCGCCACTGGAAACCGCCGACCCGGCCACGCCGAGAATGGCCGTAATGGTGTAGCTGCCCGAAATGATGCCCGGGGCATATCCGGGTGCGAGACCGGCCGCCTGGACGCCAAAAAAGCAAATGACCCAGTTGAGCGACCAGACGGTAACGGCGATCACAATGAATGCCAGACCGCCGGACTTGAGGCCGGAAAAAAACTGGGGACCGACTCGCAGCCCCAGGGCGTACATAAACATCAGCAAAAACATCGAGGACAGAATGCCGGGGATCGAGTAGGTGATATCGAACGCCACCTTGGCGGTCAGCGAGATCAGCACGCCCACCAGCAGGGTGCCGGCCGTGGGCCCCAGCGAGATGCCCCTGACTGCCACGCGGCCCAGCGGGTAGCCGAAGGCCAGCGCGATAAACAGGAAAACGATCGGCTGATTATTGAGAAAGTTGAACAGATAGCCGATGGGCCCCAGAGATTTTTGAGCTTCGTCGCCGCCTGCCGCCTGGACGCTGCCGATGGCCACCAGGGCCACAACAGCCAGGATGGCCGCCGCACAACTCACGCTTATGGCACGTTTCACTGCGGTGTTTCGCAATTTTTTCACATATTTCAGGTTTTTCATAACGAGTTAACCTCCCTTACTGAGAGGCCGGCCAGATCCGCCCGAGCGATTCCGGCCGGCCCCCGGTTATAATGCCGTCTAAGCGCTTTGCATTTTCTCCAGCACTTCCGGTTTGATGATTTTGAGCCCGGCATTCGCGTTGTAGCCGTGAATTTCCTTTACATCCAGCTTGAGCATGAAATCGATAATCTCCCGCGTGACCACCTGGCCCGGGGCCATGATCGGGAAGCCGGGGGGGTAGGGGATGACGAAGTTGGCCGAGACGACCTCGGGGCCGTTTGCCAGGCGAGCATTCATTTCCTCGCTGTTGATCGCAATATGATCGCAGTCTTCCGGCACATAGGCCTCGAAATACCCGAGCCGCATATGCCCTTCCAGGGTCTTGCCTTCCGGGTTGTCGCGGAAGGCATCGTGGAATCGGCTGAAGTTCGGCAGATCCGGCACATCCTCCATAAGCGATTTGACCCTTGCCCGGAAGCCTTTGGCAAATCCCGTATCGCCGGCCAACTTCTTGTCCAGGTCCGCCGCGATCTGTGCCAGAGTTGAAATCACGTAAGACGTTGCGCTGCGGGTATTGTTGATATTGGACTGAAACAGCACGGAATTGCGTGATGTCTTGTTGACCTGAATGTCGTATTTGTCCATCAATTCGGCTTTAAACGAAGTGCCGTCATAGCCGGCCGTACCGCAGACCAGGGTGATGCGGGTCGGATCGAGGACAAATTCGTCCTCGGCCCAGGCGTCGACCACCTTCGACCAGGATACATTCAGGCCGGTATAGTCCTCGGTCGTCCAATTGCGGTATACTTCCGGAATCATCTCCGCGGCGGTCAATATCCGGAAATACTTGGAGATCAGCGGGTTGGAATTGACCTCGTTGCGCAGCGTCAGAGCCAGGGCAATCTGCTCCCGCACCAGGGCATACCCTTCGAGCTCGGCCTGCCGACGTGCCAGATCGAGGGAGGCGATGATTTGTGCGTTCGGAGAGGTCGAGGTATGGGTCATGAACGCTTCTTCGAAGGGTTCATGTACCAACTCCTCGTAATCCTCGTCATTGACGTGGATCATCGAACCCTGGCGGAAGGATGACAGCGATTTGTGGGTCGAATGGGTCGCGTAGGCCCGGATGCGCACTTTGTCCGGATCGGGCAGCAGGTGCCTGTCGAGCAGGCTCTCGTCGCTCGGATCGAGTTCGCCGACCCTTTCCTTAAAGGCGTCATAGGCCTTGCGGTATTCGGGGTGTGCATAGCGGGCTTTCAGGATCGGCACGGACCCCATGGCCGTGCGACCGCGATAGAGCGGCGAGAAACGCGCGAAGGCGTACCAGGCCTCGTCCCACAGAAAGACCAGATCCGGCTTGATCGCCAGGCATTCCTCCATGACGCGCTGGACGTTGTAAATGTGGCCATCAAAAGTGCAGTTGGTCATCAGGATCATCTTGGCCTTGTCCAGCTTGTCTTCGGCCTTGAGGTCGAGCAGGGCCTTCTTGATGGTCCTGAGGGGCACGCCGCCGTACATCGAGTATTCGATCATCGGGTAAGCCTCGACGTAATAGGGTTGGGCGCCGCTCAGCACGAAGCCGTAGTGGTGCGACTTGTGGCAGTTGCGGTCGACGATCACGATGTCGCCCGGCTTGCACAGGGCTTGGACCACGATCTTGTTGGCCGTCGAGGTGCCGTTGGTCACAAAGAAGCTGTGCTCCGATCCAAAGCAGCGCGCCGTCAGCTCATGCGCTTCCTTGATGTTGCCCTTGGGCTCCAGCAGGCTGTCCAGCCCGCCCGCCGTGGTCGAGGTTTCGGCCAGAAACACGTTGGTGCCGTAAAAATGGCCCATATCTTTGATCCAGTTCGATTTGGAGATCGACTTGCCGCGGGCAATGGGCAGGGCATGGAACGTGCCGATCGGGCGGCGGCTGAACTCTTCCAGGTTGGAAAAATGCGGCGTTTTGTAGCGATCGCCCACGCCGCCGAGGATGCTCAGATGCAGTTCGTTGGTTTCCTCCACATCGTAGAAAACCCGGCGAATGTGCGATGCGGTGGCCTCACCGGCGAGTTTTTCCACACGCCGGTCGGTCATCAGGAACAGATCCAACTCCGGCCGGATGCTGTGGATGGCCTCGGCCAGGGCGGTGCCGTAGCTTTCCGGTGCCAGGGTATCCGGATCGTGCGTCACGTAGCGCTCGATCCGCTCCCGCAGGCTCTGCATGTTATACTGCGATTCGAAGGGGAAGTGGTCGTAGATCACCACCGCCTGCACGTCGTGGTTGATGATCGCGCCGGCCACGGCATCTTCGAAGCTCGGCACCCAGACCAACTCGTAGATAAACGGATCCTCCGGGCGGCGCAGCTTTTTCATTTCGTCGCGGATTTTCTGCTGCTGGTTGAGGTTCGGCTTGCTTTCGACAACAAGCACCTCGAAATACGGACGCGAGAAATCGCGCTGCTCGTAGTATTCCGGCATGCCCGTCGCATCGTCTTCAGCCTCCTCGGTCAGGTTCCAGGCTTCCGGTCCCCGGCGGTAGCTGCCTTTCATCAGGGCGTTGTTGATCCGTTGGACGGCCGTCGCAAAAGCTGAGAAATCGCTTTTCTTAAAAAGATTGGCCATGTCGGCGAGCAGGGTCTTGCCGGGAAAGGCCCAGAAGCTTTCGAACACCTCGTTCTGCTCAAGCCGATCTTTGACTTCGGCCTCGAGGTTCTTGGTCTTCTTGCCGCTCGACTGCGCGTTGCGCAACTTGATGGCGGCGCTGCTCAGGTCGTTCCAGCCGTCCATGCGGTTTGTGGCCACGTTGAAAAAATCGAGGACCGACATGTCGGGTGCGCCTTGCGGCGCTCTCTTAGAATCATTGATTGTCATGGTTTTTCTCCTTTCTGATTATTGCTTTTTGTCATATGGATTGGCATGAATACACATGCCAGTGATTTATCGGCCCGCACAACGCGTGCCGTACTGTCTTGAGATTGCTATAAATGCAGTGCATATTAGATATCCGCCTCCATAGGGGTTCAGGAGGTATTCAACTGAACCGGCAGTATGTTGGTTTCAGGTTTCAGCACCTATCGATTGAGGGATTCAGGGATTCAGGGATTAAGGGATTGAGGAATTCAAATGCAAAATAATTAGATCGATAGCATACCTTCAATCCCTGAATTCCTAAATTCACAATTCCTAAATTATTTGTCCTGACACCATTCCTTCTACCGCCTCACGTGACGATATGATTCAGCCCGGGGCGCCGGTTCGAGACCGGCACGCAATTGGTGGCGTTCCCGGAGTTTGGGCAGCCCCGGTGGTGCCGTTTGGGCCGAAGTATCATTCCCGCTGCCGGCCGTACCCGTGATCACCTGGACCGTAGCGGTGGTGCCGATCACCAGCTCGACGCCCGGCGGCAGCCGGTCGACCTCGACCCGCACCGGGACGCGCTGGGCCAGACGGATCCACTCGAAAGTTGCACTGATACTCGGCAGCAGCTCCTGGGCGGTGCTGCCGTCCTTTTGAAAAACGCCCCAGCCCTTGCCGATGACGCGGCCCTCCAATGGCTGGTCCGGATGGCTCATGAGCGTGACATAGGCGCGGTCGCCCGGACGCACATGGGTCAAAGCGGTTTCCTTGAAATAGCCGTAGACCCAGTAAGTGTCGACGTCGACCAGTGCCAGGATCGGCCGGTTGGCCACGGCCTGGTCGCCAAGGCGCAGGTTAAGGTTGGTGACGTAGCCGTCCACCGGCGCCACGACCCGGGTGAACTCCAGCTTCAGCTCCGCCGAGTGAACTTTGGCCCGGGCCGTGCGCAGCCGGGCGTTGGCTTCCCCTTCGGCCCCCAGATTGGCCTTGTCCCGGGCCAGATCAGCCTCCGCCTGGAGTTTGCCTGCTTCCGCCTGCAGCAGCTCCGCCCGGGCACCGTTTACCAGGGCCCGGGCATCGACGACATCGGCCTCAGCCTGATCCAACCGTTCCTGGGAGGCGGAGCCCGTCTTCACCAGCTCGGTATAGCGCTTGAATTCGGCCTGGTAGTCCTTGAGCCGGGCCTGTTTGCCTTTCACTTTCTGCTTGAAATAATCGATAAGGGCGTCGTAGCGTTCGACGCTGGCCGCCGTGGCCTCGACCTGGGCTTTCAGGGCCTCGATCTCGTCGATCGTTTCAGCCAGCTGGCCGCGCATGCCGGCCAGGGTCGACTGGTAGGTGCGCGGGTCGATCTCGAACAGCAGATCGCCGGCCTGAACGAACTGATTGTCGACGATCGGCAGCTGAACGATGGTGCCGTAGACCCGCGGCGTGATCTGAATCACCTGGCCCATGACCTGGCCGTTGCGGGTCCAGGGATTGACTGCGTAGTTTCGGTACTTGTAGCCGACCAGGACAACGGCCGTCAGGATGAGCACGGCGGTCGCCAGAATCCTTGTTATCATGCTGACGGTTTTCATAACGGTATCACCCAAATGCCGATAAGACAGGTGTAGATGGCCGCCAGGGCCAGCATCACCAGTTGTGGAAATATGAAGAAGCGGGACAGCCGGGAGCGGTTGAGCCAATAAGCCGTCAGCCACATGGCCAGCAAGCCCAGAACCGTGGCAGGCAGCAGGGGCGGCATGTAAACGCCCCATAACTCCACTTCGCTTGGAATGAAATTCATGCGACCACCTCGTTTACTAAAGTAGTTAAGTTGATTCGCTCTATTGCGTTTGTAAGGTTTATTGAGTTAGCTGAATTAGTCATTGATAGTACCTAGTCGATAGATGACAGTTCTACTTCCAGCTCTTAGCGCGATGCTTCTTCTACTGCTTTTGAGCGAAGCGCTTATCCAACGAAGCCGATGAAATTTGCGCAGTGCTCTTCATGTGCAACCGCTCTTTCAGCGAAGCGCTCCCGCCCCATGCCATTTACCTTCTGCCTTCAACCTTTCACCCTCCACCCTTTTCCTGACACCCGACACCTGCTTGCCGCGGCGAAGCTCGCTCGAGCGAAGACGGGACACCTGAACACCTACAACTTACCAATCCGGTTTATGCAGGATGGATTTGACCTCCTGCGACGGCGGCGTCTCCGTCTTTTCCGGGCTCAGGATATTGCCCCAGTTGGTGCGGTTCTCCATTTCCTCCTTCAGGCTGGCCGGTATGAAATCCTGACCGGTTCGGATTTCCCAGCCGCCCCCTAGCGCCCGGTATATGCCGACCAGGTTCTGCCCCACGGCACCGGCCGTCGAAACCAGATCGTCCTGGCGCCGGAGAAGGTCCCGCTGGGTGTCCAGCACCCGCTGGTAGTCCGCCTCACCTGCTCTATACTGCCTCAAGGCAACTTCCACCGATTCCTCGGACGCCGTGACGGCGTCCGCCAAAAAAACGACGGCTTCCTGGGACCGCAAAAATCCGACCATGGCGTCCTCTGTCTCCTGGGCAGCCCGGATGACCACATCGTCATAGTTTACCGCCAGCTCCTGGAAGCGGGCATCCTCGACCCGGACCCGGTTGGTAATCCGACCGTAATGCAGAATATTCCATCGGAATCCGCCGCCGGCGGAGTAGAAGAAGCTGTCTTTGTCAAACAGATCGCTGAACTCGGAGTTATTCGAGCGGCTGTCCGTGAAGCTGGCGGTCTGAAAACCCAGGGTACCGAACAAAGAGAATTGCGGAAAAAGATCGGCCTTGGTGAATCCGATCTGGGCGCTCTGGGCGGCCAGTTGACGTTCGGCCGCTCGGATATCGGGCCGGCGCCGCAGCAATTCCGCCGGAATGCCCACCGCCACTTCGTCCGGCGGCTCCGGGATGGTTCCGGCGCCACCCAGCATGGCATCGATTTCACCCGGCAGTTTGCCCAGCAAAACGGCCAGCGCGTTTTTGGCCCGGCGGATATCGACCTGCAGTCTGGGAATGGACGATTCGGTGGTTCGCAACAGCGCACGAGCCTGCAGAACATCCAGTTTCGTGACCGCACCGAATTTGAAACGCTCAGAGGCGATTTCAAAAGATCGTCTCTGGGTCACCACGTTTTGGCGGGCAACCCACAGGAGCTCCTCCGAGGTGCGCAGGAATATGTAAGTGCGCGCCACTTCCCCGGTCAAGGAGACCAGGAAATCGTCGTAGTCCGCAATGGATGTTTCCAGGTTGGCCACGCCGGTTTGCACCGCCCGCCGGAATTTGCCCCAGACGTCCAGCTCCCAGGCCGCACCCAATCCCAGGTCATAGTTGGCATAGTACCGGTCAAGGACGCTGCTGTCCTGGTTGGGGGCATTTTTGCTGTCCTGATTAATCGATCCCGAGCCAAAGCCCTCCTGGATCTGCGGATATTGAAACCCGAAGGCAATGCCCAGTTCGGCACGGGCTTCATAGATGCGCAGCCCGGCAATCTGCAGGGTCAGGTTTTGCTGGTAGGCGGCTTCAATCAGGTCGTTCAGCACCGGATCGCTGAAGACCGTCCACCAGTCGCCGATATTAGATTTCTCGGTTTCAAATTTGGGTTCAGCCGAATCCAGCCAGCTTTCAGCTTCCGGCGGGGTGGGTTTGACGTAATCCGGCCCCACCATGCTGCAGCCGCTGATCAGGATGGCCAGTATCATCAGGCTGGAAAAGGCCAGTCGTTTGAGTTCAATAAAGCTGCAACCGGTTTTCAGCAGACGGCAGCTTTTAGAGACTGATCTAGACATCATTTTTCACTCCTTTAGACGGTCACGACGCGATCCATCCGCTTCATGTTTCAGCTACTGTAAGATGGGCCGTGCGTTGATTGCTTGGATGGGACGATTATTGGGATGCTTCATGACCTTGACGAATTTTTCGATCTGGTCTTTGGAGACCTTCACGGGTTCTTTCATGATGATCCACAACACGCCTTCCGTGCAGGGGGGCGTCGTGAGGGACCCGTTGAACCGATAATGGTCCGTGCTGGACGGCAGGAGGCCATCGGCCGAGACGGCGGACGGCAGATTTTGCTTGCCGCCCTCAATACCGGGCATGTAGGCCCAGACGTTTTCCAGGAATGGATTCGTTTCGCCTTCTTCAAAAAATACGGCAATGACTGCAAGATCGCCATTCTTGTCGGCATGCACCAGGTGCGCGGCCATCGGAAAGGATTTGGCGTTGATTTGGTATTCGCTGGGGGCATGGAAATGGTAGTGTTTGAGCTCGAACTCATGGTCTTCAATCGAGATCCTGCTTCCTGGGGCAAAGTTGACCTGGATGGTATGCCCGTTGTTGACGACCTCTTTGCCGCCGGCCTGGTATTGAATTGTGATCGGCTCCAGTTCGGCCTCGATAAAATCGGTCAGATTGACCGGCGACTGGTTCCGGCCTTCCTCGCATTCTTCGAATTCAGGGCTGAGCTCGTCCCAGTGTTCGGGGCCCTGGTGACCGGTGTACCCCCAATGCACAGAATGGCCCTCATCACCATGCCCCCCGGATTCCTGGGCCGAATAGGCGAAGCCCGATATCAGTAGTACAATAACGATAACCAGCAGCTTTTTCATTGGATCACCTCTTTACAGTTCAGCATATAATGGGTTTGGCAAAACATCTTTGTTACGGTTTGTTCCATATCGCGCTCGATCGGCCGGCGCCGCGGCCATCACGAGCCTGCCTGGCGTCGTCGCAAGCCCGGATCGATTCGTCACTGCAGCGCCCGGGGCGCTGCAGGGGAGGAGGCCACCTTTTCGGTGCCGGCCGTGCCTTTCAAGACCAGAACCGTGCCGGTTGTGCCCACCACAAGCTCGACGCCCTCCGGCAGCTTATCTAACTCGACCCGAACCGGAACCCGCTGGGCCAGGCGGATCCACTCGAAGGTCGCACTGATACTCGGCAGCAGCTCCTGGGCGGTGGCGCCGTCCTTCTGGAAAACGCCCCAGCCCTTGCTGTCGACCCGGCCTGCCAGCGGCTGGTCCGGGTAGGTCATCAGGGTGACGACCGCCTGGTCTCCGGGGGTGATATCCGCCAGGGCGCTTTCCTTGAAATACGCATCGACCCAGTAGCTGTTGACGTCGACCAGCGCCAGGATCGGCTTATTGGCGGTGGCATGGTCGCCGAGGCGCAGGTTCAGGTTGGTCACGTAGCCGTCCACCGGGGCCACGACCCGGGTGAACTCGAGGGCCAGATCTGCCGAATGGACCTTGGCCCGGGCCGTGCGCAGCCGGGCGTTGGCTTCCCCTTCGGCGCCAAGATTGGCCTTGTCCCGGGCCAGATCGGCTTCGGCCTGGAGTTTGGATGCTTCCGCCTGCATCAGCTCCGCCAGGGCGCCATCGACAACGGCTTCGGCGTCGACGACATCGGCCTCGGCCTGGTCAAGCCGTTCCTGGGAGGCGGAGCCCGTCTTCACTAGCTCGGTATAGCGCTTAAACTCGGCCTGGTAGTCCTTGAGCCGGGCTGTTTTTCCTTTCACCTTCTGCTGGTAATACTTGATGAGTGCGTCGTAGCGCTCGACGCTCGCCGCCGTGGCCTCGACCTGGGCTTTGAGGGCCTCGATTTCATCGATGGTTTCGGCGAGTTGGCCGCGCATGCCGGCCAGGGTAGACTCGTAGGTGCGCGGGTCGATCTGAAACAGCAGATCGCCGGCGTTGACGAACTGATTGTCTGCGATCGGCAGCTCGACGATCGTACCCGAAACGCGCGGTGTGATCTGTATCACCTGGGCCATGACCTGGCCGTTGCGGGTCCAGGGGTTGACCACGTAATCCCAGTACCGGATCAGGACAACGCCGAGGACCACCACGATAATCGCCAAGACTACAATCTTTCTCGTACTCGTACTTCCTGTTTTCATATCGGTATCACCCTTCAGTTTAAAATCGCATTTCCTGCCACCGCGGCCAGTCGAAAGTGGCGGCAATCCGGACATAGTCGCTGACCGCCTCCGTCAGGCCCCGGTAGTTGCCCAGCCGCTGGTAGAAGTTCTCGTAGTCCTCGGTGCTGAGTTCGCCGTCCTCGATCCGCTCAAAGGCCTCGTCGATGCGCGTTTCCAATGCGGCCAGCCGCGCAGGTATATCTGCCGCCAGCCCCGTCACCTGGTCCGCGCCGGTTCGTCGCCGAAACCATTCCTGCATAATTTCAATCCACTCCCGCTTCTCATCCATCAGGTGCCGGTCCACGATGTTCGACTGCCAGGCCTCACGCGCCGCCGCCAGCGCTTCGATCCGGTGGCCCAGTGCAAACACGGCCCTGACCAGTTCCTGTACCTGCTCGGGAGTTGCGCCGCGCAGCATCTTGTAAGTCAGCTGCCCGGTTTTGAAGTCGGTTTGTCCGGCGTAGAGCGCCAGTTTATCCGCCAACCCCAGAATGCTGTGGCGGTAGAAGATCGAGCGCCAGCGCCTCCCGAGGGAGCGGTCCGGCCGGCCTGCGGCATCATAGGCCGATAGCAGGAAATCCGCATGGCGGAAGAACTGGTTGAGAAGGCCCAGGAACATCGTATCGGGGCGCCGGGGGAAGAAGGCGAACCGGACAACGAGGGTGACGGCAATCGCGCACGCCATCCAAAGCATGGTCTGCAGGTAGGTCACCATGCTGTAGTGCTGATGATTTTCGGCATCGATCACAATGACGAAGCCAATTGAGGTAAATATTCTCGCAATCGGATGAACGTGCGGCCATAGGGCATATTGCATTAGGAATATTGCAATCAGGACCAATATCGAAAGCTGTAGATGACCCGAAAGATGCTGCATGATGAGCACGTAACAGGGGAAGGCCACAAGGCCGCCCACCAGCCATGCCGCACCATAGACGATGTGGGGCATTTCCGGCCGGTAGGCCGCGATGCTCCCGGTGATGACGACGAAGCAGGTGAACAGGGATCCGCGTGGAATGTCATAGACGTACAACCAGATGAAGAACGCAACCCATACGCTCACCACAAATGCAATCGCGGCGCGCAGTTGAAAGGGATCGACTGCGAATCCCTTTCCTTTGGCCCCGTGCCCGTGATGGTCATCATGCGCCCCGGCCGGCCGTTCGTATCGTCTGATTTTGGCGATACAGTCGTACAGCTCGAGGCTCACCGCTTCGAGTTTCTCGATTTGAGCTCTGGTCACCCGTACGGCTGCTTCTTTAAAATGGGGCAGGGCCCGCGTGGCGGCATCGTCCAGGGAAACGGCAAGGTGCTGTGGAATCTCGGTCGGCGCTTTCTTGGCCAGCATCCGTTCGGTCTGCTCGAATCGCCGATCGAGTTCGGCGAACACGGCCTCGAGATTGGGCAAATACGTCTTTAGCTCTACGTCCCGGGCTTCAACCAGACTCTGCCGCAGCGATTCCAGCGCCTCGTACTGGGCGGCCGTCAGGTCCAGATAAACATGCCAGTCGTGGCCGATCTCCAGCATCTCAAAAGTATCCTGCTCGGCACCGTGCAGCTTGAAGTGGGCGTAGTGGAGCAGCGGTGCGTCTTCGAGTCTCAACTGCTTCGTGTCTTCGCCCGGATCTTCGCCGAAGGGCATGCCGCGATAGGCATGGTACAGTTGACGCTGGTTGTTCCATCGCTTGCAGGCGATACCCTCGAACTCGTCAACCGTGCGATACGGAAACACGTAAACCATGATCAGGATCATGACGAGGGACCCCAGCCAGGTCTGGGTGACCCGCAGCATGACGACGCCGAAGGCGTTGCCGGAGTCGGTATAGTCGTGGGACTGGACCACGGCCATAACGACGATGAAGGTGATGAGGACGATCAGAAAGAAGTAGGGTTCTTTCTTGCCGGTCGCCAGGTAGCCGAAGATGAATAATACCAGGGACGCCACGCAGAGGTACGCCCAGCGCTCCTGGGGGAAGATACCGATCAGCGCCAGGCCCATGAACCCGCCCACGGCGGTACCCAGCACCCGGATCAGGCCCCGGTGCAGGGTCAGCCCCGTGGACAGCAGGTTGACCGACACCGCGCTGACGGTTGCCCAGTAGGGTTTTCCCCAGCCCATGTAGAACGCGATCGCATATATGATCGCAATCGCCAGACCGAGCTTGAGCGGTTCGACAATGCGCCTGTTGGGCGATAACCAAAACCGCCTTAATGAAGCGGCAAAATTCGTTAGGAACAAACTATGGGAAGATGTTGGGTTCATATGTTTCCTAAAGGTTTAAAGGGATTCAAAGCAACTCTTCTAAGCTATTGATGACTTCCAATTCCAGCTCATGCAACAGCATCATGTATTCTCGATGCCGATCAGGCGCTTCGGCCCGGCTGGATTTAGCCCAGTAGCGAAGCGCTTCCGAGCATTGCTGGTATTGATAACAGGTCGATTGAAAAGAGTCGCTTGCGCGATACATCTGCCGCAAAGCGTCCTTGTGATCCGGAAAGCGTTGCAAGATTAAAAACAGGCCGGGTTGAATGACCGTCATAGATGCCTCCGAAATCCTCTTGGGCGCTTGTTGAATGCTACTATGTGAGGCCTCTAACATTATGGTAAACGTTTTCTATCGTTGGATGATTGGCAAGGACTGATATCGTTGGTCCATGTCTACATATATTTGAAGATCCGACGGCTGTGCACTAAATTAGGATAAACAACGTGCGTTTAGGTTAAACAGCTTTCGACATTCACACCGCAAACACGATCACCGGCCCCATAAATGTCAGGATGACGTTGGAAACCGCGTAGCTGACCGTGTAGCCCATTACGGGTGTACCGCTCTCCGCGGCGTCGATCACCATGTTCAAGGCCGGGGTGCTCGTAAGATTGCCCGTGATGGCACCGCAAACAACGATCGGGTTCATTTTCAGCACGTAGCGGCCGTAGTACATCTGCACGATGCAAGGCGTCACTGCGACGACAATCCCCACCACCGGCAGGGTCAGCCCGACTTCCAGTATCTGGGCGATGGCCTGGGGGCCCGTTGCAAGCCCCACGGAGGCAATGAAGACGGCCAGACCGAATTCCTGGAGGTATTTGGCGGTGGGCGCGGGCAGGTTGCCGAAGGTGGGCTTCTTGGCCCGCAGCCAGCCAAAGATGAGCCCGGAGACCAGACAGCCGCCGCCGATGCCCAGGCCGATGGGCACGCCGGCCAGGGGCACGCTGACCAGCCCCATTAGAATTCCGACCAGCATGCCGCAGCCCAGGTAGACATGATCCACGAAAGAGCTTGCGACCTGGGAGTAGCCGATCTCGTCGGCTGCTTTGGCCACGTCTCCGGCCTCCCCCACAATCCGGACGACATCCCCGAGACAAATCTCGGTCTGGGGATACATCACGATTTCCCGGTCCAGGCGCAGCATCCGGGGGATTTGAACCCCGTAGCGACCCTCCAGATCGAATGTTTCCCTGGCCTGGGCCAGGGTCTTGCCGGCCAGCGCCTTGTTGGTGACGACCACGTCGCGCTCTTCGCTGATAAAGCCCAGGGCACTGACGTTGGCGGTTTCCTGTCCAATGAATTGTCCGGCCTGGAGCACTTGGCCCGCCTCGCCCTGCAGTGCCAGACGGTGGCCCGTTTGTAGAACAAGATCCGGACTGACCGCGATGCGCCTTTCATAAAGGGCGGCCTGGGCCACTTTGACCCCGAAGCGCGCTTCGAGGTCCTCGACGGTCATTCCGACCGCCTCGACCGCTTCGACGCGGTAAGCCCGGACATTGAATGTTCCGAAAGCCTCGAACTGTCCCGGCCCCAGGTCGAGGCCGGTGTCGCCCATCTGCGACTCGAGCGCCTGGGCTTCCTTTTTGAGGTCGATGCCCATCAGGCGCGGCGCCACCCGGCTGGCAAAAATCATGACGGCCGTCATCCCGAACAGGTAGGTCAGGGCATAACTGACGCCGATGTTGGCCTCCAATTTTGTGATTTCATCCGCCGCCAGACCGAGGCGGCGCAGACCCTCGGCGGCCGTGCCGATGGAGGCCGACTCCGTGGTGGCGCCGGCCAGCAGTCCGGCGGCCGTCCCCTTGTTGAAACCCATGAAGCGGGACAGACCCCAGATGACGAGGAAAACCACGATACCCGAAAAAACGGCCAGATGCAGTTGATCGAGGGTTTTGCGGTTCAGGTTGACAAAGAACTGGGGCCCGCAAACATAGCCCGTGGTGAAAATAAACAGGGCAAACATCATCTGCTTGACGACGGGATCGACCGGCACGCCGATCTGGCCGATGGCGACGGCAGACAACAGGGTTCCGGTCATACCGCCTAATCCGAATTTGCCGATTTTGATCTTGCCGATCAGATACCCGAGGGCCAGGGAGGCAAACAGCGCCGCCATGGGTACCTGTTGAAAAAAAGCGTGTAGTACGTCCATCGTGGTCCTCCTAACTGCACAAAATGCAATTTCATTTTTCTGACAAGATCAACCACGCTTCGCCCAAAAGCTCTGACTCGGCAGGCCGGATCGACAGGATATCGCAAAACAGCTCATGAAAATCCCATATGCTGAGAATCCGCCTTCAGTAGATGAATTCGAGTCTGTGGGACTAGTCATAGCTTTAAAAAAACTTGACCGAAAAAATCAAAATGACTCATTTGTAAATATCTATATTAGAATGTAAGATGGATGTGCACTAAATTAGGATAAATGGGTCTTGTTTAGGACAAATAATTTCCAAATTCATCCGACTTCGAAAAGTATTATTCTTCACCCTTTTTTACTGGCTTCTTGGAGTACTTCTGAACGGTACTTGGAGCAAAGTTTCGATATCAGATTCCTGCGCAGCGTTATTAATATCTTCTTCAAGCCACTGGCCCTTGGGCATGGTAGACGTTTGAGTATCGGCTATTTGCACTGGGTTTCCTCTAATTTCGGTCAGAAATTTGAAAAAAGTTTTTAATTGGTAGATATCGTAACCGGTGAGGGTCATTATGGTTCTGAGAAGGGCCTCACCGACAGCTCCTCGCTGGTCTGACAGCGCTCCTTGCAAAGCTGCCACTTCCTTTTTTTGTTCTTCAATAAGAGCGTCTTTTTCATCAATTGCGATGTCTTTGCTTGAAACTTTTTTTTCTAGTTGTTTGCCGTATCTCCTGAGTCTTAAAATAAACCAAGTCAATATTCCCAAAACGACTAGAATAGCGATAAGGGCAAGACTCTGATGAGTGGACAACCAGCTGAAAAAATTTCCTAAATAATTGTAGAAGGCCTCTTTAAGGTTAGAAAAGATGCTGCTCATATCTGCAGCACCCATTTCACTAGAGGTTCCAAGCTCTTTATCCATTGTCTTTTCCTTTCTCATCGATATTTGCTGCTGATCCGATAAATCGGACAAGATTCCGTCGCCGGCCGGAAGTGATCAACAATGACCAAGAAAGCCAATGAAGATTTACTCCTTTTCCGATACCGCGGCCGGGCCGGCAAAACGCCGGCCCTGATTGCACACTACTGAACCAGCGGTATTCTTCTGGCAATCTCGAATTCCACGACAGCACGAATTTTACTTTCCAGTTGATAGAAACGGGCAACTTTCTTGTCCGGCAGAACACCCCGGAATTTTGCCAAATAGGATTGACGCAGTTTTTGATAGGCTGAATCGATGGCCAGGTCGGTATCCAGCAGCGACTTCGCCAAGCCATCGGACAGGTTTTCAAAATTGACGGCAAATTTTTCAATCAATTGGCCTTTCCGATTGACGAGCGTTTCGAGTTCTGCTTGGTAGGCATCATAGACCGGCCAGAAGGATTTCGCCTCCGATTCGGTCAGCTGCATGTTGGTGGCGATAAAGAGTTTTTTGTCGGTGCGGACTTTTTGCTTCACGATTTCCATGTTATCGGCCGGTGTGCCTTGGGCTGCTGCAAATCCGGCAAAGCCGATTATCATTATGGCCAATACGACACGAATGATTTTGAACATTTTTTTCCTCCTTTTAATTATTTATTTCCCGAAAATCGAAGACTTGATCGGTCTCGAGACCAAGGGGATGAAGTTGAACTTGAACCGCGCCACTTCGCCGTAGTCATCCTGGCTCACGACCGAGTACTCGGCGCCGAACTCTATCCGCAGCGGCATATTGCCTATCTTGGTCATCTTCGCTGCTGAGAATCCGAGCGGAATATTCCATTTATTGCCGGACCCCGCCTTATGATCCCACTGGATCGTCGGGTTGGTGCCGATCTGCCAATCGTCCGTTATGTTGTACCAGAACCAGTAGAACATGTTTCCAAACTGCGCAGCCCTAGTATCGTTGTCTCGGCCATTAGTGTCGGCAATCCGAAAGTATGTCTGGGGATAAATCCCGGCCATCCAGTTTTCAGCGATGTAGCCGAAGACGCCTGATCCCCCGGCAGCCCACTGCTCCTTGCCGAAGTCATCATCGGTGGCCGTGGGAATGCTGAAACTGGGCCCCAGCGCCAGGAGCCACTTGCCGGCGATCCGATTTGGGATGGCGATCGGCAGGGGAACCAGCAGGTCGCCGAGCGCAGTCTCGCGATCAAAATCGTTGACCTCCCCGTCTGGAACAGGCTGCGCGATGGAAAGATTAATGGTGGGACGCGTGACGAGGCGCCACTCATCATCGCCGCTCCCATAAAGAGGGATAGGTATGATGGGCTGGAATGTAATATTACCGGCAAGATGGGAGTTGCCTGTGTTCAAGTCACCGTCGTTGAAGGTCGCGGCAAACTGCGTGAAGATAAAGGCATATTTGCCGACGGGGTTGGCCGATTGCTGCGAGAGCTCCTTAGCACTGGGCTGTTCGGCATCGTCGGAGGCCGGTTGGACGCTGTCGGTCTCGGAACCGACGATGGATTCGTCTTCCGATTGCGCCCAGAGTTCGTTGGTATTGTACCCCAGGTGGAGATACTTGTCAGGATTGTATTGATACAGATAATCGCTTCCAGCGACCGCTGGAGACGATGCCGCCATTAAGATCAGAACGAACACCGTTACCAGTTTTACACAACCCGGATTATCCATTTTGTCCATTTCTTCCCCCTTTCAGACTCAGATGCAAACCGCCTACATATTTTCAGGCCAGGCCGAGTGCCTGATCCTGTCGGACTGAGATCGTAGATAGATCGAATAATAAAAAACCAGAAGCCTGTGCACTAAATTAGGATAAACAGGAAGCGTTTAGGGGGAACGGAGACGTAAATGAGGAATTCAGGGATTGAGGGATTAGGGGATCTAGGTCCGGAGGTTCTGGGTCATGCGATTTTAGATTTTGGATCGCGGATTTTAGATTTATGGTTTCGCTGTGCTCAATCCATTTTTAAATGGTTTATTTGCCGAAAATCGCATTCTTGATCGGTCTCGAGACCAAAGGGATGAAGTTGAAGTTGAGCCGCGCCACCTCGCCGTAGTCATCCTGTGCCATGCTTAGTTAATGCCTGAACGAAAAGTCCGGTTTTGGGTAGGTTGGGTTGAGCCGATATAAAATGCTGGGTTGCGTGCCTCATCTCAACCTGCGAAAATCAGTTGTTTATCGCGATTTAATTACAGGGGGCGAAACCCAACGCGTCGGTTATGTGGGTATTTGTATAACCACTAGTTAGGGCCAGACTGATTACCTGATCCTGCCGGACTGACTTCTCAGCGGCGGGGCCGGCAACAGGCCGGCCCTGAATGCAAACTACTGAATTAAAAAATTTAGTAGGTTTCAGAGGGTCCGGGTTTAGGTCAGGTCCACAAAATGGAAACCTCTTAGGCTTCCAGCCTGCGATCATGGGTGACCAAGGTCAGGCCTTCAGAGACCGCCTGTGCCACCAGCATCCGATCGAAGAGATCACCGTGATGTGACGGCAAAGCTGCCGCCGCTTCCGCATGGGAAAAGGAAATGAGCAGCTTTTCAAAGCCGCTGTCTTCAACGCCCGACTCAACGGTATCCGGGAGGTCAAGTCTGCCCAGGGAGGCTTTAATCGCCGCCTCCCAGGCAGTCGCGGCGCTCACGAATACCACATCGGCATCGGCAGTGGCCGATTTTGCCGCCCCCTGCAATTGCGGATCGTTAGCCCGCCACCAGAGGAAAACATGTGTGTCCAGGAGTAGTTTATTTATCCTCATTAACTTGGCCTTCGAACGCGGACTGAATATCCTCCGGGAGCGGGGCATCAAAATCATTAGAGATGAAAATTTTACCCTCCCACCCGCCGGGTTTGCGTTTGGCTTTCGACTTTGGCAGCGGAACGAGTTTGGCAAGTGGTACCCCGGATTTGGCAATCAGAAATTCTTCTCCTTTAGCTGCCCTGTCGATTAGATGCGAAGGGCGCGTTTTTGCTTCGTATAGATTGTAGATATAATCCGGCATGTCTGACACACCTCCCTTGGTCAAGCTTGAAAAAAAAGGCGTTCTTTTCAGGATTGTCAAGCAATAAAGGTAAACGGCGGTCAGATTTCCGACTAGAAATCTGATATTATTAGTAAAGATCCGAGGCCAGAGTTGAAGGCTATTGGAGGCGGAAGGGCCGGCGGAACGCCGACCCTGCTTGCAATCTATTGAACCAGCGGTATTCTTGCTGCAAGCTCGAATTCCACCAAGGCGTGAATTTTACTCTCCAATTGATAGAAACGCGCAACCTTTTTGTCCGGCAGAACCCCGCGGAATTTTGACAAATAGGATTGACGCAGATTTTGATAGTCTGAATCGATAGACAAATCCGTATCCAGTAACGACTTGGCCGTGTCATCGGACAGGGTTTCATAATTGACCGCAAATTCTTCGATCAATTTGCCTTTCCGATTAACCAGTGATTCGAGCTCTGATTGATAGGCCTCATAGACCGGCCAAAAGGTCTTTGTTTCCGATTCGGTCAGTTGCATGTTGGTGGCGATAAAGAGTTTTTTGTCGGTGCGGATTTTTTCCTTTACAATTTCCATGTTATCGGCCGGTGTGTCTTGGGCCGCCGCAGATCCCACAAAGCCGATCGTTACAACTAGCAGTGCCATACAAATGTTTCTGATCATTTTTTTTCTCCTTTAGCTTGTTGAAATTGCTGCTACCTGAATTATGCGCGAATTCTTACCACCAGTGAATCAGCATGCAGCTCGGCGTTTTGTATGGAGCGAAGTTTGCCGCAAAAATTCAGGTATCGGTTATTTTTCAGTTGATTTTGCCAAACGCCGGTTTTACCCCACGGATAACGCAGCAACAAACAACGATCCGAAAATCACGATGATAACGACATTGCCTGGATTGGCCTCAAGGCTGCAATGATAGCTTAATCCATACTCGGTGTGGGTAGCAGATATTTTGGATGCTAGTGCACTAATTTAGGATAAACAAGTTTTGTTTAGGGCAAAAATATGGAATTTTTTCACCCACGGCGCTATATCCCTATGTCGCCCGATTCAAGTAAATATCCGAGCCCAGAGGGCCCGGCTTTGGTCCACCCCAGAGAGGGATCAGTATGACTACATTTACCAGCTGTGTTCAGGAGTCAGGTGTTCCGCCGGAGGCGGACCGCCGGCCAAACATACGGCCGGTCAAATCGTAAAAGAAACTTTTGGGGCTCGATACATTAAATATTCAATCTTCAGTCTTCAATCTTCAATTCCGACTTGTCCGGATTAGGGAGTTATTCGAGGATAAACAGGCCAATTTAGACTATCGTTTAAAATGTGGTTCCCACCTTTCCCCCCTAATCAAGACTTGTTTATCCTAATTTAGTGCACAACAATCCAACAATCCGCTACACACACCTGTAAAATATTCGATAAGGAGAAGATTCGATGACAACTCTGTAGATAGCAGCACAGAAAGAAATGGATAAATAGTGCATCAGTATTGTTATTGCTTAAGTTTCTCAGGTGTGCGTGCATCTTTTCTGACAATCTGCTAGGTCTTAAATTAGGATGATAGCGCTTGAGGAAAATAACGGCACTTTGAGAAGTTTCGAGATTTAAGGCAGACTGTCATCAGCTCTGCCTTAAATTTTTTGTTGCGACTAAAGTATTCATCGCCAGCCTTACAGTGAAATTGCCGTCATGGATACAGAAAACAGAAAAAAAAAGAAACTCAGCTTATCTACGCAAATAATGATCGGGATGGGTCTTGGTTTTTGCGTGGGAATTTTTTTCGGCGAATATTGCGCGTATCTTCAAATTGTCGGCAACGCCTTTATCAAACTGCTGCAGATCACCATTTTGCCGTATATCATTGTTTCCATGATTTTAGGCATCGGCGGATTGACCGCCGATCAGGCCAAACTAATGGCCAAAAAAGCCGGCATTCTGCTGCTGCTGTTCTGGGGTATTTCCTTTATCATTGTATTGCTGCTGCCGCTTTCATTTCCGCAATGGGAGTCGGCGGCCTTTTTCAGCTCATCAATTGTGGAATCGCCACAGGAGGTGGATTTTCTCAAACTTTATATCCCTTCAAATCCCTTCTATTCGCTGGCCAATAACGTCGTTCCGGCGGTAGTGCTGTTCAGCATTTTAATGGGGATTGCCCTCATGGGTATGGAAAAAAAAGCCACGTTGTTAGAGACGCTGGACACCGCCGCCCAGGCTCTGATCCGTATGACGGCTCATATCGTCAAATTGACACCTTTGGGTGTGTTTGCCATCACGGCGGCGGCGGCCGGTACGATGACCATCGAGGAATTCGGCCGCTTGCAGGTATATCTGGTGAGCTTCAATATTGCCGCAATTTTGCTGACATTCTGGATCTTGCCGATGTTGGTAACGACGGTGACGCCGTTTAAGTATCGGGATATTATCGGGATGACCCGCGATGCGCTGGTAACGGCCTTTACTACCGGCAACCTGTTTGTGGTTCTGACTGTTTTGACCGAAGGCTGCAAGCAGTTATTTGAGACCTACGACCTGAAAGAGGACAAGACCGATACCTATGTGGACGTCATTGTTCCGATTTCGTTTAATTTTCCCAATACCGGCAAGCTTCTGATGCTGCTGTTCATTTTGTTTGCTGCCTGGTTTTCGGGCAACAACTTTTCGCTGGTGCAATACCCCACGTTTGTGTTGGCCGGGCTGCTCAGTTTTTTCGGCGGAGTGGATGTGGCCATGCCATTTATGCTGGATCTGATGCGCATCCCCGCCGATATGTACCAATTGTATGTGGTAGCAGGAATCATCAACGGACGCTTTGCAACACTGCTGGCCGCCATGAACCTGGTCATTTTCACCCTGCTGGCAACCGCCTCGCTGACCGGGGTGACAGCAATCAGAAAGAAAAAAATCATAAACTATGTCGTCATCACGCTGCTGCTGACAGTCGGCGTCATCGGCACAACCCGCATGTATTTTAGTACAACCGTGAAAAATGTCTATACCAAAGACCGGGTGATCGCCAACATGCAGTCTCATGTTTTCCCGGTACCCCGGAAAGTTCATAAAACCACCCAAGCGCTGGTCAAACCGGTGGATCCCAGCAAACCGACCTTGCAGCGCATAAGGGAATCCGGCGCTTTGAAGGTGGGCTATCATCCCGATAACCTGCCGTTTAGCTATTTCAGCGAAACCGGTGAACTGATTGGCTTTGATATTGATATGGCGCAATTATTGGCCCGGGAGATGAACGTCGAACTCGAATTTTTCCCTTTTGAGTTTGATACGATGGCTGCACAGCTTGAGGCCCGACAGTTTGATCTGATCATGGCCGGCGTTGCGGTTACAACACCTCGTCTAGAAAAAATGACCTTCTCGGCGCCTTATATGGAAGCTGCGCTGGCTTTAATTGTTGCAGATCACCGTCGTGCCGAATTTGCCAGTAGCCAAGCTGTTAAAAGCATCTCCGGATTGAAAATCGGTATCCCCCATATGGCCGATTATTTTTTTGATAAAGTTAAAAGTTATCTGCCTCAGGCCGAGATTATCGCATTGCAGTCGCCGCGGGAGTTTTTTGAGGCCAACGAGCAACAGCTTGATGCGCTTTTATGGGGTGCCGAAAATGGTGCTGCGTGGACACTGCTTTACCCCAAATTTCAGTTGGCCGTACCGGTTCCGGACGTCGTTAAAATACCCGTAGCCTATCCGATCGGCGGTGGTGACAAGGAATTTGCCGAATTTATAAGCCAGTGGATTATGCTTAAAAAGAATGGATTGGAATTTTTTAGACTCTATGACTACTGGATCCTGGGCCATGATGCCGTGCCCAAACAACCGCGCTGGTCGGTTGTCCGCAATGTGTTTCATTGGGTGAAATAAGGCAGCACCTAGCTATTTTATCTCGTCTCCTTGTAATTGAAAATGGGCCGTGCCTAAGCCGTATAACCGCAATTGAAGATTGAAGATTTGTGGGATTCTATCTATTTTAGCCATTTTAGGTTGGGTTGAGCCAACTCCGGGCTATGTTGGGTTTCGTTGCACTCTACCCAACCTACATTTTTCCGGCGTCATCATGAAAGGCGAAACCCAACAACGGCCTACATAAAAATGACGAATGACGAATGAAGATTGACGAATGACGAATGTCGAAGATCCGCCTGCGAAAGACCGCGTTTAGTGGAATGAGATCTATTTTTATGAGGATAGCAAGTATCAGTTTATAAAATCAGACCGTCCTCCGCTTTCGATACCCGATATTGCATTATATGCTTATCCAGAAAGATCAAGTTGAAGGTATGCCATCTATTTTATCCCCCTCCCTCAATCCCTCCCACAAGGGGAGGGAAGCGAAGTGCCGGTTACTGGAGCTTTGTAGATAACCAGGTTGCATTATTCCAAAATTCCATTGTTCCAGTATTCCAACGTTCCATTGCTCCAGTATTCCAACATTCCGTCATTCCTATTGTAAGCGAAGCGAACCAAGTTCGATCTAGTACCCATGTTTTCCCTAAACATGACTTGTTTATCCTAATTTAGTGCACGGCCATTCCATAATCTGCTATCCACACCCCTATTATAGTCGCTAAGGAGGACATGCGATGGCAACCCAAGAGACGGCAGCGCAACAAGAAATGGATAAACAGTGCATCAATGCGGTCCGCACGCTGGCAATGGATGCGGTTCAACAGGGCACCTCAGGGCATCCGGGTTTGTCGATGGCGATGGCGCCGGTCATCTATTGCCTGTGGCAGCGTTTTCTGAGATTTGACCCGGAATACCCCATTTGGCCCAACCGCGACCGTTTCGTGTTTTCCATGGGGCATGCCTCGGCATTGCTGTATGCCATACGGCACTTGTGCGGCGTTAAGGCCGTCAATTCCGAGTGTGAGGTGCAGAATTATCTCTCAGTTGAACTCGACGATTTTAAAAACTTCCGGCAGCTTGACGGCAAATGCCCAGGACACCCGGAATACCGCTTGTCCTCCGGTATTGAGACGGCAACCGGTCCGCCGGGCCGGGGCGAGGCGAGGAGTGTCAGCATGGCCCTTGCCAGTCATTGGATGGGCTGCTATTTCAATCGAACGGACTTCGATCTTTTAAATTACAATGTCTACGCTATGTTCGGCGACACCTGCATGAAGGAATCCCTATCCGGTGAAGCGGCGTCAGTTGCATCACGTTTCAAACTTTCAAATCTGTGCTGGATTTACAACAACCATAATATTGCTATCGAGGGCATTCCGGTCATGACATGTACCGAGGACGTGACCGCGCGATTCCTTGGATTTGGCTGGAACGTAACTCGTGTCGAAGACGCGAATAATCTGGAAATGCTTCGGCGTGCGTTTACGACCTTCCAGAATACCGATGACAGGCCGACCCTTATCATCGTGGACAGTCATATCGCGTACGGGGCAACCAACAAACAGGATGCGAATGCCGCCCACGGCGAACGACCGGGAGATGAAGAGATCAGGCAAATGGATAAGCATTATGGCCGGCAAGAAGATGCTCGATTCCGGGTGCCGGATGCCGTATACGAGCATTTCAAGGAGCACATCGGAAAGCGCGGACGGGAATTGCATAGAAAATGGGCGGCAACATTCGAGGACTATAGATCCACGCATCCGATCCTCGTACAACACGGTGAGTTGATCCAGCGTCGCAGCCGCTGGTTTGAAAATCGGCTAGTTTGATCATAAATGAAACATTGTTAAACATTAGCTCATTTATAGATTGTGGGAGCGGTTTTCAACCGCGATTACCGGGGTACTCGTGGCCGGCCTGCGACGAGCTCAGCCGAATCGAGGCCACTCCCACAAACCGTTAACTTATATCTGAATGGCTTTGAATATGCTGTAGTTTCACACGAGCACGGCCTCTGGCCAAAAATCGGCCAGTCTGATCAATACTAGAAACTTTGTTCATATGACAACGTAGGGTCGGCCACGACACGACTGAGCTCGTCGCAGGCCGTGCCGATCCCGCCGTTAGCGGGACGGGCACGGTGGCCCGCCCTACGTTTCTAATATGAGCGGTTTCACTTGAGACTCCTGGTGTCAGGCAAATAGGTCATTATATCCTTGTATGAAACGTCAGCTAACCGGATCACAGAAAAAAGTTGAACATCGAACATTGAACATTGAACGTCCAACCTCGAATAATGAATTCTGTCGATTTGAAAACAACTGAGATTAGCCGATTTACTCTTTGAAATAATTTTTCAGCATTCACCGTTATGTTAGTCTAATAAAAGACAAAGCGTAGCGTCATCCATATTGGACGTTCGATGTTGAGCGTTCGATGTTCGACGTTCATTAGTTTTTTTCTCGATTAGATCGGCCGCTTTTTGGGCCGGCGGCTGGGCTGACACCTAAACACTGCCACCTGAAACCTTGACTGTCATAGGAGGTTATAACACCTCGGTTCCCTGACACCCGAAACCTGTCTACGATCCCGTCTGGAGCGAAGCGGAAGCGGGGACACCTGAAACCTAAGACCACGTTTCCAGTGGCAGAGCAAAATGATGTGGTCTCCATCTTTCCCCTAAACATGCCTTGTTTATCCTAATTTAGTGCAACGCCATCCCATAATCCGCTAAACATACCCTTAGAAATATTTGAGTGTTGGAGTATTGGAGTGTTGGAGTATTGGAGTATTGGAGTATCGGAAACCAAATTACCGATCCGTTTAGGTGCGCTAAATCATTTGCACACACCGATCTGATTTTGGATTTTGAAAGGATCGGCCGACAGACGGAGCAAGCGCCCTGCAGCGTCTGGCGCCTGTGCGACGTGTACTTTGAAGGTGCGAATCTTCAAATCCAAAAACCAAAAATCAAACATACCAGACACCTCGAATCGATTTGATCTCTGGCAAAGCCGCTCATCTCTAACCCCCCAAGGCAGGGGGTTTTCGATTCTGCAAAAGAAACCAACACTCCAACACTCCAGCACGCCGGCTTTATATAATTGCCTAAACTCAAGGAGATCGTCGTTATGCGAGATGTTTCCAGGATGAATATTTGCGTTAAAATATTTAGGCACCGCGCACAACAAACGGCTTTAATCCAAAAATCGGTGCTTTCGGCACCACCACGCCGGGCTTCCTGGAATTTGGGATCAATTATTTGCAGTCTGATCATATTGGCGGTTTTTGCTGCAACGGTGGCCGCATCGCCGCTCAAACAGCTCTCAGCCAATCAAAAAGCGGAACTGAAGAAAAATTTTCAAGCGACAATTAACAAACGCAAAGGCCCCTTTGGCAAAAATGTGTGTGTTTGCAGCGACGGCAGGAAAGAGCCGGTGCTAAGACCGGATGGATCGATACAAAATGTATGCGGTGATCAGACGTTGTTCTGCTCGGCTTTCCGCGCCTCTTGGGCCGAGGCCCTCGGGCAACAGGGGGTTTACCTCGGCAACCTTTTTACCACCGGTCTATCAGACTGGGACCGCATTGCCGATCGCCATAACCTGGTGCGCGGCTATGTTCTTGAAAAATACTTTATCGAAACTCATCCCGATCACAAATTGGCCACCGCCAGGACCTTGAGCGGTGTTTCAGGCTCGGAGTACGAGCAGCCGGCCATGATTGATTTTGCCGAAAAATATCTGGGCCAGGACGGATATAATGATTATCGCCACTTTCTGCTAGCCTACGAATTGCAGAAACGGTATTTCATACGCGCTGAAGGGGGCCGAATCAACAAGGTTCGCAACCTGGCTACTCAGATCCAGAGCATGGATGCCAATTTTAAGTCCCTGCGCAACGCCGTCCACAACCAAATTTCGGCCACGTTGATTCCCAAGCTCAAAGCCTATCGCGATAAACATCCTGCCGGAATAACACGTACCCGCATCGATGAGCTAATCGCTGAAATTGAAAAACTGACAGCACTGGATGAGAGCGCACTCATCCCCCAATTGGCCGGCATCAAGGAATCAAAGCTGCGCAACCGCCTGGAATCCCTGATGCCCGCCACCAACTCCAATCCGCTGACAGCGATTGCATCCCTGGCCGAAATTATGGCTTTAGGGCGCCACAGCGTGGCCCAACGCTCAGTATCAGCGGATGATGCGCGCCGGCTGATTGACCTGAATGTCACGGCCGGCGCCGTCATCCAGAGTCGCGGCAGCGCTTACCTGGACAGCAACACCGGCCGCACCGTAGCGCAATACCTTCAATTCCTGGCGTCCCTCACTAAAGCCACGTATGGTGTGGGTCTTCTGAGCGAACGCGAGCACCGGGCAGCCCTGGCCAACCTGCAGGCGGCCCTGGCGACACCCCGCATCGGTCAAATCGAGTTTATGCAGCGGCTGGAGCGAGCCGGCCGGGTGGTCGAATGGGCTCAAACCGGAACCATGCTGGCTTTTGAGGAAGTGTGGAATGAGTGGACATATGTTTTGCCGGAGGTTGCCCTCATCGGCGATGACATTCTGCGCGGATCTCCCTTACTGCTCTACGGTGAAACCGTGACCCGGCTCGGGGATTATACTGCCGGCCGACAACGCCGGCAACACGAGATTTTCGGTGAGGTCGTCAGCGCTCAGATACGCGCCCTCAATCCGGGGCTGGCCCTCGGCAAGATGAGGGTAAATCCTCGTGAAGGCGACTATTCACGTGAGGAGATATTGGCTCTGGGCCAAACCCCCGCCGAACTGCAGCCTGCCGCCGGCATCGTCACCCGGGGCGAAGGCAACGTGGTATCGCATGTTCAGCTCTTGGCACGCGCCCTGGGAATTCCCAATGTGGTTATGGGATCCGAACCGTTCACCAACATCGCGGACCGCGACGCCAAAGACGCCTTTTTTCTGGTAACCCCGGGAGGACGGGTGTACCTGAAGGCGGCGGACAAAATGACGGCCCAGGATAAGGCCGTGTATGATCAGTACAATCAGAATATTGAACGTATCGCCGATGGGAAACTGGGCACCGCCGGCGGAAAACTGGACATCGGACACGAACGGTTGGACTTCAGCATTCAAAGGCCTTTGGGACCGACAGAGGTGGGATTTGAAGATTCCGGTATCAAATACGGACCCAAAGCTGCCTATCTGGGGGAATTGAAACGCCTTTTCCCGGATAACGTGTCACGGGGCTTTGTCATCCCCTTTGGCGTTTACTTCGCTCACTTCCAGAAAGCGAAGGTCGTGCTGCCCGCTAATTTAAAAAACAGCAAAATCGCCACGCCGGGAGAACCATTAGAGGATTTCGTGAAGCGCACATACCAGCATTTTTTTGGCAAACTGATACCCGCCGGTACCGGCGAAAGAGAACTTTCGGCCTGGATTAAACCCCGCCTGGACATTATTCGCGCTTCGATTATGGAAAATCCTCTGACCCCCGAACTCCGCCAGGCGATCCAAAAAAAGCTCGACGAGCAGGGCCTGCTGCAAAGCGATGACAAATCACAGACGCTGGGCTGTTTCGTCCGCAGCGACACGAATGTGGAAGATCTTGAAAACTTCAATGGCGCCGGCCTGAACCGTACGATCTTCAACCTGCGATCGCTGGCGGAAATTTATACCGGAATCAAGACGGTCTGGGCTTCGCCGTTTACGTTCCGCTCATTTTCCTGGCGTCAAACCTTAATCGATGAGCCGTTCTGGGTCCTTCCTTCGGTTGTCATCATGGAATCGGTGCGCTCGGAAAAATCCGGCGTGCTGGTGACGGCCGACATCTTCCATGGCGATCCGGAGAAAATGCTGATTGCCACTTCCGAGGGCGTCGGCGGCGCCGTGGACGGGACGCCGGCGGAGACCCTGTTGTGGTCACCCAAGGATGTCGAACTTATCAACCTGTTCAAATCATCCCGGCGGCTCATGTTAAAGCCCGAGGGCGGCAGCGAGGTTCTCCCCAGCACGGGGAAGGAATATGTGTTGAGCGAGCAGGAGTTGGCGGAACTGGTCGCCGCGGCCGGCAAAATCAAAAAAACCTTCAAACCAGCGCTGGATGAATCCGGCAAACCGAGGCCCTGGGACATCGAATTTGGTTTCGCCAACGGGAAACTTTGGCTTTTTCAGTGCCGGCCCTTTATTGGAAACGAAGAGCTGCGGAATATCCCGGCCCTCGCCGCACTCGACAGGGCAGGGGAGCCGGCGAAGGGGTTCGTGTCGTTGGGAGATATTGTCAAGTAAAGCTGCGATTAAACATCAGCAAGTTGTTAGTTCTTGGTTCTTGGTTATAATTATTTCTAATTTTCCCATTTGTAAAATTGGTTGACGAATACACGGTTCATGTATTTCAGGGTTTGTAATGGCATGGTAACGTTAAACCGCGCACATTTGAATCGTCTGGTCCCTTCGGAGCTCCATAGTTTGGCGTGCCTTTTCCGGGGCTGTGTATAGGAGCAGATGAAACCATGAACAACAAAGGATTGGCTGCAATACTAATAACACTCGTTTTTATCATGGGATGCGCGGGAAACTATGGGATATTTAAAAGGAAAACAGGAAGCGAATCAAAGGCAACCAAACAGAAACTGATCGATAACTGGTCAGACTACGACATCTTGCTTATTTACTACACGGGATACAATCCGCCTCGATTGGTCGCCATCATTTTTGATGCGAAAAATGATGATAGAAAAATATTGATTGAAGAAAACAGGAGTATGGTTAGGCTTAAAGATCAGGAAATGTGGATGGAGGTTGTAAAGGAAAATACCACGAGTGATGGCGAGTTCGTCTTGGTTTGGGGTTCGTGGCAGGATCCTGCCCAGACAGGAGTCCAGGAAATATGGGGTCCCGACAACCAGCTCTATGGATATACAATCTATCAGGAAAATGCGGTGGTATTAGAAAGGGTAGAGCTGGTCGATAAAAATATTATCTTGTTATCCGGACATCCTCCGCGACCAGTAGGAGGTCACTAGATGTAGACTTATACATCTGCCTTCATTCTCTGACGACATGTTCTTAGACAGAGCCCACTAAGGGACTAATGAGCCAGTCAATTCATCAACCATTCGACGAAATCTAGGGAGAATATCCATGAGAAATCCCATATTGATCATATTGGCCCTATTGCTGCTGTCTCCGGTGGTGCAGGCTGGGCATTCCTTCACAATCGATGACTACAATAATTCTCTGGCCAAGGCCGGCATCCCGTTTTACGAACGCTATCCGGCCTCGTTCTACACGGGATTTGCCCCGCGGGTCGAGGATCCTTCGCGGCTGCATTTCCGCGCAGGCCGGGGCAACCAGGTCCGTGTGACTGCGGCACTCGATGAATATACGGTATTAACCTATCTGTACTATCTTAAAAAACGTTATGACGCTTACAATGAAGCGGCTGACAAGGGCCTGTTCGTGACAAAGTCGACCGACCATCTGGAAGCCTACCGGCGCATCATCGAATCGCCAACCTATAACATTTTGGGAACCATTAAAGATTTTGAGGACCAAAAACTGACGCGCGAGCAGTTTTACCAGGCCAGCCTGAAGATCCTCGCGGCGCTCAACCGGGAGCGCGTTTTTCCCATATCCATAGACCTGAAACGTGCTTTTCTGGAGTGGAAGAAAAAAGTCCATCAATATTCCCAAAGCTATAAAGATGATCCCGCCGACCTGGAACTCCTCGCACGTTTTTTGCTGAACATGGATGACACGCTGGTCCTTTCCAATCAAATGCTCCCCGGGCGCGTTAATGTGGTTTATCTTACCCAGAAACAGCGGAACAAACTTGTGTTGATTATATCGCATGTATTGAAAGACCCAGATAACGATGCAGCCAATCTCAAGATGGCACATGATTATTTTCAGAGCATCACGGCCGGCAAATACAATTTTCGGACGGTTGACAGGGGGAAATTCGTCCCCGCGCTGCGCTGCGACAACCCTGACGCTGAATGTCTGCTGGCCTACCCCGAATTCACCGGCATCTATCCCAACGGCAGCGTATTTGTATCCACCAAAGATCGACGCGGTAACCCGATCCACAAAATTCGCAACAACGCCCTCATGACATTCCTGGATCGGCCCTATCACGATGTCGACCACATCCGCAAGGAAGGCTACTACGGCTATGCGCCCAAAATGGACTGGCAGGGGATCGGCAACGGTTTCCACAACCCCGGCGTGTCCCACCATTTACCCGGTATGAAGCATTTGTACGGCGAGCTCGATATTCCGCAAAAATATCAGTTTCTGTGGGTCGTCTCACGCGGTCCGGTCTCCCATGGCTGTATTCGTCTCTCGGTCGGGCATGTATGGGAGATCCGCCATATTTTTCCGGCCAGCAATGCAAAATTGAAAGAAATGCTCTATTTTGGCAATCGTTCCGCCGACTACGACGTTTTCGATATCGATGGCAACGGTGAGGCGGAGGTGATGGGAGCCCGGTATTATATCTCCTATTCGGTCAAAGGGGCCTCGGGAGATGCCCGGCGCAGGGGCAAAGGCTTTTCGGTTGCCCAAATCGACAAAAACGAGTTCTACACCAATCTCTACGGAGCCAACGATCAATTCGTGCTGGAGGGTCAGACCTATACGTTTTCGAATCCTTACATATCCTATTTTCGCAAAGCAGATCCCGCAAACAAACAGGGCGCCGTCATCAGCCGCCAGCTTCAAGGTAACTATGTGCTGTATGAACAGCCCTATGAAAAAGATAAGGTGCAAACCTATCGCTTGCCGCCCGAATTTCAAAAGCAGCTGTCGATCAGGGACAACCATAAGAGCGGGGGCAAACAGATGATCCGGGTGTTCGGCCGGATCAGCGGTTGTGGACCTTTCAAATCAGAATGGTCTTATTGCTATGAAGAACAGTTTGACCGGGAGTTTCAGGCACTGCTCGGCCGGCTGTAGACGGAATCAAGAGGACAGAGGACGGATAAATCAATTGCGGAATGCGGATTTCGGATTGCGGATTGAAAAGCCTAAAAGAAGGTGTCAGGCGTCAGCGGCCAGGGGCATCGTGTAAAGAAGACAGAAGTCAGACGACAGAGGACAGACGACAGAGGACAGAAGTTATTTGTTATTGGTTGGAATGACATGGATCGAATTAAGATTTTTGAATGGATTGAATGTCTAGCGAGGTAAGTGATCCCGTGGCGTCGAGTGCTCGCTCGACGTGAGAGAATCCTTAAATCCAAAATCCGCAATCCAAAATCTAAAATCGTATGACCCTGAAATCTTACTATTCATGAACTTGGACAGATCTATGATGAAATATAGTGGACAGGCTACTGAGAGTTTCCACCTCCCCAGCCGAAGACTCAGCCTGGCCTCCAAGATCCTGATTGGGTTAGGGCTGGGAGTGCTGACGGGTCTGTTTTTTGGAGAGTTGACAGCACCGCTGCAAATTGTCTCCAAGGCGTATTTGCGCCTGATGCAAATGACGGTCATTCCCTACGTCGCAGTGGCTTTAGTTGCGGGCTTGGGGCAGCTGGAACTGAACCAGGCCAAGAAACTGGCGGTTCGATTGGGCCTTCTGGTTCTATTTTTTTGGGCCCTCGCGTTTGTGGTGATTGTCCTGTTTCCCCTGACCTTTCCGGAGTGGCAGGTCGGATCTTTTTTCAGTACTTCCCTGGTGGAACCCAAAAAGACATTCAAATTTGTCGAGCTGTACATTCCCACCAATCCCTTTCATGCCCTGGCCAACGGCATCGTGCCGGGGGTCGTGTTCTTTTCCGTGGGTCTGGGCGTTTCATTGATCGGCATTAAGCGAAAGGCGACCTTGATCGATGGATTGCTAATTTTTCTGAAAGCCCTGTCCCGCCTGACCAATTTTGTCGTGGGCTTGACCCCGATCGGCGTGTTCGCCATCGGCGCCGTCGTGGCCGGCTCCATGACCATCGCTGAATTTTCGCGGCTGCAGGTTTATTTCATCGTTTTTATACTAGCCGCCCTATTTCTTGCTTTTTGGGTGCTTCCCGCCTTGATTTCAGCCATCACCCCATTTAAATACAAGGATATTTTCAATGTCACTAAGGATGCCCTGATCACCGCTTTCGTCACCCACAACCTCTTCATCGTGATTCCAATTTTGATTGAACACAGCAAGCACTTGATGGAAAAATACCAGGTGCGGACCGAGGATTCCGACAAGCTGGTGGAAGTGATTATTCCGGTGACCTATAACTTCCCCAATATCGGTAAACTGCTATCGCTGCTGTTTGTCCCCTTCACCGCCTGGCTGGCGGGCAGTCCGCTGGAGCTCGGCCATTATCCAAGTTTCCTGGTCACAGGCGTTATGACTTACTTTTCCAAAGCTCAAACGGCCCTCCCGTTTCTGATGGACCAGTTTGAAATCCCCCAGGACCTGTTTCAGCTTTACATTCCCACCGGCATTATAAACGGGAAGGTTGACACGCTGGTGTCGGCTATCAACTTAATCGCATTTAGCCTGATCGGAACCGGCTGGCTAACCGGTTATCTGTCATTCAAACCGGTGAGAATCCTTCGGTACGTCATCATCACCGCCGGCGCGTTCGTGCTGATTCTGACAGGACTATCGTTCATGTTGAGTGCAGTTGTCAATATGAGCGATTCCAATAAAACTTCAATACGGCAAATGCAGTTGATATCCGACACCCGCCGCATCAATGTCCGCGATGGGGACTATCCCCAATCCTTTGAAACGAATGTGGCAGCTGAAATGACGTTGGCCGAGATCAGGAGGCGTGGCATCATCAAAGTCGGATTTATGGAAAACCACTATCCATTTACCTTCTACAATGATAACGGCGAATTGATCGGATTTGAGGTGGATCTGATGGTTCTGCTTGCAGCAGACTTGAAGGTCCGGCCTGAGTTCATTCCCCTCAATAGCTGGGACAAACTCCACGCCTGGCTGAACAGTGCCAAGATTGACATCGCAACGACGATACCATATCTGTCCGACCTCATTGCCCAAGCCGAATTGTCAACCCCGTATCTGGAAGGAACCGTGTGTATGGTGGTCGAGGATCATCGCCGCCACGATTTCAGCAGCTTGGCCGCAATTCAAAATTTGCCCTCGATTACCGTGGGGGTGGATTATGATCCTGAAGCGGCCAAAAAGGAATTTGAAAAATTTTTGCCGGGCGTCAAATTCAACGTGGTCCGGATTCCGACGCTTCGTCATTTCTTCGAGAAAAAAACGCCGGGGATCGATGCGGTGATTAGAATTGCCGAAGCAGGGACGGCCTGGACCCTCCTTTATCCGGAGTATTCGGTTGTTATCCCCAAACCGCACATCCGGAAAACGCCGGTGGGGTATGCGGTTGCCAGGCGCAATGGCGAACTGGTTGAGTTTTTAAATGACTGGGTGCTGGCCAAAAAAGGAGACGGATCCATCGGCAGGGTCTATCGCCACTGGGTGCTGGGTGAAGGAGCGCTGAAAACCGCACCCCGCTGGTCCTTTATCCGGAATGTATTGGGATGGGTGGATTGAGGGTTGGGGGCTGGGGGCTGAGGGTTGAGGGCAGAGGGCTGAGGGCAGAGGGTTGAGGGTTGAGGGCAGAGGGTTGAGGGCAGAGATTAGGAAGTCGGAAGTGGGAATGCGGCCTTCGACAAGCTCAGGCGAGACAAAGTGGGAAAGGGGAGAGGGTTAGGGGAAAGAAGGTGAGAAGGTCAGAAGGTCAGAAGGTGAGAAACAGCGGGACTGAGGACTGAGATTAGGAAGTCGGAAGTGGGAATGCGGCCTTCGACAAGCTCAGGCGAGACAAAGTGGGAAAGAGGGAGAGGGTAGAGGGTGAAGCGAAAGAAGGTGAGAGGGTGAGAAGGTCAGAAGGTGAGAAAAAGCGGGACTGAGGATTGAGGGTTGAAGGTAGAAGTAATAAAAATTATTCGTTATGGGTTAATAGTTAGTAGTTCAGATCTCGTAACTTACTTTTAAAAAAGTCAATGTTTTTGGACACTATCGATGTTTTTTATGCCATATTGAGGGATTTAGGATTTGAGGGATTGAGGGATTAAAGGATAAAATTAATAATTTAAAATAGATAGAATTCCTTCAATTCATAAATTCCTGAATTCCTGAATTCCTGACCCGGAGCAGGCACCCTGTATCGTCCGGCGATTGCGCGGCGCGTAGTTGGCGCGCGCGGATCCTTAAATGCAAATTCTAACCACAGACTTTGAATGAAAGAGATGATGATGAGCAGAAATTTTCTAAAAATTTTCCACCATCCATACTTAATTGGCATTGCTGTTCTTTTCTGCGTTTTACTTCTTTCGCCGGATTACGCCTTTGTAGCTGAGGATACAGGCGACCGGCTCCAGCGGTTTTTAAAAAATGATATGCCTTTTTCCGATAAGGAATTCGATGAGTTAAGAGGGGGCAAGACGGTATCTAAAATATTGAAGACCGACACGAAGCATGAAGTCGGGATTATCAGCGCAGCCAGAATCAACGTTTCAAAGGAATATTTCCTGCGGAATTACCGGCAAAAGGGAATGAACATGGAGACGGCCTCGGCCGGGTCATGGGGCATCATCAGTACGCCTCCTGAATTGGAGGATCTCAAAGCAATTACCCTTCCGGAGGAGGATATTGAGGATCTTAAGAAATGCAAACCCGGTAACTGCAAAGTGAAGGCGCCGATTGGAGCGATTCGGAAAATCAGTCAGCTCGATGCGAAAGCGCCGGATTTTGAAGAAAAGGCAAATTTGCTGATTCAACAGGATACAGTTGACTACCTGAGCAAATATTTAAAGGACGGCAACCGGGCTATGGTCGAATACAGCGACAAGAAAAAGCCTGTTCAACTGGCTGAGCAATTTCAAGGTCTGCTTGAGGCGTCTCCTTACCTGAGGAAATACGTACCGCAGCTCTATGCATACCTCGACAAGTTTCCCAATAGTCACCTGGATCATGCTGAAGATGTCTTCATTTGGCTCAAAGAGGATTTCGAAAAAGGAAAGATGCGACCCATTCTCAGCATCAATCATATGGTACTTTACCATCCTCAAGGATCCAATAGCAATCCGATCGTGGCCCTGAAGCAGCTCTATGCGGCGCACTATTTTGAAGCCAGCCTCGGCCTGACTGTCCTGTTTGAAGATCCCGAAGGAAACGGCAATAGCCTGTATTTGTTAAATGTAACCAGAGCACGGATTGATATTTTGCGGCAGATCCCCGGCATTTTTGCCGGAAAGCTGTATCGGGGCGCCCGCAATTTACTCCATAAAAGAATAAGCGAGGTGAAGGAGAACATGGAAAAAAAGTAAGGGATCAGGGTTCAAGGGTTCACGGTTCAGGGTTCAGGCGTTCAGCCCAGACCCCGGCCAAAAAACGACCAGTCATATCGAGAAAGAATCTCTGAAAAAGTGAATATCGAACAAGAAATGTCGAATATCGAAGTAATGTATTCTGCCTGTCGTGAGCTTTTTTGTCGAACGGTCGATTTTATAAGAATGACTGAGCGACGTGTCGGGTCGAAGCCGAAGGCATAGTCTGAAGCGAATCCACACTTCGACATTCGGCGGTTCGATATTCTGCCGTTCGCTTTTATGTAGTTTCATACAAGGGGTTAGATTACAGGGATTAGAGATCAGAACTCAAAAGACAAACGGAAAAAGATGCTTGTATGCGGAATAGAATAATGAAAACTCTAAACGAAATTGAAGGTAGTAAACCAAAAAGTACTTTTCGTGCCAAAAGCAAAAAGCGGGTCCTCGTGGTCGATGACGATGCGGTGATACGGGATATCCTCTATGAAGGATTGTCCAAAATGGGCTTTGAGGTGGCGACGGCCGCCGGCGGTGCCGAGGCATTCCAACGGTTTTGCCAAACTTCTTTCGACCTCGTTGTCACCGATTGCAGAATGCCCGGAACAGACGGCTGGCAGTTGGCGGCACTGATTAAAGGGGTGAGCGCTCACACGCCCATTATCATGTTAACCGGCCAGAGCAAAGATCAGCTTATGGATAATATGCAAGGGGGTGACGTTGACTTCTTGATGTTCAAACCGGTTGAGCTCACCAGGTTATATGAAGCGATCCTCGACTCCTTTGAAATCAGCAATCCCCGCTAGAGTCTGGCCGGTAGGGAAGCCCGCTTTAAAGCGACCGTTTCGATGTAGCCGGCCGTTTGTTTGGCCGGCGGCTGGTCTGAAACCGTCAACCTTCACCCTCTACCTTCAACCTTCTACCCGCCGCCCTTTTTTCCTGACACCTGAAAACGGGCCGCGCCGGTTGCCCCCTATTGGCCCTTTCACCCCCCCCCGGCGTGGAGTCGATACCCATCCGATTTAGCCGGGATTCATTGCTGGCAACCAACCGTCGGTTTGACACCGAGATATTCCCGCATCAGGCCGCCGGCCAGGACGGCAACATCCTCCTCATTGCCGGTGTTGCTCAGAATTGAGAGCCCGTAGATATCAGTACCGATTTTTAAGGTGGCCACATGATTGCGGGCTCTGATGTGTTTGTGATGTACGGTCGCGGGACTTGAGTTTGGGCCGTCATAGGTCCCGGTTTTGCCGCCGACAAATACGGTTTGGGGGGTATACTTGTTGATTCGACGGCGCCCCGTGGTGGTTGCCTGCATAATTTCCCATAAAACCTCGGATCCCGGATAACGGCGCTGGTAGGTGTCATAGAGAAATTTGGCCAATTCCGCACTGTTCAATTCATTCCCATGGATTCGGGTCCCGTTTTTTTTTTGCCACCAGCCCTGAAAGCCCTTCGTATTGGTATACCCCATCGATTGCACGAATGCATCCACGGCTGCACGACCCGAATCATCGCTGCCGTCGCTGCCGGTCTGCCGTTGCAATTCTTTCCAGGCGCTGTTGGAAGAAACCACGATCATCCTGACCATGAGCGTTAACTGGGCCTCGTCAAAATTTCCTTTTTGCTTGTTCAGCAAGGCCGCCGCAACGAATAATTTAGCCACAGAGGCCCCGAAGTAGCGCTCTTCGGCATTGTTACTCCTGGATATCATCTCTCCGGTTTCCAGATCATTGAGTTCCCATTGAATATTCCGGGCAGATTTGAGCCGGCAGTAACGCTTGCGCTGTTTTTCACCAAAATATTGCCCTTCTCCCTTGACACGAACCAGCATTTTGCCGACGGTCCGGTTGCCAAAGCGGCGCAGGTTTTTGTCGTTTTCAATTGGAAAAAAGCCGCCACCGGTTACACTGCGTTTCTCTGCAGCCCAAACATGAACAGACGAAAGACAAATCAGGAGCAAAATGAGCAAGCACCACTTCATTATCAATGTAACACCTGAATTTTGCACGTTTTTTACTAGCAAAAAATATGGTTACTTGTGAATCATCTATAAGTTGATTAAACGATATAAAATCAACTTTTTGCGTTTTTAAGTTGATGTGCTTATAGCCGAAAATTACCCGATAAGTTATACAACGAAAATCAAAAATCCTAGAATCCCGCAGCAAACGGGATGCCCGCCATCAGATCGTAGTGAGGGCCTCCGTGCCCGCCATCCACGGATTGGAATGACGTACTGCGATAAGGTCGGCACAAAGGCCGACCCCACTTTAACAGTGAAGTTTCATAAGCGGTGTCAGGGGTCAGGGTTAATGTTATACGATTTTAGATTTTGGATTGCGGATTTTAGATTTATGGTTTCGCTCCGCTCAGTCTCATTTGTAAATATCCGAGTTCCTAGTTACAGGCCTAAAGTATTAAATGTTAAAATCCGGATAACCCTAAACAGGAAATATAGAATGAGGAACCTCATGATTGATATCCGGTCAACCCTGAACCGGGAACCTGGAACGGGGAACCCTATATTGGATCCATTTCATTCCAACTAATAACCAATAACAAATAACTTCTGACCTCTGACCTCTGACCTCTGTCGTCTGTCGTCTGACTTCTGTCGTCTGTCATCTGTCATCTGACTTCTGTCATCTGTCGTCTGACTTCTGTCATCTGTCGTCTGACTTCTGTCATCTGTCATCTGTCGTCTGTCATCTGTCGTCTGTCGTCTGACTTCTGTCATCTGTCATCTGACTTCTGTCATCTGTCGTCTGTCATCTGACTTCTGTCATCTGTCGTCTGTCGTCTGACTTCTGTCATCTGTCGTCTGACTTCTGTTGTCTGTCATCTGACTTCTGTCTTCTGTCTTCTGTCCTCTGTCCTCTGTCTTCTGTCCTCTGTCTTCTGTCTTCTGTCATCTGTCTCATGGAATCAGTTCATTCCTCTGCAAGTCTTTAATCAACACTTTAATCATATCATCAATGACACGTTTTTCTGACTTCGGATGCCATAAATTTGATTCCGCTCGTCCGGACCACATGGATTTTTGAATTTCAACATCGTACAGGCTCGATTCCAGGCGGACAAATTTCCGAGTATGGGTACTGTAAAGGCCCGGGGCATGGACATACTCGTAGGCATAATTGTAATAGCCGTAAAAGCCTCCGGGATCAGCGGTGGCTGAACTGGATTCATGATGTTTTTCCACGTCAACCAGGTGAGAAATAAGAACTGCATCATTTTGATACTCATGAACCACTTTTAGGATCATTTCTTTTTCCAGTTTTCGGTCACCGCGTGCGCCAATGACATTCGTGCTCGATACGGCATCGACGCCGATAGCGTTGAGCTGGGAGACAAACCCGTCTTCAAACGGTTCACGGAGCTCCTCGTCATCCGTCACCATAATGACTAGAATGTCCGACGCCGATTTTCCTTGGAGAGCTTTATTCAGTTGTGTATCGACTAGTTTAATGTTCGTACAGGCGACAGCCAGAAGGGCGGCAAAGACTGTGAGCCCGACAGACCTAACCCGGACAAGGCCAAACCAAAAATAATTCAAACCACGAACAACACTAAAAACAAAATTGCGTAAATATTTTTTTGAATGTTTCGTGTATTTCGTGTCTTTCGTGGTAAAAAAGAATTTCTGCCTAGAATGCAAAGAAGATACAAATAAGACTATGATAGCACTGAACGTCATCACCCTTCTCCATCATCAATCAATGTGCATTCCGAGTTTATCTAATCCTTCCTGTATCCGATCAGCGATGTCTTTGAATTTGATGAACCTGCCAATCAGGATACGGCCGCGCTGCGCGAAATCGGGTTTGAGCGCCAGGAGGGCCCGGGCACACGCCCGGCCCTCTTCAATCAGTCCCAAATGACCGCAAGTCGACGCTTTCATTATTTGATCCCAGAAAAACTCCGGCATCATGAAATTCTGGGTTTCCTGGTAGGCCTTTTCGTAATTCCCTTGTCGAAACCAGTTTAGGCACAACGGGTATCTGACCCAGGGACGATAATAAGGGCTGCAATTGATGGACTTTTTGATCCATTTTACGCCACGTTCCCATTCTCCTGCCAGGGCCATCAACCAGCCGATACCATCCAACACCACTAAAGAGTTCGGACACAGGTTGTATGCTGTTTCGGCTTCGAATCGTGCCTCCTGAAGTTTGTTTTCCAGATACCGGATATACCCCAGTATCATTCTGGAGCGTCGGCAGGCCGGATTTAGGCTGACGCCTCGCTGGGCAAAATCCGCCGCCTTTTCCAGAGGCGTCTGAAGATCAATAATTTCCATTAGGTAGTTGTCGGCATATTGGGCTGCAAGCATTGACCAGGTTTGCCCATAACCCGGTTCACTGGCCACCGCATATTCCAAAGCGCGAATGGCGCGCAACATGCTTTGCGGAGTGAGCAGGATGTCGCTCTCCCAAAATCGCAGCATTGCGTCATAAGTCGATAAATCAGGCGTTACCTGCTTTGAATTTAGACCAGCAAGGTACCTCGGGATCTCAGCGTAACCACCGGCCACCCGAACGGCAACCTCAGCGGCCAAGTCCTCTTGAAACGAGATCGTCCTGGCGGCTTCAAGGTCCCCCACGTATTTACCCGACCAGATTTGAAAACCCTTTTTAGCGTCATGCAGTCTGATGGTCACCGTAACATGCTCAGGGTCGCGGCGAACACTCCCGCCAATGAAAAAATCAATATCCGTTTCAGAGGGGGCGAATTCCGGGCTCCGATTTTGTGGCTCTAAAACTCGGATTTCTCGCAGGTGACATAGCGCATGGGTCAACTCCGCAGTCAGGCCGGTCGATACAAAATCATCATCCGGATTGCCGGTCAGGTTTATCAGCGGTCGAACCCATATGATCGGGCAGGATGCCATCACATCGAGCGGTTCGCCCGTTTCTGCGCCGTGTTGCCGATCGCTTGAAATTTGTTTACAAAATGCCGGTATATAGGTCCCCTTAGGGATCTCGATTCGAATCGGATCGTGTTTACCGGCAGTCAAATAATAGCGCTCCATAGCCCGCCGCAGTCGTCCGGCTTGGATGCTCACCACCGGATCGATACTCTGGTCGAAGTCCGGTCCACGGCCGAATACCTCAGTTGCCACCGTGTAACCCTTGATTTCGTGTATATTGCCGGCCAAGGTCTGTTTTACTACAAAATTCAACAAGGCGATCTGCTGCGGCGAGGCCCGGAAATGGGGGCTGCTTAGCATTCGCTCGAGCTGACGGAAAATATTTTCGTTAGATGTTGTTGACGACATCTGTTTCTGAATGTTCGAAACTATCTCAGTTGTTTTCATTGCTTCCCCTCCTGTCCCTATCCATATTCGCCTATTGCCTTTTTTGATGCACCGGTCTTGGGAGCGTTGTTTCGAGTTATTGCGGGCTAACAATGAAAAAGGATTGATTGATTCAACGGACGCTTTGATTTTCTGACAGGACAACCCGTATGAAGGACGGACCACATAGCCTCCGATATTCGCCTAGTGTTGATTGAAGGCAAATTTGTTAGACCTATCAAATCTTGGAAAAAAAATTAATTGAAAAGCTGTCGATGACTCGATTAATTTATAGGTGTCCATAAATAAATATTTGATGGTTGTGTACTAAATTAGGATAAACAAGTCGCGTTAAGGGTAAACGGATTCCAAGAAAGGCTTGAAATAGAGCGGTTATAAGCCAACCCGCATTAGGTGGGATTGCAGATCGAAGATGGATAAAATATCTAGAGAAATTCCAAGTTATGTGAGGGAAGACAAGTAGGTGAAGAGGTTTACATTTCTTTTTTCAGGCCCAGCTTCTTTCTGATGTTGTTGCGATGCGTATCGATTGTACTGGTTGCTAAGTTCATCAGCTTCGCGATTTCTTTTGTAGATTGACCCCGCTTTATCAAATCGATCACCTGGATTTCAGCCGGTGTAAGTTTTATGAGCTCATCAGAAAGATTATTCATTAAGGGGGATATGATGCTTTTTAGATTTGATTCAATGATATCGATGCAGAGTCTTTCTTTAGGCTTCAATTTTCTCCTTTTTAAGTTTTCCAAATATGGCAAAATCAGCTCATTAACATTTAGCAACACCTTTTGGTCGAGTTCGGCTTTATCTGATGCCTTTTTCTCCAGCAACACCCTTAATGCCGTATTGACGTCATCAAGGTTCCAAGCAATTCGGCGGTACGTTCCATTACGCGCAGCACCATTTCGTCATGCGCGTTTTGCAGCGCTTTCTCCGCCAGTTTGGTCTCAGTGATAGAACGTCAGGAGGGGTTATTCGCGTGCCCCATGCACACAATCGATTAGTCGACGGTTGTGTACTAAATTAGGATAAACAAGTCGTGTTTAGGGCATACCTTTAATCCAAATATTAAGAGCAATTTTGGATTTTAGATTGCGGATTGCGGATTTGTTGTATCGCTGCGCTCTATCTAATATTAATACCCAATCCCCAATACCCAGTACCCAACACCCACCCGGACAAGCCGGAATTGATAATTGAAGATTGAATATTTGTGGTTCGCCTCAACTCGACTGAGCTCGTCGCAGGTCGGCGGATCTATTTTATTCTGCTGCCACCGTCAAAACAGCTAAAATCAGATTAACAGATATCCAGCCGGGACGAGCTGGTATCATAAAAATACTAAAAGTTGAATTCAATTCCAATCTTTGTAAATGCCTGTTTGTTAGTTTTTTATAAAGAGCCCAAAAAAATATTTTGCACAATTTGCGCAAAACCTATTTGGTAACTGTCTAACACCGAATACCCAATACCCAATACCGAATACCTAATACCCAATACCTAATAGCCAATACCTAATCCCCAATACCTAATCCCCAATCCTTGCCGGTCAAAAAAACTCCCAGGTTTTTTTTGCCACTTTCGTATACGGGTGTTCCGGGCCAAGTCTGTCTCGAAAACTCCGGTAGGCTTGCCCCGCCAGCGCCCGTGCCTCTTCGAACTCTCCCAATTCCTGGAGCACCACCGCCAGGTTCGATTGCCGTATGGCAATTTTCGGATGTCCGGGCTCAAAGCTCTTTTTATCAGAATCCAGCGCCTTGCGCAACAGATCGCGGGCCGCTTCGAGCTCTCCCAGTTCCTGGAGCACCACAGCCAGGATCGATTGCCGTATGGCGATTATCGGGTGTCCGGGCTCAAAGCTTCTTTCATCGGACTCCATCGCCTTTTGCAACAGATCGCGGGCCGCTTTGAGCTCGCCTAAATTTCTGAGGACCTCACCCAGGTTCGATAGGCTTGTGGCAATTCTAGGGTGCCCGGGCACAAAGTGTCTCACAGAGATGTCAACGGCCTTTCTTGCATGTTTTTTAGCTATTCCGAATCGTCCCCGTTTCCAATGATGCAAACAGAGATAGTTGGTGAGATCCAAGGCTTGCCCGGTTTTGATGGCGTCAGAGGATATCAGCAACTCTGCCTGATGTGCGATCTTTTCCAATTGTCCGTGGAAGGCAATGTCGCTTTCATCGGTAACCCGCGCCATCTCTGCCACCACGGCGTTGCATACGCTTTCGAAGAGGTTGGCGGGGGTATCCGTTGTCTCTCGCACGAAAGCTGAAATGAGCCGAGTTGTCCACGGATCATTGTCCGCATCCAGTTCTATGAGAGACAGCTTCCCTGCCAGTTCACCGATGGCCGCATCAAGCGGGTCTCCGAGGACATTCTCAAGTGGAATGTCTATGATTTTTCTCAGCAATCTTCTGGGCACCGGCAGGGGGCCAAAAAAAGATAGAGACTGAAGCACGGCTTGGGCAGTTGACGAGGCAAGATCCCAACTGTTCTTGAAAATGGCAGCGACTTCATTGGCGTGACCAATTAGAAACTCATTGGCGTATTTTTCAGTAACCTCACTGCCAAGGTCGCTGCAAATCATGGGATACACCTTTTCAAATTTTTCATTCGTAGAAATATCGATGTGCCGGCAAGCTCTGAGAAAGCGGGAAAAATCTTCTTCGCAAGGTTTCCGAAGCAGGCACCGCAGCTTCATCCTGAAGCCCGCCGGGTCGTTCACAATGGCGTTCGTGGACTCGACCCGCGGCCATTCAGTGCGACAGAAATCGGGAGACAACACGAGAACAATCATCTCGCATTCATCAAGTCCATGTTCGAGATCAACAACCCGGGCGGAACCCCAGGCAATCGATTCTTTATCGAAAAAGCACTCAACACCATCCCGGGTAAGCCTGCCGTAAAGTTCTTTGACGATATCTTCATCCTTCCGATTGTAGCTGAGAAAGACTTTACTCATATCCTCTTCTCCGATGTCACATTTTTTTCCAGCGATTTTGTGGGAAGTATAACCGACAAAACGGAATAGTGCTTGACCGAGAACGACAACATTTTGACTTATAGCGTCAAACTTGATAGATAGCCCTGAGGTGATGGAAATCACTCGAAAGATGGCTTTAACTTTCATCCAGTTTTTATTTCGTTAAACCAACTATTGAGAGCAATTTCAGATTTTGGATTGCGGATTGCGGATTTGTTGTATCGCTACGCTCTATCTATTTTAATTAAAATGACCGTTCGACAAAAAAGCTCACGACAGGCAGAATACCTTAAATCTAAAATCCCAAGTCTATGAGGAATAAAAGTGGGATCAATTTTTTAAAGTGACAATGCGAAAAAGAGGATGATTTTCACCAGTCCAGACAGACCCCACCCGGATAAACCGGAATTGAAGATTGAAGATTTGTGGTCCGCCTTGACTCAACTGAGCTCGCCGAAGACCGGCGGATCTATTCTATATCCTCGCCACCGTCAAATTTCTAATGCAACTATAACTTCTAAACTAATAACGAATAACCAATAACTAATAACTTCTCATTTGGGTATAGAGGGAGGATGACGGTATGATTTACCCTGCCAATAAGGCCAGTCTGTTAATGATTCTGTGGAATATGCTGGAAGCATACGGAATCGAACCTGAGCCGATGTTTCAGGAAATGGCTTTAAACCCGGAGCTAATGAGAACATGCAGCGGGAGATATCCAATCGACCATATCGATAATTTATGGCGCAAGGCGGCTGAAGTCATTGCCGATCCCTGTTTGGGCCTCAAGGCTGCGGAGGTATGGCATCCTTCGAATTTTGGCGCCTTAGGTTATGCCATGCTTGCCAGCAACACCTTAAGGATATCCCTCGAGAGGTTGGTTCGTTATCTTGGTTTTCTCTCGGATGAAGATTTCATGAAGTTGGACGAGACCGAGGAAGGGCTCAGGCTCACGTTGGCCTTGCTCCATAGAAATATTGATAAGTCTGAACAAAACGATGCGGCACTGGCGGTTACATTGGCCATGTGTCGTCTGAACTATATCGAAGAATTGGCACCCGTCTCAGTGACCCTGGCACGTCCTAAGCCGGTCTGTTCTCCCAGGTTCTTTGAGTATTTCCGTTCGCCAGTGCTATTTGAGGCGTCCGCTTACAGCTTCACCTTACCAAATGAAGCGGTCGATAAAATTCTGCCGGGTTCAAATCCTCAACTGGCCGAGCTCAATGATCAGGTAATGATCAACTATCTGGCAGAGCTGGATCAAGATCACATCACCCAGAAAGTCAAAGCTACGATCATCGATCAGCTCCCTTCGGGGAGCGTTACCGATGAAGCCGTGGCCCGGAGACTGCATATGAGTTCCCGCAAGCTGCAGCGGCAACTTCAAGGTGCCGGCACGACCTTCAACACGCTGTTGAATGAGATACGTCAGGATTTGGCCCGAAAGTATTTAACCGAAGAAGATACCAGCATAACAGAGATTGCATTTTTGCTGGGTTTTTCGGAATCCAGTGCTTTTTCAAGGGCGTTCAAACGGTGGCTGGGAGTTTCTCCGACTGAATATCGGAAGGCTTCTTGACAATTCTCGATTTCCTGTTCGCGATGGGCGTTCATTGCCCGAAACGAGGGGATAGGTTCGGAATCCTTACGGGGCGACAGCCGCTGAATCCTGCGCTCGACGAGGACCTCGCCGGTTCCGCCCAGCGTCTGAGGCATTGCCACGATCCACCGCAGAACGATTGCGGCAACGCTCATTTGGTTTCTGGCAGCACACCGATCAGGCAGGGACTGTTTTCATCCTTATCTTCCCTAATCACCGACCACAGCATTCCCAAGGCGCGCGCCGGCAACGCTATAATGGGAGCTGCCAGTTGACCGGCTAATATGGCTGCTTCGTTGGCCGGTATCTTTTTGACCGCCGGATCGTTGAGTTGCCCTTGAATCCGAAGCGGTGAACTGCGCCTGAATAGCCGTCGCTTGGATTCCGGTTTGATGACAATATCAAGGTTCCCGGAAGCCAGGTCGATGGATCCGAATCCGCGGGCGCGGACGCCCGGGGTGTCCAGGTAAAGAACTTGAATGGTGCCGACACCTTTATCAAAATCCAGACGTCCAGCCAGGCAATTCAGGTCCGTAAAAGCGTTTTGCGCCGGGGCGTTGAGCAGCAGGTCTAAGGCATCCGCGGCGATCATTTCCACGCCGCGCTGAATCCTGCCATTCTCCACGGCAACACCGAACTCGCCGGACAAATTGGCAGCCATCTCTTTGCTCGATCGGCCCCGGCTTTGTAAATCTGCCGCCAGGTTCAACTGGCCTTCCAGTAGGAGGGGCTTCTGCAGGTACGACAGGGTGTCATCGACGTCCAGATCTTCCACCAAAATTTTTAAGCCGGCCCGGGGCTCAGACCCGGTTGCGTCCAGGACGGATTCAAGCGACAATTGTCCCTGCCGATACCCTATTTCGGACGTCGCAATGCGCAGCTGACCTTTTTTTAACGCAACATCTAGGTTTGCAGGTCCGATAACGACGTCAGCGCCGACAACCCGGTCGGCACGAACCTTCAACGAAAAATCGGTGGATTGCAAAAGGTCCAGGGGCAATGGTTGGTCATTAAAAAAGGGAGCTTCAGCGGGCGCCGCAGCGGGTCGGGCCACAACCGTTTCGGGTTTGCCGTCCCTGGGGTAAAAACCGAAGTCCTTCAGATGAACGGTATGGGAGGACAGCCTGGCGTTCAGTTGAAACCGGGGATGATCGACCGGTTGACGAACGTGCGTCTCAAAGCGGGTTTCTCCCAGACGGGTTTCGCCCTTGAAAATGCGCGCCTGTTTCAATCCGGCATAGTGACCATCGATGGCAAGCGGACTCAAACGCGTCAGCGTCAGGCCGAACAGTGATCCCCATTTGGCAGGATCCGCCGCATTTGAGATCACGTGCAATTGCAAACCGCGGGGATCAACGTCCGATTCAATTTGACCGTCGATCAGAATCGCCAGGCCGCCCAACTCCTCGGTGGATAACCGGAACCGGTCGACCCAAACCCGGTTCTCGCCAACCGAAATATTGAAGTCGCCGGCAAAAAGAGGACTTTTTGCGGTATCCCGTTGAATAAATTTTTCAATCCAGGGACGGGAATCCGCTTGAAATTCACCTGCCAGTTTCAATGGCCCTTGCTGCCCAATGTTTTCAAGCGCTGCCTGCATCTGCACCAGGGGCTTTTGCTGCGGTCCGGCACGCAGTTTCATTATATCGACCGTTACCGAACCATCCCGGCTGCCAACCCGGGCTGTCGCCTCGAGCGGCCCCAGGTCCGGCAAACGCCAATCAGCTTGCAGCGGCAGGGCGGTTACACCCGGCGCCCGGGCAGTCAACCACAGATCAATATCGCGCAGGGGCAAGTCTTTTTCGACGCCGATGTCGCCCACACCACCTTTGGCGTCAATCTCCAACCCCTTTGCAGACCTGAAGGTCAGACTTAGATTGCCGGCCATCAGTTTTTGCTGTCCGCCCGTTACCGCCATGCGACCGTCAATCGCCCCGAGCTCAGGAAACTTCAGGCCGAGGATCTTAAAAAAATGGTAAGAATCGGCGGACTTAAAGCTGAGCTGAAGGTTTACCCCGTCTAAAAACACTTCATCGAGCCGGATAACCGAAGCAATGCTTCCGGTGGCATTCAATTTTAGGGTTTCAATATCGCCGGCACTGATGTTTACATTATCCATGCCATAGGTGCCGTCGCGATCCGTTTCACGCCAGCTGGCGAAAACCGGTCCGATATCCGGCAACTCGAAGCCGAATAACGCGGCTAAATTAGAGAACCGGGTTGCCTGTAGGGAACCAAACGTTTGGACGTCGGCGATCAGCTGGTCGCCGCCCAGCGGAAATTGGCCGATGCGTCCCCGCCATTTTACCTGAACGTCCTCCGGATGGCCGGCGCTGACGACGACATCTTCGATTGAAAGGACGTCGGTCGTCCCCAGCACGAGGCCTTGGGCGCTGACCGGACCCAAAGTCGGAACCACGTTGGTTCCCAGCAGCGGCTCGGTGGCACCCATGTGGGGTGCGGTTACGTTGAGATTAAACCGAACATCACCTAAAAGCTTACCATTGTCCTGCTCGCTAAAATCAATAGCGCCGGCCAGTTTAGTTTCCAACCCGTTCGAATCCCTGGAATGAAACTCGATATCGTTGAGCTGGAACCGATCCGTATCGCCGGTTACGCGGCCGGAGACGGTCACCGCACCGATTTCGCTGATCGGAACGCCGTAAAAAGCTGACAGAATCGAGGACTGCTTGGCCTGGATTGTCACGGTCAGATCCATCTCCGATAAATGCTCGTCCGCTCCCAGCGGAATCCATCCGATGCGACCGCGGGTTTCAACCCATACCGGACCGGATCCCCCCCTGACAATGTATATATCTTCCAGCGCCAGACGTTCAGCAGGGCCCGTCAGCCTTGCTCTGCCGTCAACAGATCCGATTTCCGGTATCAAATGAGTCAGCAGCGGCCGGATGGATTCGGTGCGGGGAGACGTCAGGTGTAAATTCAGGTTCACCGCTTTTATCGCCGGGACCTCAAGGATATTGCCCAGCTGCAGCCATCCTTCGGCCGCCAGGTTGATACCTCGATTATTCCGCACACGGGCCGTTATGTCTTCAATGCGGTAACCATCCGGCACTTTGCGTAAGGCCCCGTTGAATTCAAGCTCGGTTAAAACTTTCCAGTCGCCGGGAAATATCTTTTGCAGCAGGACTTCATTGCGACATAAGAAAGATAGCAAAATGACCGTCCCGGTACCATCACGCAAATCGGTAATCGCACCTTGGGCTGAAATTTCAAGCGAGGCATCGTCGGAAATCGTCAATTTCAGATCAGACACGCGGGGGTTCGCCAGAGTACCGGAAAGCTTGGCGTTGAATTTCAATTGCACGGGATAAGGGCTGTCCATCCGATACATTTTCAGCCAATTTGTCAAATCCGGCCCAGCGGCGGCGACCTGCAGATCCAGCTTGTTGCTGTCATCGCGATCCGCCAGGGCTCCGGAAACCGACACGTCTAAACCGGCGAAGTTCAGGTTGAGATCCATCACATATGGCTGGCGGCGATTAAAAATATCACTTGGGGCGCTAAGCTGGCCGGCAACTTGAAAATCGGTACCATTGAGGGAGCCGTTGCCCATCACATTCAGCCGTCCGGCAGAACGAACATCGCCGATGGTTAACCGGCTCAGTTGAAACCGCATCTTACGGCTGGCATCCGTCAGTTTGATATCTTCTAATGTCAGACTTTCGAAAATGGGAATCCTGACCCCGGACCGGCCGGGAGTTCGCTGGAAGTTGTCTTTTTTCGGCGGCCGAATATTGTCATCTTCAATAACGACATCCGCAATCTGCATCGCCTTCACGACGACGGTTCCCAGCAAAAGCGGTTTCAAAGCAATCCTGACGTCGACGCGTCCAATGGATTTCACCGGCGGTGATGGACTGCCGGGCATCGCCTCGAATCGGATCCGATCGGCGGTCAATGAAGGTTCTGCTGACAGGTTGACAGCAAAGTCGCCTTCAATGATCATGCGGTAACCGGTGTAGCGCTCGATGCCCCAGACAGCCGCCTTACGGTAATCATCATCGTCGAACATCATCAGCGCGCCGATGACCAGCATTAGGCTGAGAACGACAACAATACCGATCCATATCAGAATATATTTAACCCAGCGCTTGACGATACCCGTTATCGCAGACACTTTTTTTCCGGTACATATTGAATTCAGTTACGGTATCTGAATCTAGAATTGAACTGAGTTGGCTTCGCTCTGATTTCCAATAAGTTATCAAAGTTTCGAGACGTTTAGAGATTAGGCAGCCCCAGTGAGAAAATTCGAAGCGACCTGATAAATTGGCGTTGACTATAGTCGAATTTTGGGCAGCTGTGTACTAAATTAGGATAAACATGTCGGGTTTATGGTAAACAAGTGCCTATGCTGAGGGCAGAGATTAGGAAGTCGGAAGTGGGAATGCGGAAGTGGGAAAGGGGAGAGGGTGAAGGGAAGGAAGGTGAGAGGGTGAGAAGGTCAGAAGATGAGAAAAAGCAGGACTGAGGACTGAGATTAGGAAGTCGGAAGTGGGAAAGGGGAGATGGTGAAGGGAAAGAAGGTGAGAGGGGGAGAAGGTCAAAAGGTGAGAAAATGCGGGACTGAGGGTTGAGGGCAGATACTTCGATTACGGAATGCGGATTACGGATTGCGGATTGCGGAAGTGGGAAAGGGGAGAGGGTGTGTGGAAAGAAGGTGAGAAGGTCAGATGGTGAGAAAAAGTGGGACTGAGGGTAGAGGGTAGAAGTAAAAAAATCATTCGTTATGGGTTAATAGTTAGTTTGAATGTAATGTTCCAATTTATCTTGTTGCAGAAAACCTGGTTCTCTGGGCCCGGATCTTTACTAAACCTTACCAATGACCGTATGCTGATACCTGGCAGTCAAAAAGACTCCCAGATTCTTTACTCCCAGGTATTTTGAATATGTATTTTACTTCCATATTTTATCCATAATATTTCAATATTGAATCCCGCAAGATTTCTGAATATCTAGTATTATTATATTGTTATGTAACCGTTAGTTATCATGAGTTTCACATGTCTAAAGGCATTTTTCGTTTTTGGAGGTTTCGGACGGTCAACAAATATCCATTCCAATGGAGGCCCCGTCTTGTCTAGCGGGTGGTAAAACTCATCTACTAACATTTCGCTAACAATTTGTGCTTACGGTAATAAAACCGATACATTGCTATAATCCGGATAACGAACGACAATTAACACTTGAATGAGCCTATCTCCGTTCGAATAGGGTTTTATTAAGAGGCAGGGGATGACGGACACCAAGCAAGCACCTTTAATCACCAAGTTGTACCGACCGCCGCTGCCGGCTGATTGCGTGCAGCGTTCGGATCTTCTTCGGCTGCTGGACGAAGGACGATCACGACCTCTGACCCTGGTCTCGGCACCGGCCGGTTACGGCAAAAGCGTCCTTGTCTCCAGCTGGCTCGAACGAAGCGACTGGGCCTCGGCCTGGATGTCGCTCGATGAAGAGGATGGCAACTTAAAACGCTTCTTAAGCTATCTGACCGAAGCGATACGCAAGCAGTTTCCGCAAACTCTCGAGATTACCCGAAGTCTGCATCAGGAGGCTGCACTCCCGGAACCTCTGGCGGTGGCCAATATTGTCAGCAATGAGCTTGCCGTGATTGAGCGCCCCTTTTTCCTGGTACTCGACGACTATCACCAGATCAACGCCGAGTCCCCTGTCAATGAAGTGGTGCGTATTCTGCTTGACCACCCGCCCATCCCGCTGCACCTGGTCCTCATCGCCCGATGTGATCCGCCTTTGCCACTGAGCCGTCTGCGAGCCCTAGGCCAGATGAACGAGGTCCGAATGCAGGACCTGCAATTCAGCACATCGGAGACACGGGACCTGATTTTAGGGTCTGTCCATATCCACGCGAGCGAGGAGGCGATCGCAAATCTCGATCACGAGCTCGAGGGCTGGGTGGCGGGTTTGCGCCTATTGACGCTGGCATTGCGTCATGCCCCGGATGCCGACGAATTCATGAAGCGGTTGCACGGCGGCACGAATCAGATGCAGGAGTACCTGATCAGCGAGGTTGTGGCCGGGCTTCCGCAGCCGCTTCGCGACTGGTTGCTGCGCAGCGCACTATTGGGTCGTTTCTGCGCTCCCCTCTGTGAGGCGGTGTGCGTTGAAGCGAAAGGTGCGGAAACCCATTCGATGACCGGACAGAAATTCATTCAGCATCTGCAGACAGCCAATCTTTTCTTGATCCCCCTCGATGCCAATGGATTCTGGTTTCGGTTTCACCATCTCTTCCGAAATCTGCTGCAGTTGGAATTTTCCCGTCAGATGGACCCGGAGACGATAGCCGCTCTTTACCGGCGGGCCAGTCAGTGGTTCGAAGAAAACGGATTTGTCGAAGAGGCGATACGGGTTGCCCTGCAAGCCGACAATGCGGACGAAGCCGCCGATATCTTCGAGCGAAATCGGCTCGATGAACTGGAAAAGTTGAACTTCCACGTTATCGATCGCTGGCTCGAGGTGTTTGGCAGGAACACCAGGGGGCGACCGGGGCTGCAACTCGCGGAGGCATATGTCGCCATCGATAGATTTGACGTTCCCCGGTTAGCGGCAATTCTGGAAGAAGTGGCACCGGTCATTGAAAAAAATCCGGTTTATGCGGAATTGATCGGCGAGTTGAAGTTTCTGCAAGGGGTGCTGTCCTTCCGGTTGGGCGACGGTGAAACCAGTCAAAAGGTTCTGCAGGAGGCGCGGCACCGATTTCAGTCTTCGAGTAGGCGGGGGATCGCCGGAAATGCTGCATTTCAAGAGGCCTTGAGCCTGAATCTGTGTGGGCGAGGTGCTGAGGCGCTCGCAAAATTTGAAGACCTCGCGAATCGGGCGCCAACCGGCGACCCTTTCTATGACGGCTCTTTAAATATGGGACTGATCATTGTCAGTTTTTTTCAGGGTGATCTGAACCGCGTGGAACATTACGCCATGCGACTGGAGGGTCTCGCGCAGGCCGGTGGACCTGATTTTTTGGCGCATGGTTTCAGTCTCTATTTTCGCGCCTGTTCGGATCTGTACCGGTGTAATTTCAAGGCTGCCGCTGAACGCTTCGATTTACTCGCGCGGCGACGTTACCCCATTGTCCGCCACCGCGCCTTCGATGCGATGGCAGCTCTCGCCTTGTGCCATCAATTTCTCCAACAAGAGAGTGCCGCAATACGGGTTTTAAGGGATTTTGAGACTGTCGCGCGGGAACTGAAAGACGCCAAAGGCCTGAAAATGGCGCAATCCTGCAAGGCCCGTATTCAACTGCTGCAAGGAGACCTGAGCCGCGCGGCCAGGTGGGCCGGCGTAGACAATTCTCCGCCGGTATTTACCGATCTGTTCGTTTCTCTTGAAGTTCCTGTTCTGACGCGCGCACGGGTCTGGATCACGTTGGGAACCAAGGAAAGCCTGCATCGAGCCGTTAACCTTCTGCAGGAAACCAGCGCGCGGGCACGAACCTGGCATTTCAAGAACCAGATTATCGAGACCGATGTGCTGAAGTGCCTAGCGCTGGCCGGACTTGGGCGCGAAGACGAAGCATTGGAATGCCTGGCCGGTACGATCGATATCGCGGCACAGGGCGGTTGGATACGCCCCTTTTGCGAGCCGGGAAGGCCGATGGCCGATTTCCTCGTGAATTTGGATAACCACGGACTATCCACCGATTTTTCACGGCAGCTGCTACGTGAAATTCAAGCCCGTCAAGCGCGCCAAATGAAGACGGCCCATTCCGGATCCGGTCTGCAGGTGGTGCTGGAGGCCGGACTTAGCGAAAGCATAACGCCTCGTGAATTGGACGTTCTGGAGCTTTTGGGGCAGCGGCTTCAGAATAAAGAGATCGCCGACAAATTGTTTGTATCGCCTGAAACAGTTAAGTTTCACCTGAAAAACATCTATGTGAAACTTGATGTTGGAAAACGTCGCGAGGCAGTTGAAAAGGCCAGGAATATGGGGATCCTTTAAATCGATAAAGCTCCTTCAATGTCGGAAGATCTCCGTTCGCAATTGCTAATCTATTTACCCTGAAACCATTGGCAACCCGGGCTTATGGCAGGGCCGATTATATTTGATCGCCCGGGAAGGGAGTTTTCGATTCTGAACAAAGTAAACGTATCTTGCGAAGGAGGTGTGAATATGATTCAACAGAAATGGCGGTTAATGATTTCAGGTGCTATCGTATTGGCCGCTGTATGCGTTATTTCAAATATTGTTCAGGCAGCCGACTACACCATCAAATTCGCGACATCCCATTCGGCGATGATACCCTGGGGAAGCACACTACTTGAATTGGAGAAAGTCATCCCGGAGCGAACCTACGGCCGGGTAGAATTTAAGCCTTTTTTAGGTGGGTCTCTTTACAGCGGCTATGCAGCACCTGCCCAAGTTGCGTCCGGAGGCCTGGAAATGAGCTATGGCGGGTTTAATATGGGTTCCATCAGTGACGGTTGGAAAGCCATTACCGGCTTGCCGTATATAATTGATTCATATGAACACTATCTGCGGTTCTGTAGGACAAATGCCTTTAGCATGCTCAATAAAAATCTTGAGGCGAAGGGTATAAAATTCATCGCGCAAGGAGGGCATCCCGGTTTTTCCCATTTGTTTAACAGCAAACGAACGGTAAGAAGCCTCGAGGATTTCAAGGGCCTGAAGTTAAGAATTCCTCCCATACCGGGATTGACAAAAATGTGCGCAGCTTTTGGTGCCCAAAGCGTGACCATCGATATGGCAGAAGTCAGCTCGGCGCTCCAAACCGGTATGGTTGACGGAACCTTCACCCCGGTCGTAAAACTCAAAAGTTATGACTTAATCCGTAACACACCATTTGCGACGGCGGCCAATACAACCTTTATTCCGATATCATTCGTTGCGAACACCGATTTTTGGAACAGCCTGCCGCAGGATCTTCAGGAAATTCTTCTGAATATTTTCACGGAATATGGGCAAAAGTGTCATAATGTTTTTCGTGGAATGGAAAACAAGCTGTGGGAGCTATACAAAAAAGGTCCCGGTACGATGCTACATGAGCTCACTCCGGCTGAAAAAAAGGAGTGGCAAGCCGCCGTTAGACCGATTTGGAAAGAGTTAACCGAAAAATCGAATGAAGCCAAGATGGTCATTGAGGCGATAGAAGCAACACGGTAATCAGAAGAAAGAATCCAGGTTCAGAGGGGTGGCTTTAAGTCGCCCCTTGAGAGCGCTCTTGGCCTGAGTAACTGAAGCTCTGGAGTATTGGAATGGTGGCATCTTTGAAGTAATGGAGAGTTGAGGGGATGTCTGAGAAATCAGGCGTATTGAAGCGTCTAGACCGAATTGCCATTGCATTGGCACAGACTTTATCAAATCTTTTGCTGTTCTTAATGATGCTGGCAGTTTTCATTGAGGTTGTCAGTCGTTATCTGTTCGAACGATCCCATGGTTTCATGGAAGAGTTCAGTAAATGGTCCCAAATTTGGATAGCCTATCTGATGGTTGGTATTGTTGAGCGGGCCCGAAGTCACATAAAGTGCGACTTCCTCTACAATAGGCTCTCTGCTCAGAATCAGAAACTGCTGATGATGATTTTTGATCTCACCACTTTGATTTTTGCAGTCTTTTTGTTCCTTTCCGGGTCGGAGGCAGCTTTGTCCTTCTATAATCTTGGCTATAAGGCTACCTCAGGCGTTGCGGTACCGATGTGGACCATTATGTTGGCCGCACCACTTGGAGCCGTTTTTCTTGCAATTTTCGGGATATTAAATCTTATCCAAAGCCTCAAATCTATCCGGCGGGGCAGCAGAGATTTGCCGCCAAAGCTCCCGCCGTCGGCGCGAGTTGACGCCACCCCGAAGAGGTGATGTTCACTGCCCGGTAGCCATTGGAATACTGGAATTGTGGCCTCCGATTCCGTTTCCAACCCTTAGGTTTCCAGTCTGCAAGGCAGAGCCCGGGGATGAGCGAGAATAATGGATTGGTGGCGATGAAAAGAAGATTTTCGAATCCATCTGATGGAGAAATGGATTGTTGACGTTTAGCATACTGATTTTAGTTGTTCTTTTTGCAATCGGAATCCCAATTTATACGGCGTTTGCCCTGGGAGGACTGTCAATCCTCCTGCTTGTTGTTGGTGTACCGTTGAATCAGCTGGCGTCAATGTTTTTCGAAAATATGAACAGTTTTGTGCTGCTGGCCGCCCCTCTGTTTATCCTGGCCGGAAATATCATGTTCTACGGTGGACTAGGAAAGCCGATGGTAGAATTTCTTTACCGTGCCACAGCTCGATTGCCCGGTGGTGTGGGTGTCGCTACGGTGATTGCGTGCACGTTTACCGGCGCCTTGACAGGTTCGACCATTGCAACGATGGCGGCTGTGGGCTTGATCATGTATCCGGCGATGGTGGGTGGCCAATATGACAAAGGCTTTAGCGGAGGGATAATATGTGCCGCCTCCAATCTGGGCAATTTGATTCCGCCAAGTTTGGCATTCATCATATTCGGCTATTTAACGGATACATCCGTTGCCGGCCTATTTATGGCAGGCGTCATTCCCGGATTAGTATTGGCATTATTGCTGTCAATAACGGCGATGATTATTGCCAAAAAACGGAAATTCCCATTAACGGATAACCATAATCGGGGTGAGTGCAAAAAACAATTTTTCCAGGCCTTACCGGCATTTATAATGCCGGTTATCATTTTAGGGGGAATTTACGGTGGCATTTTTACCCCGACAGAGGCAGCTGCGGTGGCGTGCATCTATGGAATTTTCGTGGGAGTTTTCATCTTCAGAAAAATGAACTGGCGCACTTTCTGGACATGTCTCACTGAAACAACAAAATTAATCGGCATCGTTCTGATGTTAATCGCTGGTGCTATGTTTTTAGGTAAGGCTTTTACACTTCTCGGGTTTCCCCAGGCCATCAGCAAGTGGGTCATTGAGGCGAAGCTGGGATCCCATGGATTTTTAATTCTATTAGTTGTCTTATTTGCATTGCTGGGTTGTGTAATGGAAGGTCTGACCATTATGTTCGTAACCCTTCCGCTCATATTTCCAGCTGCGTCGGCCCTTCAAATTGACCCGATGCACTTGGGCGTTGTTTTTTGTGTTTCTGTTTTGATGGCGGGTATGACACCGCCGGTATCCATTTTCGTCTACGCCACAGCAGGCATGTTCAAAATTGAAATTGAAGAGTTGACTAAAGGAATTCTGCCTTTTCTGACGATCACATTTCTAACTCTTGTCATCCTGACTTTTATTCCCGGCCTGTCAACTTTTTTACCGAAGTTGATGAGGTGACTGTGATGCGCGATGACCTTATACTGGTTCTAACTCTTAAAGGAATTTCACAACAGACATATCATCACACTAACTTTCCTCCCCTTTTTCTACCCTTTTTGGGGGTTTCGCCAGTGCCCGCATTAATCTATGTTGGGCCAACCTGCCTGCGTTGAATGATCTCATGCTTGCGCTTGGCCAAGCCCTCAGAGTATTGCCAGCGGCAGGTCTAAATGCGGAAGTTGTTGTATTCTATCCATACAAACAGTCATTCAGAGCTACGCTCAATCAGGATGAATAGCTAGTGAAGATTTACCAACCGGCAAACTATCGCATCACGGTCGAGGGCCGTCTGAAAGACAGCTGGTCCGACTGTCTGGGCGGCATGTCGATCACCTACAGCAGTTCAGGGGATAAGACTGTAACAACAACCCTTTTGGGCCAGGTAAGGGATCAGGCCGACCTATCCGGGGTTCTGAACACGCTGTACGAGCTTCACTTGCCGCTCCTTTCAGTGAAGCGGCTGCCCCCTGACTGAGGCCGTTATTGAATTGATGATGAAAAATCTAATCTGTAAATCGTCTCCTCTCGCTCGCAAGGCAATTTCCCATCAGCTCGAATTGATGCTGGCCAGTTCGGATTTCACTGCCACGCCGCAGCAGATCGATTTTCTATCCTACATCGTGAACCAGACTCTGAACGGCAATGCTGACCGTATCAAGGGTTACACGGTCGCAACCGAGGTTTTTGGCCGCGGGCAGGACTTTGACCAGAGTATCGATCCGGTGGTGAGCATGCAAGCCGGCCGACTGCGGCGGGCCTTGGAGCGCTATTATTTGACCGCCGGTGAGCACGATCCCATTCGCATCGACATCCCCAAGGGCACCTATGTACCGACATTCAGAGAACACTTCCCGAGCAATCAGCGCATCGGTGCTGAAAAAATCGAACCACGCAATATCATTGCGACATGGCCGACCGTATCCGTGCGCCCACTGGCAAACTTGACCGGTGATCCTGATGACAATTATCTGTCGTTTGCCTTGACTGCTGAACTGGCCCATTCGCTGTCCCACTGCCAGGAAATCCGGGTGTCGGTGCCGCTCCATCGAAATCAGAAATCGATCCCGCCAGATACGGATATCGATTTTATCATAGCTGGGAGTATTCGGCGCGACCCGATGGGTATCACGGTAGCGATCAGATTGCATGACGCTAAGGAGGGTTTTCAAATTTGGTCGGGTAAATACCCTGGGGAGTTTAAAGCCGCCAAGACGACCGCGTTTCAAGAAAACGTGGCCGAGGAAGTTGCCGCCCGCGTAGCCGGCGGTTATGCTGAAATTCCGAGGCATCTCGCGGGTCTTAGCATAAATAAAGGAACGCCAGAATACACAACCTACGAAGCGATGCTGCGATTCTGGGAGAGCGACACACGACTGACTCCGCAAATAACGATGCGCGCCATTCAAGCATTGGAACTTGTGGCGGCCCGTGAACCGGATTGCGGACAAGCCTGGTCAATGCTTGCAAATCTTTATTCCAGCAATCACGGTCTGGAAATCGTTGATTATCGGACATCCCTGGAAAAGGCCGCTGAGTTTGCCCAAAAAGGGGTTCGCCTGGATCCAGCCAACCGACGCGCCAGAATGATACTGGCTTATGTCCGGTTCATGCAAAACAAGTTGTCGGAAGCACGATACGAGGCGGATACGGCGTACCACCTATATCCGGACTCTCTGATGGTTTTGGATCGCATTGGTTGGCTGATGGCCATGACCGGCGAATGGGATCGAGGACTTAATTGGGTTGACAGGGCCATCAAATTAAATCCATACCATCGCCCTTGGGTCCGGCATGCCCTGTGTCTCAACGGATTTCGGTCAGGGATTTACGAAGAGGCCTATCAGGCAACCCTTAGCTTTACGATGCCTGATTTTTTCTGGGATCAGATGCTGAAAGCTTCCTGTTGTGGACATTTGGGAAGAATCGCAGAGGGGCAGGCATGTATTCAGGCCCTGCTGGCGCTCAAACCCGACTTTGCCGGGCGCGGCCGCATTCTAATCAGCAGGCTTATTAAATTCGATGAGATCGTCGATCGAATCATAGAAGGTCTCGGTAAACTAAACCTGAGCATTGCATAACACACTGCCGAGCAATTCCAGCAATGTGTATTGGGTTTGTGGCAGCGTACCGTTCAGGCCTAGACTTCTTTTACCCTCATCTTCCCAAATTACTCACCACAGAATTCCCAAGGCAGATATCTTCAGGGATATGTATTATACTTCCATATTTTATCCATAATTATCAACCATTGAATCCACGATAATGTTTGAATATCTTAAAGTCGGGGAAGTGATATTGTTAACCAACCTTTTTTTACTTCGTCCTTGAATTTTCATGAATGACTTGGAAATCAGACCGGACGCGACCATGTGTGGAAGTTATGTCGAAGACTCAGAGACCAATACCGGCGACGCCGGCGCACGATGAAATTTTCTGCCAGCTTGAGTTGATGCTGGACAGCCCGGATTTCCATGCCTCGCCGCAGCAGATCGCCTTTTTAAAATATGTGGTGAACCAGACCCTGTCCGGCAAGGCGCACGCAATCAAGGGCTACACGGTGGCGACCGAGGTTTTCGGCCGTAGGTCGGATTTCGACCAAAGTATCGACCCGATCGTGAGCGTCCAAGCCAGCCAATTGCGGCGGGCAATGGAGCGGTACTATTTGACCGCCGGCCAGCACGATTCAATTCGCATCGACATTCCCAAGGGCACCTATGTACCGGCATTTCATGAACAACACCCGCGTCATCAAGACAGCGTCGCAGAGCAGACTGCTAAGATCAGTGTCATGGAAACCTGGCCGACCGTAGTGGTTCGACCGCTGGCCAATCTGACCGCTAAAACGGAGGACAACTATTTGGCGATTGGTCTGACGACAGAGCTGGCCCATGCACTTAGCCATTACAAAGAGATCCGGGTATTGGAGGCGCTTCATCGGGATCCCGCGCTGCCCCCCCCGGATGCTGATATCGATTTTGTCATTGATGGGAGTGTGCGTCGCGACCCGGCCGGTTTCAAGGTGGCGATCCGGTTTTCCGATGCCAAGCGGTGTATTCAAATCTGGTCGGGTAAGTATCAGGGGAGCTTTGAAGCAGCAAAAATGATCGCGTTTCAAGAGGACGTTGCTGCTCAAGTTGCCGTGCGCATTGCCGGTGATAATGCCGTCATCAAAAAGCACCTATCCGGCGTAAGTGTGAATAAAGTTACGCATAATTTGACGACCTATGAAGCGATGCTGCGATTTTGGGAGAGCGACTCGTTGCTTACGCCGCAAGTCATGGAGCGTGCCATTCGAGCCCTGGAACATGCGGTGGCCCAGGAACCCGATTATGGACAAACCTGGTCAATGCTTGCAGCTCAATATGCCGATAACTACAGTCTGGAACTCATCGATCGTGCGACGCCCCTGGAAAAGGCCGTGGAGTTCGCCTGCAGAGGGGTTAGCCTCGATCCGACAAACCGACGCGCCAGAATGATTCTTGCTTACGTCCGGTTCATGCAGAACCGACTCCAGGATGCACGACACGAAGCCCAAGCGGCCTATAGCCTTTGTCCGGATTCATTGCTTTTTTTAGATGGCATCGGCTGGCTGATGGCTATGGCAGGCGGATGGGAACGTGGTGTTGAATGGGTAGAAAAGGCCATAAAATTAAATCCATACTATCGCCCCTGGGTCCGACACGCTGTATTTTACAATTGGTTTCGTTTGGGCAATTACGAAAAGGCGTATCAGGAAAGCCTCAAATTCATGCTGCCGGAGTTATTTTGGGATCAATTACTTAAAGCATCGGTCTGCGGTCATCTGGGAAGAATCGAAGAGGGCCAGGGGTATGTTCAAATCCTGCTGGCGCTTAAACCTGGCTTTACCCGGCGTGGCCGTATCTTGATTGAAAAATACATCAAATATGAAGACCTCTTCGATCGAACAGTGGAAGGTCTCGACAAATTAGGATTGCGCATCGCAAAATGATAAAGGTTCCCGCAAATGCTGTCCTTGATAACTCTTATGAAATGACGAATGACGAATGTCGAATGACGAATGATGGAATCGCTTCAGGCTTCGCCTCCGGCTACGACCCGACAGGTCGCTCAATCTTAATTTATATAGACAGAATACCTTAAATCCAAAATCCGCATTCCAAAATCTAAAATTTGCTTTTTGAAGTTTCTTTCATTATTCGATGCTTATAGTCTTATAGTCCGCCTCTGGAGGATTCCACGTTCATTAGCTTCTTTTAGATTTACTTCAACAGGTTGTTCCAGATCTTGGTATACATTCCCGTAACTTCCTGGCTGCACTGCGGAATGAATACCATTTTACCGGCATCTCCGGGGCCGGAAATTTCGGGTGCCATTGCCATCTCTTCGTCCATGAACTTCTCACTGCCGGCAATCGCATTGGCAAAGCGGACATAGTTGGAATTCAGGGCAGCATTTTCAGGCGCCATAATGAAATCCAAAAAGCGATAGGCTTCCTTGACGTTCCTGGCATCGGCCAGTAGAACGACGTTGTCCGACCATGCATCCAGGCCCTCTTTGGGGTAGATATATTGGACGAACGGCAGTTGCGCGCGAATACGCATCGAAGAACCATTGTAGTTATGGGAAACGTAAACATCCTCGGATGTCATTTTCTCAATGGTGCCGTAATCGATGGTTGCCCAATGCTTCTTGCTGCTCATCAGCAAATCGCTCACCTTTTTCAGAACCGCCCTGTTTGAGTCGCATGGGGGCAGATCGAGATAATGCAAGGCAGCATTGATCACCGCGGGCATATCGGGCAGCATGTTAATTTTGCCTTTGAGTTCATCGGGCGGATCGAACAACAGGGCCCAGGAATCCGCTTTGGGTCCATTATAATATCGGGTGTTGAGACTGATGCCCGTGGTGCCCCAATGCCAGGGTATGGAATATTGCCGACCAGGGTCGAATTTAACATTGACGTGCTCCGGCCGGATGTATTGAAAGTTACGCATGTTGCTGGTATCGATCTTTTGCAGCAGGCCTTCCTTGACCATAACTGGTATGATGAAGTGAGACGGCACCGCCAGGTCATAACCATGCCCGCCGGCCTTGAGTTTGGCAAGCATTATCTCATTGGATTCATAGTTGTCGATCTTGACCTGAATACCGGTTTCCCGGGTAAATTTTTTGAGCAGCACGGGATTGGTGTACTCCCCCCAATTATAGAAATTCAAAGTGCCGGCCGCATGAGCAGTGGCGGCAGCCAATAAAACGGTCAATCCAAGCGTTAACCATACCGGTAATCTCATTTTCGATGCCTCCTGTCTTCTATCCTATTTCACCGTTTTTTCATGCTGAGCCAGAAAACCAGCGAAACGATCAAAACACAAACGCCGATCAGCACGGTCGAAATGGCGTTGATCTCCGGCGTGAATCCCCGGCGCAGCTGTCCCAGCATGAACACCGGGAGGGTGGTCTCCCCCGGTCCGGCCACGAGCATGCTGATGATGACGTCATCCAATGATACGACAAAAGAAAGCATGGCGCCAGCCTGGATACCGGGCATCACCATTGGTAAGGTCACCCTGCGGAAAACCCGCCATGGATTCGCATACAGATCGGCCGCTGCCTGTTCAAATGAAAGATCCATATTTTCCAGCCGGGCCCGAATTGGCAGATAAGCAAACGGGATGCAAAACACGCTGTGGGCCAACAATAGATAGCCGATTCCCTGAATACCGGTGTATTGTTTTATTAAGCCAAAAAATGCCATAATGGCCACCGCCATAACGATTTCAGGAACCATCAGGGGCTGATTGATGATGCCGTAAACAAGAGTATAGCCCTTAAACGGTTTGCAGCGGGTAGTCGCCAGGGCCGCAATGGTGGCCGCAATGGTGGCAAGACAGGCTGCACAAAGCGCCAATTTAAGAGACAGCAGCGCCGCATCCTGAACGTAAGGATTGCTGGCCGCCTGTTTATACCAGTGCAGGCTGAATCCGCTGAGCCGGGTCACCGACCGGCTCGCGTTAAACGAAAAAACGGTCATCATAGCCAGGGGGGCATACAGGCAGAGCAAACAAAAAAGCGCCAGTGGTGTAAAGCCGGGCATGCGCCCGATATTGAAATAGCGTTTGCTGCGGTCGGATATGGGGTGTTCAACCTTGGTCTGGCTTTTTACGGTGTGGCGGACATACGCCATCAGGGCGACCATGACCATAGCCGTCAAAAATAGTGCCAGGACCGACCCCATCGGCCAGTCACGGGATGGACCGAACTGATTGGCAATAAGGTTACCCAGCATCAAATGTTTGCCACCGCCGAGAATTCGGGGTACTACATAGGCTCCGAGAACCGGTATGAACACCAGGATGCATCCGGCAACGATTCCGGGTTTCACCAAGGGAACAATGATCCGGGTCAGAACCGACCAGCGATTGCCGTAGAGATCGCAGCCGGCCTCGATTAGGCCGAAATTCAACTTTTCCATGCTGGCATACAACGGCATGACCATCAGCGGCAGATAGGTATAGACAAGGCCGATCGCCACTGCAGCATCGGTGTAGATAATTCTCAGCGGACTTTCGATAATGTTGAGATTTATTAAGAGATGATTGATGAATCCCTGATCACGAATGAAAGGCAACATGGCAAAGATCCTGACCAGCAGATTGCAACAGAAGGGCAGTATAACCAAAAACAACCAGAAATTTTTTTGTCTGGATGGCCGTGTGGCGATAAAGTAAGCGGTTGGAAATCCGAAAAACAGGGTCAACAGGGTCGCTGCCAGGGCCAGACCGATCGACCGGCTGATAATGGCCAGGTGAGCAAAATTGATGTGCAAGGTTTCGTTAAAGATGTCGCGCTCAAAAAGCAGGTTAATCCAGGCTTCCAGGGTCGGTTTCCACTCGATGCCGCCGTAAGATCCGGGCGACATGAACGAATAGACCACGATGATCGACAACGGTAGAATCCCAAGGCCTGAAATAATCACCAGGGCCGGGCTCATCAACAACCATCGATTTCTGAGTTCACGACGCTGCGGCAATCCCGGCGTTTCGAAACCGCTCAGGGTGCTTTGAGCGCGTTCTTTACTGTTTGATTCCGGAGTCGTCACGTTAACTATGTGGGTTGGGGTGTCATTTTGGCCGCCAGAAATCAACTTAATTCAGACTTCGGAATTTAGTTTGAAGAAAGTGGGTGTGAACCTTTGTAAGTCCAGGATCTTCTTTTTATCTCGCAGAGCCCGCTGCGATCTCAGCATTGTTAGTTTTTCTCCGTGTGCTCTGTGGGCTTCGTGAAAGATCTACGCCGTCGGCCTGGAGTGGCCGTATGTACCCGCAACGGCGACATCCAGCATTTCCATAATTTTCAATTTGACTTCTCCACACTTCAATACCAGAGCGATGCTGTCATGGATGCTCGTATTTTCTTTAAGAGTAGAGGCCAGGCCTTCCTGTATAAAGACATAAACGCTGTCGTCTTCTTTACCCAAAATGGCTGCGTAATCGGCGCAGGCGGCGATGCCCCGGATGCCGTCAATTAATATTTCACGCAACGCGAGGATATTGGCCTTGATATCCGAATCTGACGGGTCGACAACTTCATGCCCCTGGGCCACCAAAGCTTCGCAAGTCGATCCTGGCTCAAATGTCGAGGGGCCGTCTCCGAAATCAATTTGGCCGCCGGCTGCCTTGACCTTGTCTTTCAATGACTCGCGCTTTTCAACGGCTTGGTGGATGAAGTCGACCAATCTTTCCGGATCAAAATCGGCATTCGTCAATGTTGAAAAAATGGCCTTCCGGGTAAATCGATTGGTTTCCCGGTCGTTGACGCCGAACTTGCGGCCTTCAACCGCCACCTGTGACAATCCCTTGACGACGTAGTGCAAAAGATCCTGCAGGGGGGCAACATCGGACCGTTGGCCGCACCGGCCAATTTCGGCGCACCCTCGTCCCGCCGCAGTTCTCTCATCTTGATAACAAACCATTGGGATCCTCCGTCATCGACGCCTGTAGTTATGGATGTTGGTAGTTGAATGTCTGAAGGTTGTACACTAATTTAGGATAAATAAATTCCAGAATTTTGTTGGCTATGCTACCTTAACCGAGCGATTTTCGTCTCCGTTCTTCTATCATGACGCGATGTTCAGGCCGAGTTTGCCGAGACCTTCCGCTATTCGATCAATGATATTTTTGAATTTAATGAACCTGCCAATCAGGATGCGGCCGCGCTGCGCGAAGTCGGGTTTGAGCGCCAACAGGTTCCGAATATACATCTGCCCCGTTTCATTTCTTCCCAAATGACCAAGCGCCGCAGCTTTCATTATTGGTTCCCAGAACAAATTAGGCATCATGAAATTAAGGGTTTCGTGATACGCTTTTTCGTAATTGCCTAAGCGAAACCAGTTAAAACACAGTGCGTATCGGATCCAGGGTCGACAATATGGGTTTAATTTTATGGCCTTTTTGATCCAATTCACACCACGTTGCCATTCTCCTGCTCCGGCAATCACCCATCCGATAGCATCCAAGACCCGCAGTGAGCTTGGACACAGCTCATATGCCGTTTCAGCTTCGCATCGTGCCTCCTGGAGTTTGTTTTCCATGAGCCGCACATAAGCAAGTATCACTCTGGCACGTCGACAGGTCGGATCAAGACTGACTGCTCTCTGTGCGAACTCCGCAGCCTTTTTCAAAGGTGTCGGCAACTCGACGACTTCCAGACTATAGTTTTCGGCATAAAGAGATGCAAGCATCGACCAGGTTTGGCTGTGATCCGGTTTTCGATTCAGTGCATGTTTCAATGCTTGAATAGCGCGCACAAAGCTTCGTGGGGTGTGCAGGGTGTAACTCCCCCAGAATCGGAGCATCGCTTCATAGGACGTTAACTCAGGTGCGAGCTTGTTTCGGCTGATGCCCGCAAGGTGATTAGAAATGGCGCCACTATCCCCGGCCACGCAAACGGCAACTTTATTTGCCACGTCCTCTTGAAACGCGATCATCTTGGAGGCTTCCGGATCGCCCGGGTATTTACCTGACCAGATTTGAAAACCTTTCGTCGCGTCATGTAATCTGATCGCCACTTTGATACCTGCCGGATCACGACGAACATTCCCGTCAAGGATAAAATCGAAACCGGTTACCGGGGGGATCCATTCCGGACCCCGCTGGAAAGCCTCCAGAACCCGGATTTCCCGGTAATGGCTCAGCGCATGGGCCAGCTCCGCAGTCAGACCAATCGACAAATAATTGTCCTCCGGATTAGCGGTCAGATTCATCAGCGGGCGAACCAGTAGGGTCGGCCAGGTTTCCATGACACTGACCTTGACGGCCGGTTTGGCGGCCAAATCCTGATGGCTCGTGCCCTGTTCACTATATGTCGGTACATAAGTGCCCTTGGGGATGTCGATTCGGATTGGATCGTGTTTTCCGGCAGTCAGGTAATAATGCTCCAGTGTTCGCCGCAGTCGTCGGGCCTGGATGCTCACCACCGGGTCGATACTTTGGTCGAAGTCCAACCCGCGACCGAAAACTTCGGTCGCCACTGTGTAGCCCTTAATTTCGCTGGCTTTGCCGGCCAGCTCCCGATTCACGACAAATTTTAGAAAGGCGGTCTGCTGCGGCGAGGCATGGAAATCCGGGCTACTCAACATCCGCTCTAGCTGACAGGAAATTGCTCCTTTAGATAACGACGGCAGTTTCGGTTTCTCCGACATGATTTCATACATAATCCTAATCCTCACCTGAGTTGTTTGTTTGTCCTCTTAATCGATAAATTGAAGGACGTGCACTAATTTAGGATAAACACATCGCCGTTAGGGAAAATAAATTCCAGGATTTTGCTGGCAGTGGTAGTCTAACGAGTGCGCTGTACCTGACGCCTGAAATCAGGTAGGGATTAGAACTATGGCAGAGCCGATCATCTCTGCTCCATTGCGACGGGGTATGGGACGGCGTCACTGATCGAAAGTGTTGAAGCGCTAAAGGTCAAATCGAATGCATGCTGTTTTTTAGCTATAACCATATTACCAGTCCACTAGTCAACCTATTAACGCTGGCTATATTATGTGAGGGAAGACACATAGGTGGAGAGATTTATATTCTTATTCTTTATACCCAGTTTCCCTCTTATATTGTTGCGATGCGTATCAACTGTGCTGGTTGCTACATTAATAGTTCTGGCGATTTCTTTTGTGGTTTTACCTCGCTTTATCATATCTATCACCCGGATTTCAGTCGGTGAAAGTTTGATGCGATTAACGGATAGATTATGCATAAATGGTGATATGATGTTATTTAGATTTGCTTCAATGATATCGATGTAGACCTTGTCTTTATTCCTTAAGTCTCTCACCTTTAATTTGTCCAAATACGGCAAAATAAGTTCATTAACATTCGCTAGCACCTTTTTTTCGAGTTCGGCTTTATCTAATTCTCTTTTTTCCAGCAACACCTTTAATGCCGTATTGACTTCTTCAAGATTCCGGGTTTTGCGCTTTAACTCCTGCTCCCTTTTCTTTAAAGCCTTTTCAGTCCGTTGCCTTTGTCTAATTTCCAGCTTGCATTGCTCATTAATTTGGGCCAGCTCAGCTGTGCGCTCATTCACCCTGTATTCCAGTTCGTCGCGGGCTTTACGAAGTGCCTCCTCGGCCAGCTTGCGCTGGGTAATATCGGTGTCGGTTCCGATTACCCGGATGGGATCGCCGTGCTTGTTCCGTATCGCAGATCCCTGTGCCAGGATCCAACGGATGGAGCCATCTTTGTGCAAAATACGGTACTCCAGTTCAAACTCAGGGGTTTTTCCATCAAGGTGTGACTGGAAGGCTTCCTGGACGGCCTGCTTGTCATCAGGATGAAAGAAGTTCGACCACACCGCCAGGTCATTAGGGATTTCCTCATCTCGATAACCTAAAATCGCCTTCACGTTTGGGTCAAGATAAAATTCGTTGGTTTGAACGTCCCAATCCCACACACCAACATTGGCGGCACGCGTTGCCAGAGCATAGCGTTCCTGACCGATCCGCAAGTTCTCTTCTGCCTGCCGGCGCTCTTTGGTTTCCTGCTTCAGATATTCATTAGCCGTCAGCAGATCGGCAGTACGTTCCATTACCCGGAGTCCCATTTCGTCATGCGCTCTTCGCAGCGCGGTCTCGGCCCGTTTACGCTCGGTAATGTCGCGACCGACGCCGCTGACGTATGGATCGCGGCCCGCTTGTTTAACCACAACATTGCGATACTCGACATAATGCTCGCTAGCGTCTTTGGCCTGCAATGCAACCACGCCCTCCCAAGAACCATGCCTGCTGATAACCTCCAGGTACTCTTCCCGGAATGAGGGTCGAAATTCGGTAGCAATGAAATCATCAATAGGCCGACCGATCAATTCTTCAAACGTGTAGCCCAAGAGCCGGGATACAGCGGGATTAGCGTTAAGCAGACGACCTGCTAGATCGTGGATGATAACAAGGTCACTGATACGGTTGAAAAGATCCCGATAGCTTTTCTCCAACTCCTTTAGAGAGTGTTGCGGCGCATCCTTTCCGGTCTTTTTTGCCATTGTTACACCTGTTAATCTTCCAATTGTGCTGAAAAAAATTCGCAGATCCATCAGCAGTGGTCGGTGCAGCCCCCCCCCTCCAAATATAGAAATGCAATTGGCCGTCAGCAGGTGGATGTCCCGGCTGTCCCGCCAAATTTAAGGTTGGAGAAGATGTATTTTATCTATACATATCTTCTATATAAAAGACTTTATTCTTTTATAGATATCTACATTTGTTCATTTAATACTATCAATAGTAATGGTTTGACGATAATGCAATCTCTTTAGGATAAAAAAAATATCTTTAGGATATAAAGAAAACCTTTAGGAAAAAAATGTCTATCGCAGCGATACGGATTGAACTCAAATCGTGTCTGCGCTTGATTTAGGCGACAGCTATCGTGGGCGGAATCATTCGCTCTGACAGCAGGTAATTGCAGAGCTGAGGTAAGTTATTTTTACCTAAAGATGAAAGATAGTATTTGTAAATGCCTGCAGCACGGTGACTATATGATGTATGCGCATGTAGATATCTGCATTTATAGATATAGTGATGTATAGTGATATCTTTAATTGATGGCTTGACGGTGTTGCGACTTCTTTAGTATTAAAAATACGTTTCTTTAGGAAAAAAAATATTTATTTTAGGATATAAAAATGTCCATCGCCTGTTTCGCCATTAGAATCAAATTGCGTCGGAGCCAGTAGCCGGCAATTTTTAAATTATATCTTTACGTTATACACATACTAATATTCCGACGCGTACTTTTAAAAATAATTTCATACCATGTTTTATATCATTTACTAATAATAACTTGACACTTCGCAGAGGCTTTTATAATGACATAATTATACTCTTTGCAGCTAAAACGTATAATTATAACATTATGAAGACAGAACAATATCAATCCGAGAAGCTCAGAAGACTTATTGTCAAGAACAAAATCGCCACCATGGCTGAAATGAAAGCTGCTATGGGCACAACCGCTGATGCAACGATTTTCAGAAAATTGAAAGAGCTGAACTACTTGCGAAGTTATTCACATCGGGGAAAGTATTATACGCTTCCTGGTACTGCTTGTTTCAATGAGCAGGGACTGTGGTCATGCCGGGGCGTTCATTTTTCCATGCAAGGCTCCTTGCTCAATACGATTGCGCACCACGTTGATCATTCTGAGGCCGGTTATTTTGAATTTGAATTGGAGAGCCTGCTTCATGTGGGAATTCGAGTGGCGGTTTTAACACTTCTAAAGGACACAAGGATTGACCGACAGAAAGTGTGCGGCCGGTATCTCTACTGTTCGCCAAGGTTGAAGAAACGCAAGCGTCAGTGCACAGAAAGAAAAAAGCAGCAAGCCATTGCAGATTCGGCCTTGGAACCGATGAGTTCGGTATTTTTATCACAAGAGGGTAAAACGCTGGTTGAATTGTTTGTGAGCCTGTTGGATGATAAACAACGACGCTTATATGCCGGGTTGGAGTCTATCAAACTGGGACATGGGGGGGACAAAAAAATAGCCCAGCTATTTGGCTTGGATATACATACAGTGGCTAAAGGTCGCCGGGAATTGCGTCGTGATACTATAGAAGCCGATCGGATTCGCCGGGAGGGCGTGGGTCGCAAGATGCCTAATAAAAAGCGCCGCAAATGAAGGCCATCATCGATATATCGATGCTGTGCGAAAAAGCCGGTGACCCCACGACCGGTTTCAAATGGACCCGTAGATCCGCGCATACGCGAACCAATGAGCTTAAGGCTTGGACATCTGAAACTTATTGTTCGCCTTTTGATGATCGAGGTGAAATAAAATAGATAGAATTCCAAAAATATTCAATCTTCAAACTTCAAATATTAATTACCAGAACAAGCGGAAATTATGCGTCGCTGCAGCCGGCTGGTTCAGATTGGTTTAGAGTTATGGGACGGAATCCGAGCTCGAATATGCCACCTCCCTCACGGGAGGAGATTTCCCGTCACCTCGAGCGTATGCTGAACAGCCCGAATTTCCATGCCACTCCAACTCAAATTGCCTTCTTAAAATATATTGTAACCCAGACACTGGCCGGCAATGCCGGCAAGATCAAAGGGTATACCGTAGCGATCGAGGTTTTCGGACGCGGGCCGGACTTTGACCAAAGGGTCGACCCTGTCGTCAGCATACAGGCGAGTGGACTGCGACGGGCCTTGGAACAATATTACAAGTACGCCGCACAGCATGATGAAATTCGAATCAACATCCCCAAGGGCACCTATGTGCCTGTGTTCGAAAAGCGGCTGCAGGCCAAAACGACTGACACTGAAATTGATGAGGAAACTCTTGCTTCCGCAGCCGACAGTTACTGGCCGTCTGTTCTGGTGCGCCCCTTGCGCAATCTTTCCGGCGATCCTGAACTTGATTTCTGGGGCATTGGTTTGGCGGCGGAATTGGCCAATGAGTTGAATCGTTACCCCGACATACGGGTAATGACCATCAGTTCGGGCGATCCGACTACGATGGTCGATCAGCGAACCGCGCGATTTGAAATTGGCGGAAGCTTCCGCAGCGATGGCAACCGCATCAAAGTGATTGTCCAGCTGACGGATACCCGGACCGGCTATCAGATCTGGAGTGATTCGTATCGATCTTCGATCGAAGCCGCCCGGCGGATCGACTTCCAGGAGGACATCGCAAGAGCGATGGCCATGATAATTGCCGGGAAACGCGGGTGGATTACAATGACTTTGGACAAAGAGTTTAAACATCTTCCGCCACAACACTCAATGGTTTATGAAGCCGTATTGCGGTACTTCGAATATGACCTGGCCTGCTCCTCGGAGGCGTTTTCGCGGGCATTGGGCGCATTGGAAAAGGCGGTCACCATTGATCCTGAATACGGTCATACGTGGTCGATGCTCGCCAAACTTTATGCGGAAATATTTGCTTTTGATATTCCGGGATATAAGAATCCCATAGATAAAGCTTTTGAGTTTGCGCAAAACGGCACGCGCCTATCACCGGGCAATCGGCGCTGCAGAGCTGTTATGGCCTACGTCCATTTGATTCGCAATGACCTGAAGGCGGGGCTCGCGGAAGCTGAACGGGCTCTGCAACTGGACCCGGAGACGCTTTTTATGCTGGATGGCATCGGTTACCTACTGACCCTTCTGGGGGCTTGGGAGCGTGGACCCGCCCTGATCGAAAAAGTTATCCACTTGAACCCGTTTTATGGCAACTTCGTTCACTTCGCGCTTTGGGTCACTTGGCTCCGTCAGGACAATTTTTTGGAAGCCTATCAGGAAACGTTGAAACTCAACCGGCCCGCGTTCTTCTGGGACCATCTTGCCAGGGCCTCAACCCTTGGGCTGCTTGACAATATCGAAGAAGGCCGCAAAGCCGCCGCCAAACTGCTCAAACTCAAACCTGATTTTGCCGAACGCGGCCGGCTACTGATTGGACACTTTATCAAGTTTGAAGATATCGTTGAACGGGTCATCGAAGGGCTTAATGCGGTCGGCATCAAAGTTGATTAAACGTCTTGGAAATTCTATAACTTATCGAATGTAATAGTATTTGCAAAGCTTCGCTATTGTCATAGCGATATGGAATATTGGAACACTGGAATATTGGAATAATGGTTAAAACCGCATAACTTCTGTATCTGGGTCTTGGATCTGTCTGAATCCAGCGTTTGTATGACAATAGATATCCGCCGTCATAGCATTTCGTGAAAATCATTCCCCCTTAATGCCATTTGTTTATCCTAATTTAGTACACGGTCCTCAGTATGTCATTTAAAGTATAGATGCCAAAATGGACCCAATCGTTTCTGACGTCTGATCTCATCGCCGATTTAAATTACTGCTGGAAATAAGATGCTTTTGCTTTTTTAAATGGATTGAGCGCAGCGATTCAATCAACTTTGAACCTTGAACTCTGAACCTAGAACCTAGAACCTGTAAACTTGAACCCTCAACCTTTAAAGTAAAATCTAGCGCATATCTGTCTGATGTTAAACATTGGGCCACGCAAATGAATCTCTACCAGGATTTTTTCAGAACGATAGCCGCTGTTTTGGCGGCAATCGCTATCGTAATCACAACGACTGCATCATCTTTCGGCGCATCGCCCGACCGCATTTCCATCGCATACAGTAAAGACAGCGTTCCCTTTCATTTTTCAGATGAAAGCGGTCGCCCGGCCGGTATCATTATCGACCTGTGGCGTCTGTGGTCTGAAAAGACCGGAATCGCCATTGATTTTCGGGGCGCCGATTGGGATGAGACGTTGACAATGGTTGCCTCAGGGGCGGCTGATGTTCACGCCGGTCTTTTCTATAGTAAGGAACGCGATCGTTTCCTTGATTACGGTAAAGCCATCACGAAAACGGATGCACATTATTTTATGCACGTGGGGCTTCCCTCAATCCAAGCTATTGAAGGGCTTGCGGCCTATCGTGTCGGCGTTCTGCGCGGTGATTATGTGCAAGGATATCTGAATGAACGGTTGTCCGACGGTACTGTGACGCCGTATCCTGACTATGAAGCGATGATGAGCGCGTTGCAGGAAGGCAAAATACGCGTTTTTGCGGCTGATACACCTACCGGTCTGTACCACCTGGAACAACAGGGGCTTATATCGGAGTTTCTATTCCCCCCCGGCAAACCCTTATACCAGAATGATTTTTTTTTCGCCGTGCGCGAGGGAAATCATGACCTGATTGAGGTGATCAATCAGGGAATGGATCTTATTTCGGTCGATGAAAAGCGAGATATCGACCGGCGCTGGATCACCTCCGGTGATGATGAAGACAAAGCCTTGATTGTCAGTATCGACCGTGCCTTCGCACCGTTGGCTTTTATTAATGCCTTCGGCAGGCCTTCGGGGCTTTTCGTCGATATGTGGCGGGCCTGGGCCCAAATGACCGGGCGCAAAATCCAATTTCGACCCAGCAGCTGGGCCGAGACACTGGAGGGATTACGTGCCGGTGAGGTCGATATCCATTCCGGACTCTCATTCTCCAAGGACCGCGCCGCGTGGATCGATTTTTCGACCCAGATATATGAAACGCTATCAAGAATCTACTATCGGGCCGGCGACCCACAACCGGAGACAATCGGCGGTTATGGTTCCACTGTCGTGGGTGCCATGTTCGGGTCCTATCAGGAAGCCAGTTTCAGAAAGGCGTTTCCGGATGTCAGTGTCCGTAGTTTCGCCTCCACACAGGATTTAATCGATGCGCTGCTGCAAAATGAAATAAAAGCGTTCGTCCAGGAAGAACCGCTGACCGAGGCTGCCGTTGATCGATTGGGATTGCGCGGTGACATCAGCGCACGTTCCGAGCGCCTGTTTCCCAGCACCATCCATGCCGGCGTGCTGAAAGGTAATCCAGATCTGGTAGATTTGATCAACAGTGGTTTGGCCGCTATTCCCAAAGAAAAATTAGCCGTCCTGGAAAAGCGCTGGCTGAGTGATTCATCGGTTCATTTTTTTGAGTCAGAAGACAAACCAATTGCCCTCAACCCGGAGGAGGAATCATGGCTGGACGATCATCCGGCAATTAAGCTGGCGGTGACCAACTTTTTACCCCCCATCGATATCGTTGATAGTAAAGGTCAATACAGCGGCTTCAATGCCGAACTGATCAAACTGCTGAATAAAAAGCTCGGCACTCAAATCGTACCTGTTTTTTTCAACGCGTGGGGCGAACTGGTCCAGTCTGCCATTTCGGGCCAGGTGCAGGGGGCGTTTAGTTTTTCCAAAACCCCGGATCGTGAAGCGTCCATGCATTTTACCAAACCTTACGCTTACGACCCGATTATCATCGTGGTTCGCGAAAATGATGAGCGCATCAAACAACCCGAGGATATCGATTCAAAGCGGGTCGCGGTTGTCAAAGGATTGGCGATTATCGAGCAGGCGAACGAAGCCGTAGGTAAAACCGGTCAAGTGCTTACCTATGATAATGATCTTGAAGCGCTTAAAGCGCTGGCTGCCGGCGACGTGGATGCCCATATATCGGCTCTCATCATGTTCGCCAATTCCCAGAAAAGGCAATTCGTTCCCAAATTGCGGGTTGCCGCCAGTCAAAATTTTGAGGGCGGGACCCTGCGGATTGCGATCCATAAAAACAATCCGTTGCTCTTTTCGATTATCCGGAAAGGTCTGAATTCAATCCCGCGCACCGACTTGGCGCAATTGCGCGACCGGTGGTTATCTCCCCATATCCGGACCCGCACGGGTAAAAAGATTGCTTTAAATGAGAAAGAAGCTGCCTGGCTGGCAAACCACCGCACCATCCGGCTGGGTATCGATCCTTCCTGGGCGCCGGTCGAGTTTATTGGCCCCAAAGGGAAATTCAGCGGTTTCAGCTCAGGCTATGTTGGGGCCGTTGCCGATCGGCTTCAGGTAGACATGCAACCGGTTCCCGGTCTCACTTGGTCGCAAGTGATTGAAGCGGCCAAAGCGGGAAGTATTGACGTTCTGCCGGCCGTCACCCGCACGGCGGATCGCGAGACCTATTTAATTTTCTCGCAACCGTATATCAAACTTCCCATCATCATCGCCGTCCGTAGAGATTTACCATACGTCAACGACTTGAACGATCTTGCCGGATACAAGGTCGGCGTGGTCAAAGAATACGCGACCGGGGAAATCCTGAAAACCAACCATGCTAATCTTAAACTGACACCTGTTTCAACGCTGGAACAAGGCCTGCAATATTTAGAGGATGGCCAGTTAGATGCATTTGTCGACACGTTGGCCGCCATCACCCACGAGATGACGCGATCAAACCTGCTGAATATTAAAATATCAGCGCCAACCGAGTATAAATTCGAACTGGCTTTCGGCGTTCGGCGAGACTGGCCGGAGCTGGTCGGGATCTTAGACAAAGTCATCAATGATATCAGTAATAAAGAAAGAATGTTGATCAAAAATACCTGGATGGCGCCGATGAAGGTCCAATATGGAATCGACCTGAAGCGCATCCTGATGTGGGCGGTTCCTATCGGCGCTTTCAGCGTGTTGACGATTCTGTTCGTTGTCAGTCGGAACCGGCGCCTCAGTAACGAAATTTCTAAACGGCAGAAAGTGGAAGACAAACTTAGAACGAGTCAACAGACCTTAAAAATAGCCCTGGAAGCATCCAATACGGGTGTGTGGATGTTCAAACCAAAATCCCGTGAATCATCCCAAAATTATACCGAATACATCAGCGAGCAGTGGTTCAAGCAAATCGGCTATGAGCCTGATGAATTTGATGCAGACCAGGATCCGTTTGCAATTTTACTTCATCCCGATGATAAAGCGGCTACCTTTAAAGCCCTTGAAGATCATGTAAAAGGAGAAACCCAAACCTATGAGCAGGAGTTTCGGCTGAAATCAAAAGACGGTACCTGGAAATGGATTCTTTCAAAAGGTCAGATAACGCTAAAAGACCGTGATGGGAGAGGTGCAAAAATGACCGGCGTCCATCTTGACATAACCGAGCGCAAGAAGATGGAAGAAGAAACCGCCCGTCTCTTTTCAGAGACCCAAGCCGCCAAGGAAGCCGCAGAGGACGCCACTAAAGCCAAGAGTGAATTTTTAGCAAACATGAGCCATGAAATCCGCACCCCCATGAACGCCATCATCGGAATGTCGCACCTGGCTCTGAGAACCGATTTGACCGCCAAGCAGCAGGATTACATCAAAAAAGTAGATATTTCTGCCAAGTCTCTGCTGGGGATTATTAATGACATCCTGGATTTTTCAAAGATCGAAGCCGGCAAACTGGACATGGAGTCCATCGATTTTCAGCTGGAGGATACCCTCGACAACATTTCGACCCTGGTGGGCATCAAGACCCAGGAAAAGGGACTGGAGCTGCTTTTTAAAACCGATCCGGCAGTGCCGGGGGCCCTTGTCGGTGATCCCCTGCGTCTCGGGCAAATTCTGATTAATTTATCCAACAACGCCGTAAAGTTCACTGAAACGGGAGAAATTGTCGTTTCCACCGAACTGGTCAATAAAGACGATGCGCAGGCGACTCTAAAATTTTCGGTTCAAGACACCGGCGTTGGCATGACGGCGGAGCAAGCCGCCAAGCTGTTTCAACCCTTTATGCAGGCGGACGCCTCGACCACCCGCAAATATGGCGGCACCGGTTTGGGGCTGACGATCAGCAAGCGGCTGGCAGAGATGATGGGCGGCGAGATCTGGGTAGAAAGCGCGCAGGGCCGTGGCAGTACGTTTAGTTTTACCGCCAACTTCGGTCAGGGAAAAGAGAAGGCTAAAAAACAATATAAGCCTGCATCCGAACTGCGCGGCATGAGAGTTTTGGTGGTGGACGACAACGCCACCTCAAGGGACATTTTACAGGAGATGCTGGAATCTTTTACTTTCGAAGTGACGGTGGCCGCATCCGGGCCGGAGGGCATCACAGAGCTCGAGAAGGCGGCGGAAGAAAAGCCTTTCGAGCTGGTTGTGATGGATTGGAAAATGCCGGGGATGGATGGTATCGAGGCATCCAAACGGATAAAAGCGCATGAGGGGTTGAAGAAAGTTCCAGCCATTATTTTGGTCACCGCCTATGGCCGTGAAGAAATTATGCAGCAGGCAGAGAAAGTCGAACTCGAAGGGTTTCTCCTCAAACCGGTCAATCCCTCGATACTTTTTGACACCATCGCCCAGGCGTTTGGCGAAGCGGTGACTGAAAGCTCGCAGGTTGAGCAAGGAACTGAACAAGAAGCAGAAACCTCAGAACATCTTCGTGGGGCCAATGTACTATTGGTGGAAGATAATGAGATTAACCAGCAGGTGGCCAAAGAGATCCTTGAAGGTGCCGGTCTGATTGTCGCCCTGGCCACCAATGGACAGGAGGCCGTCGATGCCGTCAAGCAATCGAATTATGACGCTGTGCTCATGGACGTGCAGATGCCGGTGATGGATGGATATGCCGCTACGCGGCGAATTCGGAAGTGGGAAATCGGAAGTCGGAAGTCGGAATGCGGAATGCGGACTTCGACAAGCACAGGCGAGCCAATGCCGGAAAACGGAAAAGAGGACGCAGAATTGAAAAATAAAATTGGAGATGATTCCGATTCAAAATCCAAAATCCGAGATCCAAAATCCCAAATCAAGGGAGTTCCTATAATCGCTATGACCGCCCATGCCATGGCCGGTGATGAGGATAAAAGTTTGCAAGCCGGCATGAACGGCCATGTGACCAAACCGATTGATCCCGACCAGCTGTTTGCAACGCTGCAGAAATGGATAAAACCGGGTGAGAAACGGGTCCGGGCCGAGCAACGGGACACTACTGCTGTACAGCCCGAGCCGGAAAAGGTGCTTTCTGCAGAAGATGATCTTCCGAAATCATTGGCGGGATTTGATCTGGAAGATGGATTAAAGCGATTGCAGGGAAACAAAAAACTCTACCGGAAGCTGCTTTTAAGTTTTGCAACAGACTACAGCGCGGTCGCCAATGAAATGCGCCGGGCCCTTGATGCGGAGGATTTTGATCAGGCCCACAGCCTGGTGCACAACCTCAAAGGACTGGCCGGCAATCTGGCGGCCGCGGAGCTTCAGACCGCCGCGGTGAGCCTTGAAAAACTTGTCAAAGGCGTCGAAAAGAGCCCCGCATCAACAAGGGAGCTGAATTTAAAATTCACAGAGCTTGAAACCGCGCTCGATCATGCCCTGGAATCGGCCCAAAGTCTTGGCGTATCCGCTGAAGAAAATATCGGAAAAGTAGCTGTTGAAGATCTTGCTGATATCCCCCCCGAATTATCTCACGATATTGCCAAACGTATCCGCGATGCGGCTGAAATGGGAGATGTCTCTACGTTAAATGCCATCGCAGCGGAAATTATGGACCAATCGGATTCCTGCATGCTGCTCGGCAAGCAGATTATCCAGATGGCTGAAGACTTTGACCTGGATGGTATTCACAAGTTAGCAGAGGATCTGGATGCTTGATGATTTTCAACAGGTTTGGATTGTGTAACGCAATACTATACCACTGAAAAAACCGGGTGGCCGCAGACATACGCGCCCGACGAATAAATAGCTATGGGAAGAAATAGGGTTTCTAGCCTGTAAAAGAGATTTCATGATGATCGGCAAAACAATGATCAGTAAAATTAAAGGAACTCATTCACAAGATGTGCCGGTAATGTTGTGGGCATTTTTTCCCCCGACAATGCTTGTTTTTTTAATTTTTATGGCTTTTGTAGATCCTCAATTCTTTTTGTTGATGTTGGCTAAAGATAGGAATGGTGGCATTGTTGAACATGCCACCGTGCTGATTCTATTACCAGGAGTTATTGCGGGATTTGTAAGCTTTTTCTATCATCGTGAGCGATTACCTTCTCCTTGGCTGGGTTGGTGGATATTGATGTGGACATTGGCTTGTGTGTATTTTGCAGGAGAAGAAATTAGCTGGGGACAGTGGCTTTTTCATTGGAAAACCCCTGAAATAATGAAAGGACTAAATTTTCAAAATGAGACAAATCTGCATAATATCAGTACTTGGCTAAATTATAAACCCCAGGCAATAGTAGAGGGTTGGATTATTTCTGCAGGTGGAATATTACCTGTGTGGATGATGATTAAAAAAAATAAGGACTTTTCAAACCGTGAAGGCTGGAAGTTTTGGATTTTTCCAACATATGTATGCATTCCGGCCGCTGTTTTGACAATATTAACAGGCTCTTTAGAACCTATTACCAAATCTGATCTAATGCCTCATTTTTCGCGAATTGGATCCAGTGAATTGCGTGAATATTACATTGCTTTGTTTTTATGTATATACCTGTTGTCATTTTGGGTTCGGGTTCGAAATACTAAAGTGTAAAACATAAGGGTCGCGTCTTCATTCTTCACTCTATGTCGATAATAAAGACGCGACCCCACTGTTTTATATTCAATTCGCCAGGGCAGCCTGCCGCGCCATAGCTTAAGCGACGGGGGGTGCCATGGGCCGTTCACATCAAATCCAAAGCATGATGTTCAACCTATAATCGCTGATCAAGCCATGACCCCATAGTTTAATGTGACAACCAGCCAGGCAGATCATTCATTTGTGCTCCAATCTGCAATGGTCGGCATAGGGATAAATATGGGGTAAGTCGCCGGCCTGGATTGCCTTTTGGGCCTGCAACCAGAAATCAACCTCGAATAAATCGGAATGATGTGCCAGAAATACTTCGCGCAAAGATCCGGGCAGTCCCAGAAAATGGCGAAATTCTTCCGGGAATACATCGTTGTCATCCACGTAAAACCAGGGTTCGGAAGCCATCTCATCATCGTAGCCGGCCGATTCAGGCAGCTTTCTGATGTTGCAGCTGGTCAGGGGACACAGTTCATCGTAGTCGTAAAACACCACCCGGCCATGGCGGGTTACACCGAAATTTTTAAGCAGGATATCACCCGGGAAGATGTTGCTGACAGCCAGATCCTTGATGGTGTTGCCCCAGTCAATTACAATGCTGTAGGCCTCGGATTCGTCAGCCTGCTCCAGGAAGATATCCAACGGTGTGACCCGGCGTTCGACATAGGCGTGCTTTACGATAATATTTTCATCTTCGATCCGGACTGTGTCGGCGGCGGCCTGTTTCAATTCCGTCAGCAAAGATACTGAAAAGCAGCAGGCATCGAATTTCAGATGCTCAAACGATTGAGCATCCACCAGTCGGCCCGCCCGATCGTGCCTGAAAACCAGATCGTATTTTTCGATAACTTCCCGGCGTGTCGTATTTTTCGGCTCTTCAAAGCGGTCACGAATCAGTTTGAACACCAGATCATATCCGGGCATGTTAAAGACAACCATTACCATGCCCGGCTTGCCGGGTGCGATATCGAACTGATCCTCGTGGCAGACTTTCAAATGATCCAGCAACTCCCGGTATAACTCAGTTTTTCCATGCTTGGCGAAACCGATGGCGATGTACAGCTCGGCAATGCGTTTGCGAGGCAGTATCGTTCTTAAAAAGTGAATTAAATCATAGGGCCGATCGATGACCACATGAAAATAGGAGCGGGTGAAGCCAAACAGGATGCTGACATCGTCTTCGGTCAGCAGCACAGCATCCACCTTGACGCCGTCCGCCTGATTCAGCAATGCAATGCCCAACGGAATCAACCGCGATTTTATGTAGATGCGTCCGATTAGATAGGCCCCCATCCCCCGATAAAAGACGCTACGGACCATTTCGATCCGGTCAATGGGGGCCGACAATCCCTGATCGCGAAGGTGGTTGTCTACTTTGGCCGCCACCCGGGCTGCATCCCGGGCCATATTTTGAAACGGCACCATCAGCGGATAGTCATTGAAAATCCGAGTCATTACCTCAGCGGTGGATTTCTGTCCGTGATAAGCCCGGAAAACCGGTTCGGAAAAATAGTTGGGCGGCGAGTCAAAATCCGTTTCCACAAATTCGATTTTAATGTCAACCCCGACTGTAGCAAAGATGCGACGGGTAATCGAATTAAAAAAAGTTTCGGCCAGTTCCCAGTCGTCATTTCCGGCAATCAGTTCGGAATATTTGGCTTTGATCTGCTCCCAGACCCGCTTGTTTTGAGCGCGGCCCAACAGCAAGTATTTGATGCGCGCCTCTATCTGATCGACGGCCTCCCGGTACAGGCTCAAACGCTCGGCGGCATCCCGCCGCATACTCTGCCAATCCCGGTTTTTGAAGCGCAGTTTCGCCCGCTGGGTAATGCCTTTGTAACGGGCATGGTAGGTGTTCAATGCTTCGTAAATTACATCGGCAGCCAGATTGGCGAGGCGTTTTTGCGTTAAGCTGATATACATAGCAACCGTGGTTCAGAGGTTCAGGGTTTAATGATTTTGGATATTAGATTTCGGATTTTGGATTGTTCCCAGTGCTTTCCCATATTCCTAAATAAAATGGATAGTATACCTTAAATCCGAAATCCGAAATCCGAAATCCAAAATCTAAAATATATCTATTATTTCTCAATGACAATAAATTGTTGGAATGGTCCCGCTGAAGACCTCAATGCCGGAGTCTCCCATATACGCTTGCCATTTCGATATCTTGCATTACCATAATCTCATGTTCGGATAAAATCCGTAAACCAGAAATATTTATAGCATTATCAATCGATGATGAATCCACCTTAAATATTTCCTGATTACTCACAGGAGGTTAAAATAATGGCAGAAGATAAATTCAAAATGGCCGCCGAGGTATGCTCCTATGTGGACGACGACAACGCCAACTTAAACCTTGAGATCTGTATCCCGGGAGTTAAAAAAGAAGACATCAACCTTAAAATGCTGGATGACAGTTTCAGCCTGAACGCACCCCGGGGGGATTTCGATTATGTTACCACCGCTGCGTTTTGCTGCCCGGTTAACTCAAAAGCGGCCTCGGCCAAGTACGAAGACGGTGTTCTCAAAGTATCCATTCCCTTTAAAGACCCCATGGCAGGTGCCCATCAGGTCAGTGTCGCGTAATCCTGGAATTCGATACACTTGGACAAGAAAGGCAGGGCGCTGCGAGCGCTCTGCCTTTTTTTGTGGCCAGATGACAGAGGACAGAGGACAGATGACAGTTGACAGAGGACAGATGACAAAGGACAGATGACAGATGACAGATGACAAAGGACAGATGACAGATGACAGAGGACAGATGACAGAGGACAGATGACAGATGACAGAAGGCAGAGGACAGAAGGCAGAGGACAGATGACGGAGGACAGAAGACAGCTATTGGCTATTTGTTATCCGTTATTAGTATTCAGTAGCCGCTGCGCTGACTAACTTCCGGCGTTCGGCATCCGATATCCAGCATCCGGTATCCAACACCCCGCATGGAGCATCCTGCATTCCATTGCCGAACGCAGAATACCGAATACCGACTACCGGTTCCTTCAGTCCACCCTATACCCTCCACCTTATACCTTATACCTTACACCTTTCTTTTGCCGAACGCCGAATACCGCTTTTTTCAATCCGCATTCCGAAATCCGCATTCCGCAATCGAGCGACCCAATACCCAGCTTGTATCCTACCATTTTGCTATGAAATTATTCCCAGCAAAATGGTATAATTTACTGAAAATATTGAATAAAAAAAATTACAAAATCTAAAAAAAAAGTTTGACAAGAACTTGCTTTCCTGACTATAAGAGTCGGCAAACTTCCCGACTTTTCAAGTCGGGAAACTTCCTGACTTTCAAAGTCGAGAAAGCATCACTATGCTGATAACCAAAAAAAATCAATATGCGCTGCGGGCTATATTTGAACTTGCCAAACACAACGGCCAGGGGCCCCAGAAGATTTCCGAGATTGCGCAGGCCCAGGCAATTCCGGTTAAATTTCTGGAGGTTATCCTCAATCAGCTCAAAGGCAGCGGTCTGGTAGACTCCAAGCGCGGCTTTTACGGTGGTTATTTTTTGGTACGTCACCCGGATGCAATTACAGTGGGCGATATCATGCGGTTCATGGAGCGCAATCTGGAGCAGACTAAATGTGTGGCCCTGGTTCCTGAAATGAATTGCCCCTTCAAAGGCGAGTGTGCCTTTTTTCCAATGTGGAACCAGGTGAAAGACGCAATTTATAAAATTTATGATGAAACGACGATTCAGGACCTGCTTGACAACGAAAGACAAACCGTCAGTTGTGGCTAACAATACACGGCGCCATCGAAATTAATGTGCTCGGCATTGATAGAGTTGGATTCTAAATCGGCTTGATAATGCAAACTGCAATCATCGATTTTCGATTCCCCGGTATAGCGGGGGTTGGGTATAACCAGTTTCAGAACAAGGAATGATAAACATGGAGAAGGTTAGAGCAATGTTGCGCTGGACCGCAATCCTGTCCGTGATTGCCATGGCCGTTTTTTTGATTGGCAGCCCCGCGGTTTTCGGAGTAAAAATGGCACCGAAAGAGGGGCTCGAAACCCGGGCCGATATTATCCTCATCGACTCGATGCGGATTTTCGGCGAACTGGAAAGACCCCCTGTTACGTATCTGCACCAGAAGCACACCGAGGCCCTCGAAAAACAGAATAAAGACTGCTCGACCTGCCACCTGTCTCAAAAAGACGAGGCATCCGGTCAGCAGCGCATGTCCACGAAATACATGCGGCTTGCGGACACGTCGAAAAAAGACGTCATGAATATTTATCATGACAATTGTATCGCCTGTCATAAAGAAATCAAAAGTGCCAAAGAAAAAAGCGGGCCGGTTGACTGCGGAGGATGCCATCAGACCCACGTTAAAGTGATATCGTCCTGGAAAGACATCGGAATGGACAAATCATTGCACTACCGGCATTCCAAGGCCATGGATCAAAAGTGCGAACAATGCCATCACGAATATAACGAAGCGACGAAGAAACTGTATTATGCCAAGGGCGAAGAAGGCACCTGCCGCTACTGCCACAAAGACGTGACCGAAGACAATCGGATATCCCTGCGCTTGGCCTCGCATACGGCCTGCATCCAATGCCACCGGGATCTGCAGGCCAAAGACGAGACCGCCGGTCCGATCACCTGCAACGGCTGTCACGATGCGTCAGAGCAAAAAATGATCGAAAAATTGAAAACCGTGCCGCGCATGAAAGCCAATCAGCCCGATTTTATATTTGTCAAATCCATCAGGGGCCAGGGACAGAAATCGAATCCGGCGACCCAGATGAATCTGGTGCCGTTCAATCACAAGGCTCACGAAATGTCCAACGACACCTGCCGGGTCTGCCATCATGCCGGTCTGCAAGCCTGTGTCAATTGCCACACCCTGGAGGGGGCCAAAGAGGGCAACTATGTCAAACTTGCGGAATCCATGCATCGATTGAATGTCGACCAGAGCTGCATGGGATGCCATGACACGAAAATGACGGATCAGAAATGCGCCGGTTGCCACACGTCTTTTGAGAAGAAACGCCAGCAGAGCAACACTTCCTGTCTGAATTGCCACTCGGTGCCCAAATCCGCGGCGGTCGATGATACCGCACTGGACGCCGCCAGACAATCGGCGGCCGCAACCATGAAACTGCGCGAAGAGAAGACGATGACCTACGACATGAAGGATATACCGGAAATCGTCAAGATCGACACCCTGATGAACAAGTACGAACCGGTCAAACTGCCGCACCGCAAAATCATTCAGACCATGGTCAGCGACATCAGCGACAACAAGCTGGCCAATTTGTATCACCATGAACAGGGCACCGTCTGCCAGGGCTGCCACCACCACAGCCCGGCCGCACGACAACCGCCAAAATGCGTCAGCTGTCACGGCAAGCCCTTCAACGCCAAAGATCCGTTCAAACCCGGGTTGATGGCGGCCTATCATCGGCAATGCTTCGAATGCCACGACGCGATGGGCATTAAAAAACCAGTATCGACAGACTGTACGGCTTGTCATCAGAAAAGGTCTTAATCTGAAAGAATGCTTGGAATATTGGAATGCTGGAAAAATGGAATAATGGCTTTTGGGATAATGTAGTGATGGGTTGATTGGCAAAATGTATTTTAGGAAAAAATAGATAATTTTTTAATACCAATTTTCCATAATTCCAGTATTCCGTTGGGTGGCATAAAAAACAGCGCGGTTAATTGCTATAAAGCCACAACATGCTAAAACAGTTCGAACTGCAAACCAGAGGTAGATATATGTCCATTTCACGTAGAAAATTTCTTGGTTGGTTGGGTGCTGCCGGAATAGGCACCGCAATGGGGAAAACCGCCCGCGCGGCTTCCAATAAAGAATTCAGTGGCTATCCGGATAGCAACGGGGTGCTGTTCGACAGCACGCGCTGTATCGGCTGCCGAAAATGTGAAGAAGGCTGCAATACGGTCAATGAGCTGCCGGGGCCCGATAAGGCCTTCAGTGATCTGGCCGTGCTGGATACCGAACGACGCACCACCTACAGAGCCTACACCATCGTCAACCGCTACGACCATGCCGCCGATCCCAGCGGGCCGGTGTACCGCAAAGACCAATGCAACCACTGCCTGGAGCCGGCCTGTGCCTCCGCCTGTTTCGTAAAAGCCTTTTCAAAAACCGAATCCGGGGCTGTGATTTACGATGAATCCGTCTGCGTGGGCTGCCGTTATTGCATGATCGCCTGTCCTTTCGAGATACCGGCCTACGAGTATGACAGCGCTTTTTCACCCCGTGTCCGCAAGTGCACCCTTTGCCATCCCCGGATTGAAAAAGGTTTGCTGCCCGGGTGTGTCGAGGCCTGCCCTACCGAGGCCCTGACTTACGGCAAGCGGGACGATCTGCTGCGGATCGGGCGGGAGCGCATCCGCAAGTTTCCGGAACGGTATGTCGACCATATTTACGGCCAATATGAAATGGGCGGGACCGCCTGGCTGCATTTGTCCGCGGTCCCCTTCAAAGATATCGGTATGCGGGAAGATCTGGGGACGACGCCGGCGCCCAAATTGACCTCCGGGGCCCTGAGCGTGGTGCCGATGGTGGTCGGTCTCTGGCCCGTTTTGCTGGGCGGCGTCTATGCCATCAATAAAAGAAGAGAGAAAATCGAAAACCAGGAGAAACAGCAGGCCGTGGCCGGGGCAGTGGAAAAAGCTCAGGCCGAGGCCAAGGCCGAGATGGCGCAGGCAATGAAATTTGCCGAAAAACAAAAAGAAAAAGCCATCGAAAAAGCCGTCAGCCAGGCGCTTGAAGAAGCGGCCAAAGCAGCCGAGGAAGAGGCTTCCGCCAAACCCGCCGAAGTTACCGATAAAAAGCCAAACGAGGAGGATTCCTGATGTCTGATGAAGCTACGGCCGCCCGCAAGTCCTATTTTACGCCGTTTAATATCGTTGCCGGAATCATTGTGGTCATCGGCTTGTACATAACGTTCCTGCGCTTTACCCAGGGATTGGGACCGGTCACCAATCTATCCGATTATAATCCCTGGGGCATCTGGATCGGGTTCGATCTGCTGGTCGGAGTCGCGCTGGCGGCCGGCGGTTTTGTGACATCCGCGGCCGTCTATATCTTTGGTATGAAGAAATATCACTCAGCGGTTCGGCCGGCCATTCTGACCGGATTTTTAGGCTACGCCATGGTAGTGGTTGCCCTGCATTATGACGTCGGCCAGCCCTGGCGGCTGACTTACCCGTTTCTTATACAGCGGGGAACCACATCGCTCCTTTTTGAAGTAGCTGCCTGTGTGGCCCTGTACCTGACGGTGTTGTTCATCGAGTTTTCGCCGGCGGCCCTTGAGTGGCTGGGACTGAAGAAACTGCGCAACATTATCATGAAACTGACCCTTTTGCTCACCATCTTCGGGGTCGTGCTGTCCACCCTGCACCAGTCGTCACTGGGGGCCTTGTTCCTGATCGCCCCTTCGAAACTGCACCCGCTGTGGTACTCGCCCTATATCGCGGTTTATTTCTTTATCTCTGCTGTTGTGGCGGGACTGTCCATGGTGATTTTTGAAAGCACCCTGTCCCACCGCTATTTTGCAGACAAGATGGATGAGACCCATTTAGCGGAAAAAAATGACATTGCGCTGGGTTTCGGCAAAGCGGCCTCGTTGGTTTTGGCGGGATATTTTATTATCAAGGTCGTCGGAATAGCCGAGGGCAACCACTGGCATTTGCTGAGCACCGGGTACGGCCTCTGGTATCTGGTGGAATTGCTGGGCTTCGTCGCGCTGCCCTGCTTTTTCTATGCCATTGGCGCCCGGGAGAAAAATCTGAAAATTATCAAGTGGACGGCGGCCTGGACGGTGCTCGGCATTGTCATCAACCGGCTGAATGTCGGTCTGATCGCTTTTAACTGGCATCTGCCACCCAGTGAACGGTACTTTCCGCACTGGATGGAAATCGGGATTTCCCTGTTTCTGGTCACTATTTTGCTGCTTGCATTTCGATTTATCGTTACCCGGATGCCGATTCTGTACGCCCACCCGGATTATCCGGAGGAACATTAGGGATCGGTATTGGGTATTAAGTATTGGGTATTGGGTATTCGGTATTGGGTATTCGGTATTGGGTATTAGTGTCTATTTGTTGAAATCACATCATGTTTGCACAGGATTTGTGACTATGGGTGACAAATATAATAGATCCGACGAAGGCGAACCATAAATATTCAATTTTCAATCTTCAATCTTCAATTCCGGCTCTGCCGGGTTGGGTATTAGGTATCGGTTATTGGCGAATGGTTGTTGGTTATTCGTAAAAAAAACCGGAGACTATTCGTTCTAAATAGATTAATATCATTTAACTAATAACGATTAACCAATAACGAATAACTGACAACTCGATTTCGAATAGAAATGAATAAATAGCTTGGCTCAGGAATATAAAAAATGGAGAACACAATCCACACCCTTCATGACTTTATGCTGCACACGGAAAGTATTACCTATGTTTTGATCGTGGCGGCGTTGATCGGTATTACATTTTTTTTCCGTTTTCTGACGGAACGCGACGATGATGAAGAACAATAGATGATTGCGGATTGAGATAGCCGGTATTCGGCGTTCGGCCCTCGGCCTTCGGTAAAAGAAAGGTGGAAGGTGGAGGGTCGAGGGTGGAAGGCAGAGGGTGGAGGGTGGATTGAAAGATTCGGTATTGCTCGATTGCGGATTTCAGATTGCGGATTTCTGACCCGCCGTCGTCCGATGGTACTGGACTATGGCGCGGCAAGATGCGGCTTGTGGAATTGAGAGAGAAAGCATTTCTCATCGTGAAAGGATTTTGTTAAACGATTTATCTAACTTATTAACCGGTAACCAATAACGATTAACGAATAACAAATAACACCTAAATGATCGCTTTTCGTGCATTTAGGTTAGACCCAAGGAGCAACCCATGTATGAGTTAGTAACCGGTCCACTGGTCTGGCTGTCTTTTGCCATTTTTTTCGTCGGTTTGATCGTTCGTGCGGTGTTTTACGTCCGAGGACTCGATTGGAAGCTTGACCGGGTGACCTATTCGGTAAACACGTCCTACGGCGTTCGGGGCGCGGTGCGTTCCATCCTGTTCTGGTTGTTTCCCTATGGAACTCGCAGCTGGCGCCACAACCCCTGGTTCACCCTATGGGTCTTTATCCTGCATATCGGTTTGCTGTTGACGCCGATATTTTTGCTGGGGCACAGTGTGCTGATGCGTGAAAGACTTGGCTTTGGCCTCTGGTCCCTGCCCGAAGGGCTGGCGGATATCCTGACCATTCTGGTGATCGTCGCGGTTATTTTTCTGGCCCTGCGCCGCATCGCACTGCCTGAAGTCAGGCTGATTACAACCCTGTATGATTACCTGCTGCTGGTCATCGCGGTGGCACCGTTTGTGACCGGCTATATCGCCGCGCACGGTACCCCGAATTACTTATTCTGGATAATTGCACACGTCATCAGCGGTGAGATTCTTCTGATTGCCGTACCCCTGACCAAATTGTCGCATTTTATCCTTTTCTTTCTTACCCGGGCTCAGCTCGGTATGGATTACGGAATTAAACGGGGCGGTATGAAAAATAAGGGGATTGCGTGGTAGGAGTCAAATGACTAATGACTAATGACGATTGAAGAATGATCCGCCTGAGGCGGAGTGGATGTCGCTTCAGGCTTCGCCTTCGGCTACGACCCGACAGGGCGCTCCATCATTCCGCAATCGATAAAACAAAAACCAACCTTCAGATGATAACTATAGGATAAAATTAAATAGAACCGCCGAAGGCGGACCACAAATAATCAATAATCAATAATCAATAATCAATAATCAATTTTCAATTCACAATTAAAAGGGAAATCCCATGCCGGAAGGAAAACTTTGCAACACAAAAAACGTCGACACCAAAGAACAATTACAGGCGCTTTTGGCGGATAAAAGCGGCAAAGAATATTACGAGGAAATGAACCACCTCGATGTGGATCGCAAAAAATTGTGGGGTACGATCCAAAAAACCTTCAAATCCCGCCTTAAGACCTGGCTTGAAATCTGCACGCACTGCGGCCTGTGTGCGGAAAGCTGCTTCTATTACCTGGCCAACAACAAGGACCCCAAGCAGGTGCCGTCGTACAAAATTCAATCCACCCTGGGGCAGCTTATCAGGCGCAAGGGCAAGGTGGACAATCAATTTATGCAAATGTGCATGGATACGGCTTACGCCAAGTGTACCTGCTGCACGCGCTGCGGGTTGTATTGCCCCTTTGGAATCGATACCGGGGTTATGTTCAGCTATCTGCGGGGGCTGTTGTTCGGGCAGGGATTCGTGCCCTGGGAAATGAAAATCGGTTCCGGTATGCATCGCATCTACCGGGCCCAGATGGACATCACCACCGAGGATTGGGTGGACACCTGCGAGTGGATGGCCGAAGAATACGAGGAAGACTGGCCGGGATTGACCATCCCCATCGATGTCGAAAACGCCGACATTATGTATACCGTCAATGCCCGGGAACCCAAGCACTACCCCGAAGACCTGGCCGAGGCGGCCATTTTGTTTCATGTGGCCGGTGAAAACTGGACGGTTCCCAGCGAAGGCTGGGAGGAAACCAGCCTGGCCATGTTCGCCGGTGACTGGGAAGGCTGCAAAATGCAGGTCGAATCGGTCTACGATGCCATGGCGCGGCTGAAGGCCGACCGTATGGTGGTGACCGAGTGCGGCCACGCCTACCGGGCCACCGTTGTAGAGGGCCCTTATTGGGCCGGATTGGAGAGCGGCAAAACACCGATCGAAAGCTTTCATTACGTGGAATGGCTTGCGGAAGCCCTCAGAACCGGCAAACTCAAGGTCGATCCGTCCAAAAAGATCAAAGAACCGGTGACCTATCAGGACTCTTGCAACTATGTTCGCAATGCCGGGCTGGCCGACATCGGTGCGGAGATCATGAGCTATATCGCCGAGGATTTTCGGCCCATGATCCCCAACCGGGAGCATAATTTCTGCTGCGGAGGCGGGGGCGGCCTAAACGGTATCGGCCGTTATCGCCAGCAGCGCAATGTCGGCCTGAAAGTCAAACGGGACCAGATTCTGGCCACGGGAGCCAAACTGGTCATTGCGCCCTGCCACAATTGCTGGGATGCGATCAGGGATTTGGAAGAAGTCTACAAAATCGGAATTCGCTGGTCGTTCCTGAAACCGCTGCTGATCAATATGATCGAAGTGCCGGAGCACCTGAAGCCCCAAGAGGAGGAAGAGGTGGTCTGATCTGGCTGGTGCAAAAAATCCGGATAATAGAGATGTTTTAGCAAATTTAACAAAGTTGTTAGACATCAAATCCCAAATAACAAGCATCAAATTTCAAATAAATCACAAATCCCAATAATCAATATCCGAAAATCCGCCGAGCTGAATTAATTGATAGCGTTGCCTATTTTAGCGTTGGATAATCAGGTAGAGCCCAACTACCTGGTGATCCGTTCTAAGGAATTTTGAATTTGGGTCATTGGGATTTGTTTGGGATTTGTTTTTTGGTGCTTGGAATTTTCATTTATGTAGTGATCTGTAAAAGTCTTACTATTGCCCTGAATTTACGGCCCCGTTGACTTATCGATCCAGCCCTGAAGAGCGTCTGAGGAGCTAAAGGTAATCAACGCTTGAACAAGAGTGATGAATTTTTTTATCGCAAAAAAAGCTATAGACACTTGAATGGCATTTTGATAGCATAGTCTGGGATAAGTGT
>Ga0209454_1000045_pt1 | contig 101585 bp, 89 predicted proteins | sample WorMetHERISLAND1_2_FD_187400 | JGI IMG/M metagenome (GOLD analysis project Ga0209454, IMG submission 187400) | Marine gutless worms symbiont microbial communities from Max Planck institute for Marine Microbiology, Germany - Olavius geniculatus... | ecosystem: Host-associated > Annelida >... | reverse complement strand
GACCACTTTAGCGTCTGAAACCAGCGGCGGAAAGCCAAAGTCAGAGTATTAGTTAGTTACTTCGTCAACACATTATTGGAAAAGGCGGAAATAAAAAATCTTTTTCGTTCTATAGGACAAGTTTTCCTTTGACAAAGTAAGGCCATATATATGGTTAGCCCAGCTTGCCACCCACATCCCCAATAAAGGGGAACAGATGGTTCGATACTACGGTTACTACTCAAGTAAATCACGTGGATTACGGAAAAAGGCCGGCACCGATGATCAAGTCCCAGCGCTGATTGAATCTGGGGCTTCATCCAAAGAATTCCGAAAAAATTGGGCACGTCTAATACAGAAAATCTATCATGTTAATCCATTGGTGTGTTCTAAGTGCTCGGGATCTATGCGTATTATCGCGTTCATCGATGATCAACAAATCGTCAAAAAGATCCTCCAACACTTGGACTTATGGCATGTCAAACGCAAACCGCCTCCGCGAGCCAATGGTCCGCCAGCTGAAGCCTTTATCATCTATGATGAGTCCTCATCGCCCAGCGCAGATGATTATTTAATCGATGCCAATTATCCTATAGAAACCTATTTTTAAAAAAAGTCAGCTTTGGGCAAACCGGTGAGCTATGCCCGAATTTGCCTAAAAGTTCAATTCCAACTCATAAAATCAAGGTTGACAGGAAAAATCGTTTCCGTTATCAGGTTGGCTATTGGCTCCGTTTAATTGATGCCTCAATATGTTGGGCCAAAGCTAATGCCGACACACAATTCGAAATTTTAGATTCATCCGCTCCGGAAAAGCAACTTCTTATCTTTTATCTTTATCTTTCCAAAGGTCGAGTCTGGCTGAAGACTTCGAACAAGACCGATATGAATATGAATTCGATCAAACATTGACCTGGTGACCGCATGTAGCTGAACGAATCATTCTTACAGGATGTCCGACATTTCAAGAATCTTTTCCAATTGTGATATTACCCACTACTAGGTTGGCTGTCGTTTGTCTGCATACTCTTATTGCACACCCATCACACAACGAAGGAAAGAAAGCCACCATCCAGAACACATGATATCGACCGATAAATCGTGCATTTTTGTTGGAATACACCATTAAAATTCTTATCCTTCACCCCTCTATGATTATATCTTAAAAAAAACCATATATCCTATTAAAGGATTATCACAACAAGTAATCTAACGATCTTGATACTACCATTTTTTTTCTTAATTAACGTTTCCCTTTTTCAATCCAGTTCGTACAAGTCTCGCCAGGAATCATCTTTATCCCATTTTAGCTGTCGTTTTTTATCGAATAACAAGTTTCCCAACACCAAATAATCCATCTCAGTTCTCATAAAGCAAATATATGCGTCTTTTGGAGTGCAGACGATGGGCTCACCTCTCACATTAAAGCTGGTATTTACGATCACACCATAGCCGGTTAAATCTTTAAATGCTCTTATCAGCCGCCAGTATTTGTTATTGGTATTTTTATTTACGCTTTGAATTCTTGCAGAAAAATCTACGTGGGTTATAGCGGGAATGTCAGACCGCAGGTGGTAGAGTCGATCGTAGAGCTCAAGATCTTCATAGTTTTGAGGAACCGGCTTTCTGCGCTTTTCCTGTACAGGTGCAACAAGCAGCATATAAGGTGTTGGCGAAGATAAATCAAAGTATTCATTTATATCTTCTTCTAAAACAGATGGTGCAAAAGGACGAAATCCCTCCCTGTATTTAATTTTCAAATTGAGCTTTTTTTGCATTTCCGGGTTTCGGGGATCGCCAACAATACTTCGGTTCCCCAGCGCTCTTGGTCCGTATTCCATTCTACCCTGAAACCAGCCGATTACGTTTCCTTGGTCTATCAATTGGGCGACATCCCTGCATAGTTCTTCGAAGTCGGAATATTTTTCATAAGGCGCATCATATTTAATGGCGACCCGGTTGTAATCGCCGGAGCTGAAATCAGGACCTAAATAAGCTCCCTGCATTGCATCCACAGGATTACTTGATTTTCGATCATTACCTTTCCAAATGTGCCATGCGGCATAAGCGGCCCCGACCGCGCCGCCGGCATCTCCGGCAGCCGGTTGAATCCAGATATCTTTAAATAGACCACTTTTCAGCAACTTGCCATTTGAAACGCAGTTAAGGGCGACTCCGCCTGCCATCACTAAATAATTACTGCCCGTGATTTCTTTTACCGTGACGGCCATGCGATGAACAATTTCTTCAGTTATATTTTGAATGACCCAGGCCAGATCCATATAAGGCTGGGTCAATTCACTTTCCGGTTCTCTTTTTTGAATACCAAATAACGCTTCCCATTTTGTTTCATCACACATGGTCAATCCGGTGGCAAAATTGAAATAATCCATGTTCAATAGGAGGGAGCCATCTTCACGCACATCTATTAATTTATCCAGAATGATGTCTTTCCATTTTTTGGCTCTTTCCAAGTTGCCCCTTCCATATGGTGCAAGCCCCATCAGCTTGTATTCTCCGCTGTTCACCTTGAATCCACAGAAATAAGTAAATGCTGAATATAAAAGACCCAACGAGTGCGGAAAATCTAATTGGTGCAGGATTCTTATTTCATTGCCTTCGCCCTTCCCAAGCGTCGTGGTTGCCCATTCGCCAACACCATCAACTGTAATGATAGCGGCTTCATCAAATGGCGAGGGATAAAATGCACTTGCTGCATGCGATAAGTGATGTTCGGGAAAGAGAAACTTTTGGGTACCCCCTCTGCCAATGTTATCCAGTTCGTCTTTTAGCATTTTTTTCATAAAAAGCTTCTCTTTGATCCAGACCGGAATAGCTGAGGTAAAACTTTTGAGGCCCTGCGGGGCAAACCCGTGATATGTTTCCAACAGTCTTTCGAATTTAAGGTAGGGCTTATCATAAAACGCGACGGCATCCAAATCGTCCAAGAAGAGCCCCCCCTCTTTCAACACATATTTGGCTGCATTCGAAGGAAATGACGAATCGTGCTTCTTTCGAGTGAATCTCTCTTCATGAGCAGCCGCAACAATGTTCCCATCTAATAACAACGCCGCAGCGCTGTCGTGATAGAAGGCGGATAATCCTAAAATGGCTTCTGGCATAGTTAAGCCTCCTATAAAAATACAATAGAACAGAATCTTGACGAAAAAAATCTCAACAGCTCAATTCATTGATCTGATCCGAAACTCAATCAAGTTAGAATATTGTATAAATGAAAGGTGCAATGGCAGAACCACTGGTAAAGACAATTAGCCCTCCAAGCAAAAGCAGGGTCAAGATTATCGGTAATAGCCAATATTTTTGGCGCTCCTTTAGAAATCCAATTAAATCAGTTAAAAATTCCATTATGCCTCCTATTAGTTATTAATAAGGATTTTCGATGTCTCTTGCCTGAAATTGATAGTTACGCTCTCGGAAGACAGAATCGGTGCCCTTTTTCCACTTTTTTAATTGCATGGGGTCAGCTCCAAAAAGCTTTCTGATGAAACCAACCGGGATGACCAATACATAAAAAACTATCGATAGTAAAACCCTTGATACGACATTGCCAACTATTATCGAGAATCCAATCCATATTTTAGCCAAAGGAATATAGATTTTGGGAATCGTCATATTGAGGATTAAAAGTACGATAGAAATGGACAATGCTATCTCGCTATCAGTAAAAAATGAAATTAATAGACAGATAAGGACCATTGCCATGCCTGTATCGGCCGACTGTTTTTCCGTGATGCTTCCACTCCATAAACGAATTTTCTTGTCGCGAATTAAATCAATCAATACTTCCTCCAGTATCGCAATATTTTGCAGTCTTCGGAATTTAATTCTTATTTTAAAGTGCCTATTTCAAAATGGTTAAGGAATAATCGATTCCCAAAATTTTGAAGCCCTAAATGTTCTTTAATAACTTACATTTTTCATTTTTAGCGCAAGCAAATGAGCATATGCGCAAACGTTCATGCTTTGGACCTAAGTATCCATCTGACGCTAAATCACACGCTAATTTTCACTCTTGTTTCAAAAAATGAATTACTCAAGCAACCGGAACAGCTAGGTAGCTTTAATAGCTATTATGCCAAACCCTGATGAGTCATCACTTTGGCGCCGCCCTTTACCGAAGATTGCGCCCCCAAAGTGATCTTATAAGTATGAGTTGATTCTTTCTGTGCTGCTGCGCCCGGCAAAGCGTGCTTTAGTAGCCTGATCCATTTAAATCTTTTAACCCCGACGGGGTTTGTAGTCAATGATGGGATTATACCCCAAATTTTCACTAAACCTGTGGATCTGCGGCGCATCGTATGCAGAATCCATCAGGTCATAGAGTATTGTGATCCGCTCCTGTTCATTTGCGAAAATTGACTATCATCCTTTTTACCTGTTTGGTAATTTGCTTTACTTCTCAATTTTCTACAACTTTCTGTTATTTATGCATTTATACTCTTCTCATTAATTTTCATGCAAGATTCAGGTAAAAAAACAATGGTGTGGCAATTGAAACCAAGAAAGCGAGGATGGAACTAATATTGCATTCCCTAATTTTTACCTCCTTTTTCTACGCCGGATTTCGAAGCCTGGTCACAACCAAAATAAAAAAATTACTCCCTGTAGCCATGAACGCTTTCCTTATTATTTCTGTAGCCGTTCAGAGGGTGTCGCTAGTAATTAGCGAAAATCCACTGTAAGTCAGGCTTTTGCTCTTTGAAATAAGCATCGATAGCATTTACCAGAATTGGAAAAACCGGTATTGCCTTCATGCGACAGGTTTGCTTCAAAGAAAGGATGCGCTCCACCCAGCGATTACCTTTATCGCTTTGGGTGCCATTGCTGCGCTTGCGCCACAAGACGGCAAAGCGCAATGCTCGCTCGGCACGGTTATTAGTGGGCTCAACGCCTTTTTGATCTAAAAATACCCACAGTGATTCGAGCTCAGCGGCAATTGAACGCGCCAGTTTGCCGGCATCGTCATCAGCACCTTCATATAGCATTAGAAGCAAAAGTAGTCGCGAATAAAAATCGGTCCACGGGTTTTCATCCGGTGGTTTTTTTGCCCAGTGGCATAGCAACTGCAACTCTTTTAAAATGGATTCGCCGAAGTTTTTAATCGATTCATCCTTTCTTTCGGCTAGGCCTTTGGCTTTGCGAATTAAGTGGGCTAAGCAAGTTTGTCTGCGATTGATCCAGTTCACATAGACGCCGTAATTATCGCTGATCAAAATCCCTTTCCAATCTTCGATTAATTGATTGAAGGCTTCTTTGGAGCGATTGGGATGGATCATAAAAAAGGCAACCTTATCATTGACCAGGGTCCACAGCCATTGTAGCTTGCCAGACTGAAACCAGGAGGTTTCGTCAACACCGTTTACCGGTGAGAGGCGGGCGTTGTCGCCGATGGCGTTATAAATCGGTGCTATGGCCTGCGAACTGCGATCGATGATGCGCTGAATTGCACCCGTTGAAATGGCCAGCCCAAATACTGAGCGACAAAAGTCCTGTACACTTTGTCTGCTAGCTCCATGTGATCCGGAAAGCTCGGCAATCACAGCTGATAAGCGGGGGCCATAGCCGCTGCTAAATTCAGTGGGAATCTTGGCCTTGACGGTCTTACCGCAACTCTGGCAGCTACCCTGGTGTAAAGTGAAATGCGTGACATCCAACTTAATTTCGGGCAACTCGATGTGCTGGTGGGTATAAAAGGGTTTTAAACTATCTGGATCTAAAACCAACTGGCCGCAGTTGCATTCCTGGGGCATGATATGGTTGACTTCACTGGGTTCCAGCATTTGTTGTTGATGCCCTTTGTGGCCCTTTTGTCCACCGCGTTTGCGTTTGGTCTTTTTCTTTCTTTTCTTCTTCTTATCAAAGGGGCTATCGGAAGATGGCGGCTTGCTGGAGTTTTGTGAATCCATTTGAGTGCGAACTTCAAGCTTTTCGGTTCGTTTTTCCAACTGCCCCAATTGTTGTTGCATCTGAAAAATGGTTTTTTCCAGATAGATGATATAGTCTTTAACCGCTTGTGGGGTCGATAGCCAATCGAGCTGTGAAAATGGTCTTTTTGCTTCCATGCTGGAAGCATAACACATAAAAAACTAGAAATCTAGACTTTTTTTAAATAATTTCAGCAGGTTACGCTGTTGGTCGTGCCCCCTGAATATGTACTTATTTCTTTCCTTACCCCAAAAAAAACTAAGCCACCTGAATTTAGCAAATCGGCTTTTTATTTAAGACAATGTGCATCCTAAACCCCATGGCAGATTGGGTTGTCCAATCAGATCAGATAAGCATCAAGTTTGAACCATACTCTAAATTTTCTTAATCTTCCAATAGCAGATCAGATTCGAAAAAGGATGGAAATGAGACGTGAGAATCCACTTTGCTGTCAGCTCAGATATGTGTATCTCTTGTCTCAGATATCGAACATAAATAGTAGTGTCAAGAGAGAAGTGTAAAAAGGGTTCTCCAAAAGTCAGTCACCAATTCTGTTAAATTCGCTAATTTAGTAAGGTTAGGCTCACGCTCGGGTTTGGGATCTGTAAGTTAACGAATCGCCGCAAAGCAGCACCGGTGGTGCATTTGCACGAACGAATGAAATTCAGCGTGTGCCTAAGATCGACGAAAACATTCGACGCGCTGGATTGGTTAGCCCAGCTTGCCACCCACATCCCCAATAAAGGGGAACAGATGGTTCGATACTACGGTTACTACTCAAATAAATCACGTGGATTACGGAAAAAGGCCGGCACCGATGATCAAGTCCCAGCGCTGATTGAATCTGGGGCTTCATCCAAAGAATTCCGAAAAAATTGGGCACGTCTAATACAGAAAATCTATCATGTTAATCCATTGGTGTGTTCTAAGTGCTCGGGATCTATGCGTATTATCGCGTTCATCGATGATCAACAAATCGTCAAAAAGATCCTCCAACACTTGGACTTATGGCATGTCAAACGCAAACCGCCTCCGCGAGCCAATGGTCCGCCAGCTGAAGCCTTTATCATCTATGATGAGTCCTCATCGCCCAGCGCAGATGATTATTTAATCGATGCCAATTATCCTATAGAAACCTATTTTTAAAAAAAGTCAGCTTTGGGCAAACCGGTGAGCTATGCCCGAATTTGCCTAAAAGTTCAATTCCAACTCATAAAATCAAGGTTGACAGGAAAAATCGTTTCCGTTATCAGGTTGGCTATTGGCTCCGTTTAATTGATGCCTCAATATGTTGGGCCAAAGCTAATGCCGACACACAATTCGAAATTTTAGATTCATCCGCTCCGGAAAAGCAAATTCTTATCTTTAAAGAGAGCACGCTGCAACTTCAGGGATGGAAACAGGCACGGCGAGTGGTTGTCGCCCGACGGCGACTGCCTAAAGAGAGCTTGATTGGCCTTGAGTGTAAAGTCGGCGAACACCAGGAGCTGGACCTGCTGGTTGGCCCTGAAGATATGCGGCTGTTTGAATACTGCGTACTGGTCACCAACTTGGAAGATGAACTGGTGACCGTGATGCAACACTATCGTGACCGGGCAGACTGTGAGAACAACTTCGATGAGACGAAAAACCAGTGGGGATGGGGTGGTTTTGTCACACAACAGCTCCAGACCAGTCAAATCATGGCGCGCATGGTGGCGTTAGTTTACAACTGGTGGAATCTATTTGTGCGCCTGGCGATCCCCAACAAACATCATGAAGCCATTACCAGTCGTCCGTTGATGCTCAGTAGCGTTGGACGACTCACGGAAAGCGGTCGGCAGCGACGCATGGTGATCACCACGACCCATGGTGAAATAGAAACTATCCAACGCGCCTATGCACCGGTTAATACGTTCTTTTCGCTACTGAAATCAACTGCGACTCAGTTGACTCATGCTGAGCGCTGGCAACTGATTGTGACTAAGTGCATGGAGGTATTTATGGGACAAAGCCCTCCGCATTTGCTCCCTAAACCGACTTAAGTTCAGTTTCGGGTCAAAAGTGCGGATGTGATGCTGGAGTTAGTACTCTGGCAGGGTCAACTGCGGATTTTAGGATAATGGATTCTGTTTTCCTAGATTAATCGCTTATCATTCGGTGTTTCAAGACAAAAGCTATTCCGCTTTTCTCGTGATTTGCGACTTTTCGTTCAGGCACTAATTAAGCATGTATTAAGGGCAATAAGTATGAAAAAAATTCAATTTATTGAGAAAGTCTTTTCATTTCTTGGTTACATAAGTAATGTAATTGGAACGACAGTATTACTAATAATTGTGGGGCACCTCTTACTTGGTGTTGCTATTTACGTTAGACACATAAACAGAATCGAAACAGCAGCTCTTCCTGTATATGATAATTATCCTGATGAAGGCGAATTCTTCTGGAAAGAGCACGAAAGACTACGCATACATTTTGAACCTTATTATCATTGGCGAAGAGATGGATTTCAAGGCAAGTACATTAATATATCCGATGATGGAGTGAGACATTCAGTTACACTCAAATACTCTAAGAACGCTAAGAAAATATTTATGTTCGGCGGATCCACTCTATGGGGTTCAGGTACCAGGGATGAGCATACAATACCGTCGTTTCTGCAATCATTCCTGGGTAAGGATTACAAAATATATAATTATGGCGAACATGCATATGTTTCAACGCAAGAGATCAATTTTTTGTTGCATCAGCTAGCAAATGGAAATATTCCAGATGCGGTAATCTTTTACGATGGAGCAAACGATGCGTATACTGGAGTCTATTCACCTGCGATACCTAGAGGCATCCATAATTTGAGAATGGAGAATGTAAATGTATTTGTTCAATTATATAATACAAGCAACTATAAGAGACTTATAGATTATTTTTTCAAAACTACTAATAAATGGGATGATGAAGTTTCATCAAAAATAAAAAACAATTCGTCATCGGTAGTAGAGCTGTATGAATCACATATAAAGCAGGTGAATGCCCTGGGAAAGGAATACAGCTTTAAAACTTTCTTTTTCTGGCAGCCATACTTATTTAGTGGGACAAGAGACACACTCCCATATGAGAAGGCGATTGTTCAGAATGCTTCACCTGTCTTCGTGGAGTCTTTACGCCAAGTGTATTTGGATGCAAAAAATACCTTTAAGAATAGAGAAAACGAACAAATATTCTTTTTTGGAGATATATTTAACCAAGTAAGAGAGCCGATATATATGGATTGGTGCCACTTAGGACCCAATGGGAACGAAATAGTTGCAAGACAGATGTTCGACAAAATTAAGGATCTGTTGTAATGAGAAAGCATAACAACAAAGCTCAAATGGCTTTGTTGTTATGCTTATTTTCTCTCTGTAATCATCGTTTTTAACTTTTTCTTCAAAATGCTTAGTAGATTTGTGTAATTTTTAGTTTCGTATTTTTACAAATATTCCCTATCTTGCAGATTTCTCATTAATCACCCCATCGAACACACCCACCCCCTTCACTTTTGACTCGGTGCTAAATGAGCATATCTCATTGTCATCATAAAAGATTTATGCCCTGATAGTTGCTTCACTGTAGTAATATCCATATCCACCCCTGCCATAATCAGATGGGAAGCAAATGTCGTAAGTCGTGAAAGCGGAAATCTCTTATCCGAGCACGTCTGCACGCGTTGTTGAGGGTCCTCTTAATGTACTTGTATGGTTTACCTGTGGTTTTGTCATAGAAGACGTATGGAACGTCAAGTCTTCTCTGCAAACTCAGCAATGTGGCTCTAAGGGTATTGTTTATAGGTGTTTCTCTCCTGTCACCGTTCTTGGTTTCTTCCAGTAAGATATATAAAATCGTGTCTCAAGTCCACGTTCTCCCATTTTAGATTTAGTATTTCACCCCGTCTCATACCAGTGTTAAGTGCAGTAACAAAAATTGGCTTTAGATGTGGCTCACAGGCGTTGATTAATTCCTTACATTCTTTTTGGCTCATTATGCGTTTCAGGTTGTTAGGTGAGGAGCAGGCACAGCAGAGAATCAAGAAGGCCTTTTCCTCTCTTTTTCGCATTGTGTACAAACTCGAAGAAGCCGAGATAAAGGGGTAGGCTTTCTTGCGAGATACCACGATGGGGCCGTAACCAGGAGCGCAGCAGAGACCAAAACCCCTCCATGGTGTTGACATGAACCTCATGGAATCCGTCGCCGTCTTCGTCCCGTGCATACTCGCCGCGGCTATGGCATACCGTTTTATGGTGATACCCCCAGTCGGTCAAACGATGGTAAATGTCGTATTCATCCGTATACACCTGGCTGCCTGGGGTAATCGTGGCTTGGATCAAAGGGGCGATGGTTTTCTGTTTCACATTGGCCAGCATGTGGATCACGACCTCACCGCCGCGCTGAATCATGTCGAAAATTGGCGGCTTTTCGCCCGCCAATGTGCCGCGTCCGCGCGCCCCTTTCAAGCGGTTACGCCGCCCTTTGCGGCCCTGTCTCATGACCGCGCTGGGATGGCCTTTGTGACCGGCAACCACATAGACTTCGTCGCATTCCACCTCGCCGGACAGCCGGTTCTTAGGCTTTCGTTCTGCCACCTCGCTACGTAGTTGGTAGATCATCCGCTGGGCCACGTCCTTGTTCAAATCAAGTTCTTGTGCAATCTGTTGATTGGAAAGGTTAAGCCCCATGAAATACAAGCAGAGCACCCAGCTCGTAATGGCTTGGTGATGGCCCTTGAACGGGGTTTTGGTCAGATCATCAAAGTAACAGGGGCAAGCCTTGCACCGGTATTTCTGGCGGTGCACTTGCGCTTCAAAGATAAGGCATTGCTTTATCGAGGGAAAGGTATCGTGGGATCAGCATTGTACGTCGAGATAAAGTGCGGCACAATACAAAGTTCTGTTACAGTTGAGCTGGTATAAGAGTTTGAGAAATGTGTTCAACAATTAATTTTGCTAAGCCAGTGGGGGTCGGGGATCGAGCCACGTTAAGAAGTTGACATTACATCATAAGCGGCCTAATAATAGACTGTTATAGGGCTTAGCCGGTCCATTTTGGGGCCAAAATCGAGCTTCTAAGAAAAGGTTGCTTAAATGCCACGCGCAAAAAGACATTTTAATGAAAATACATTCGATTGGAATTTAGCCAGATAAATAGCATTCCGTCAGATTTCTTAAAGTGCCCATTTTGCCCCTAGAATGATGGCGCTAAGCTTTAAATTTAATTTCCCTGTTGATCCCCTCTGCGCTTAATTCTTTATTGAATTATTGTTCGTATGTGATATTTTTTTTAGCTCATTCTACAAATCAACAATCACCTGCCGTGACCCGACCCTCTTGGCCGCGAACTATTAAATATTATAGAATCAAAACTCCAATCCATCGATTGGATCAATTTGCACCAAATAACCTGGAAAAGAACCTTTTTAATTCTTGGAGAGATAAGACAATAATGCCTTCACCGGCGAATCGGTATTTGCAAGCGTCCATTCCAATTTTGGTTACGATATTGTAATTGCGTCTGGAGAAGTGTCTACAGGCGTGCAAAAGTTGCACGGTTCTCCAATAGCGGAGGTTCTTAAGGCATTGAAATTTTATTAAAAATCGAAACAAGCCGTGTCTGGCATTAAATTTGCTGCACTTTTTAATGAAAGACAATGATATCCATCTCCGGCGCGGGTTGTTTATGATAAAGTCGGGTTTGAAAGAATAGTTATCGGCCTTGTGGTATATAAAACCTCTAATTTAAGGAGTTTAGATTATGGGAAGATATATCGGCTACGCTATTCTAATTGTTATGGTTGCATTTGTTCTCAATTGGTTCAGCATCGTTCACTTCTCATTTTTGGATCTGCCCGATGTTGAGGAAGAGAATAGAATCGAGTTAAGAAAATCAGCAAAAGCATTAGAATTGTTGGATTAAAAAGGCGTCGACGGAGGCCGGTTTGAATATCTGTATGGCATGACCGGCGCTATGGGATTTGATTCGATGATCTCTCTTGTCGGACCAAGCTATGAGTATGAATTCAAATAAGAAACCTGCTATGAGCGGTTGTTTTTCAGTCTTAGACCGCACTTTTCGGGGTCAAAAACGCGGTCGTAAGGATTTTGAGACTCCTTGAGCTCGTATTCTTCATTATTTTCTTTCTTCCTGCGACCTGTTGCCTGCATAACTAGTTTAGCCTTTTTCTCCATCGCTAATTCCTTGTCACCATTTCTGACGACCTATCAGCGCATACCGCTGCTTTGGAATTTGTATCTCACAATACCCACCTTACACCCATTATTTTACTCGTCTTACAATTGAGGTGCTTTTTTCACATCGTAATGGCGTGCTTGGGGCTCCACTTTGGAAAGGAGGTGCCTTGCCTCCGGCTCAAACACAGGCACCTCATAATCAGGACCTGCAAATGCTTTCACTGCATCCAGTGATTCAAACAAGTTCACCGTGACAAATTCTATTTCTATATGAAATAGCGCATTCCAATGACGTCGCGGCGGCTAATCTGGTAGAAAGCCTGTCTGTCGACAGAGGCTATTTGAGCCGCATGATCACTACGCTCACTCAACGCGGGTTGCTAAACAAAACGCCCGATCCGAAGAATAGGAAACGCATCGTGCTTTCCTTGTCTTCGGAAGGTGAAAAAGTTTTCTCCGAACTCAATGCCGCCTCCACAAACGAGGTTCGGGAATTGATTGCTTCGATGTCAGAAAGTGAGCGTTCTGAACTTGTCGGCTCCATGCAGAAAATTCGCCAATTGCTTGGCAATCAATCGAGAAATCAGGAATACAAACTGCGCGATCCGCAACCGGGTGACATGGGTTGGATCGGTCATCGTCAGGGCCTACTCTACTGGAATGAATATCAGTGGGACTGGACTTTTGAAGCACTCGTCTGTAGCATTGTTGCAAGTTTTGTGGAGAACTTCGACCCTGAATCCGAACGCTGTTGGGTGGCCGAGATGAACGGAGACATCGTTGGTTCAGTATTCATCTTCCGTCATGATGAAACAACAGCCAAACTGCGCTTGCTCTATGTTGAAGCTGCTGCGCGGGGGATGGGCCTTGGAGCTAAACTCGTTGATGAATGCATTAATTTTTCCGCCACAAAGGATATAAGCGGCTCATGCTTTGGACAAACTCCGTGCTGGTTTCTGCGCGGCGTATCTATGAAGCCGCAGGTTTTGAACTCATCGAAGAAGAACCGCACCACAGTTTCGGCCATGACCTGGTCGGCCAGACATGGGCACTCGATTTATGAATACCGGGCTCGTTGCAGGACTGTTTACTGGCATTCAAATAGGAGCCGCGGAGACGAATGCATATTGCCAACATTGCCCTGTTTGCTCGGTATATTGCGTACCAAGGAATAATGGTCGTAGTCCTCACCTCAGCATCTTTCGGGCAAGCAAATGGGCCTTCGATACATGAATGGATTTTATGCCAATCTCGCGGCTTCCCACCCTACAATAGTTTTTTTTCTCGCTGACCCCCAGCGATTTTGATGGATTTTTCCTGACTTGGAAATCACACGATGGCACGGAATAAGATATCCAACAGGGTTGATGGCAATCGCATTGGCAACCGCACGAAAGGCTTTAGGGTGCCCAATCAGTGCGGCAATATCCTGGTAGCTTAGGATGCTTCCTACTGGAATCGTTAATAGCGCTCGCCATACGTTTACTTGAAAGTTTGTACCTTTAAATTGTCTTCGACAAATCGAATCGCCTTTTCTACACGCTGGTAATCCTCGGACTGTTGTGAAAAATCGATATTATTCATACTGCCCTCCAGATTCATAGTATTGAATTTATCCTACCCGAATCAATTAATGATAGCCACCCGAATCTTGCTCAATAATTCAGCAAGATTCGGGTGGCGGATGCCATGCTGAAATGTTTAAAATCAGATTATCAAACCGGAGCCTGTTAAATTGTCCATAATCAGCTTTTGGAGGATATAAGAAATGAAATCAAACCATACGATCATGAATAATCGTCATATAAAAGCAGAGACTGACAATCCTACGATAAACAGCGTCATGCTGTGTGAAAACTGTTAATTCTATGTTAAAAATGGGAAGGAGGGGGAAAAATGAGCGTAAAAAAGACAGTATGCCAAAGGGATTGCCCTGACACCTGCTTTATCGATGTGACCGTAGAAAATGGAAGGATCATCTCCACGAAAGGAAGCCGGTTGAGTCCGGTCACACAGGGATTCTTACGCCCGAGGGGAACGGGCGATCCAAAACGGGTGTACAGCAAGAATCGCGTTTTATATCCTCACATCCAATCAGATGGTGACCACGAAGAACGGTTTGTCCGTGAGACTTGGGATGAGTGTATATCGGTTGTGGCGAAAAAACTAAAAAAGACGATTGAAGTTTTTGGGAGGGAATCGGTGCTGTTGTATGATTATCCGGGGAATTAGGGATTCCTTGCATGGCAGTATCCGAGAAGACTCTGGTTTGCATTAGGGGCGGCCACCACCGATTATTCTCTTTGCGCTAATTCCGGTCACGCGGGAATCGGGCTACACTATGGGATATCATACTGTATGCAACCGGAAGAATTGGTCAAAATGAAAGCCATTATATTCTGGGGCAACAATTCAAAAGTGAGTTCCCCCCATCAATGGGTATTTGCGCTTAAGGCCAGATCTGAAGGAAACGCAACCATCATCAGCGTTGATCCGAGGAAGAGTCAAACATCAGAGGCTTCTGACATATGGATCAATCCTCGCCCCGGAAGCGATGTGGCCTTGAGCTACGGCATCGCAAGAAACCTCATTCGTAGAAACGGTATTGATTCGGGATTCCTTGATAATTACACAAGCGGCTACAAAAACTATCTTGATGAGGCTATGAAATGGACCCCTGAACGAGTGGAGCGGTATACCGGGGTAACAAGGGATGCCACAGAGAAAATCGGAGACATATTGATTGCCAACCGCCCTGCTGCTTTTATGATCGGCTTAGGTCTTCAAAAATCGATTCAAGGAGCTGAAGTGGCCAGAGCCGTATCTTTGCTTCCTGCATTACTGGGTTACCACAGGGGGTTTCATTATACCGACAGCCCCGGTCGTTTTGTGGACTGGGAATACATCAGCGGCGCCAGCCTGTCCCGGAACGAGGGGAAAGTTGTTAATCAGGTATCCCTTGGCGACCGGTTGGAAGCGGGAGAGTTTAAATTTGTCTTTGTTCTCGGATCAAATCCGGTAGTGACCTTGCCGAATCAATCGGCTGTGCGGAAGGGGTTAAACCGCAAAGATGTTTTCGTCGTGGCGCATGACACCCATTGGTCGGAAACGACCGAATATGTCGATATCGTCCTACCGGCCCCAACGTATCTGGAAAAAAAGGATGTCAACTTTTCTGACCATCATCTTTACAACCGCGTATCGGAACAAACCGTCGAACCGTTGGGCGAAAGCAGACACGAAATCTGGGTGATGCAGGAACTCGCCAAAAAACTTGAGCGAAAAGAGACGTGGTTGTTTGAAGATCCATGGGAATCACTTGAGAAAACCCTAACAGAATCATATCAGGAAGGGAATTTGCAGGATGTTCTGGATGGGTCAGTCCTCAAGTTAAAATATAGACCATATAATGAGTATCAAACACCTTCTGGAAAAATTGAGTTTGCTGCTTCAAAAGCAACGGACATCGGTGTCGGGGCTCTACCGATACAAGAGACCTTTAAAAGCAATGATGATTGGTTCACATTGTTGAACAGCTCAATTCCCAAATATACCCATAGCCAGTTCACAGACGTTTTTGGCCCCATCCCGCAGATTGTCTGGATAAATCCTGATGATGCAGCTGATCGTGAAATCCGGGATGGAGATATCGTTGAGGTTTTTAACGATTTGGGGCGTGTTACGCTCAGAGCCAAACTAACAGAAAAAATATCAGCTTCAACTTTGTGGGCTCCAAGACCATTGATCGGATTACACGGTAATCCTCTCAATATTCTCGCCCCCGGCACACCTCAGAAAATCGGTGGAGGACCTGTATTTAACTCAATCAAAGTAAAAATCAGACCTGGAAAATTTGGTGAACGTGTTGAATCCGGCACCACAGTTTGATGTCTATTATCGTGCTACGGCTTGCGCCTTTATGGCACATCAATATCTTGTGATTCGCCTCACGGCGATTGGATTTAAGATTTATTGAAAATATAAGGACCAAGGACTTTTGCCAATATTGCTCGGTCCATCCGGTTCATTTTTCACTGTGCACTAATGGTCGTAGTGTGCAGTTTTGTTTACGAGTGCGTTGTAATGATTGGTTGGAGAGGTCGCGATTCGAAGCCTTATGTTAAATAGGCTTTATTGTTCTTTTCATTATTAAATCATTTTGCAATTCATCTCCCATTCTGAATGAATGCCGCCCTGCTTCATAAAATTTCATTTTGGTATAGAATGATATTGCATCTACATTTTTTTCCCAAACACCTAACCATACATAATCCTTCTTCATTTCTTGCGCCAATTGAATTACAAAATTAATTAGTTTTTTGCCCAGTCCTTTCCCTTTGTATTCCTTCTTGATATATATTCTTTCCAATTCGATTGAATTAGCATCATTGATATCAGTTTGAGCCAGCGTATCATTAATTTTTAAATATCCAGCTAATTCATTCTCTGAATACAATAAGTAAAACTTGCAGTCTTTATTACTTAATTCTGAAAATAGCTTTTTCTTGTTGAATGATTCTTGGAGATACTTATCAATCGTTTCTTGGCTATTCATTGCTCTAAAAGTTTCATCATAAGTTTCGTAACCTATGATTTGTAATTTATCTAAATCAGCAATTGCGCATTGTCGAATTCTGATGGTCATTGAATATATTTATTAATTTTGTGAGTTGGAATTTTTTTTGCGAGGCCAAATCAATGATATATTGAGTATCATGACAAACGACTTTTGCCAAAAATCCTCAGTTAGAGTCGTCTCATCACAACCGAGCAATACCGATCTTAAGCCTCATACTACGGCTTTAAGATTCTGATGGTATCGTTGATCAATTATTGAGCCTCGGGACTCAAGGATGCTTGCATTATGCTTAAAAAACAGATAACGAAAATGGGTTCAAGTATAATTTTGGTATTTTTGATCTGCTATATCCCACCGATATTACAATATCAGCTGGATTGCGGATAAATTGCGAGTATCTAAACTTTGACCAACATACAAATATCGCAATTGGACGATTTTGCTTTTACCACCCCTTTTGATTGGATAATAGCTTGCGAACCCCAATGCTTATCTATACCCAGGACCTAGTTTTGGCACTTTCCACCACGGCCTCGATCACTTTCAAATTCGCAACGGCATCTTCCAGAGGTGTCGGCACGGCGGTGTCGTTTAGGATCGCTTTGGAAAACAAGTCCCCTTGAATCGTGTACTGATCACATATGGGGAAGCTGATTTCTTCGGTTTGATCCCCGGCCTGGTGCCACAATCGGCAGGGTTGATCCGGCGGCGCATTGAAGGGAATCTCAATTTCTATTCGTCCCCGGGTGCCGAATATGTTGACCCGCTGGTAAGGGGTCAACTGGGTCGAACAGGTAAACGTCGATGTGCCCCGTCCGAAATCAAGTATCGCGGATGTGATGCGATCGACTTCAAGCTTCGGGTCGTATTCCATCAGGCCGCACACTTTTCGAGGTTCCGCGCCAAAAATAAGCCTGGCCAGCGAAATGGTGTAGCACCCGATATCCATCAATCCGCCGCCGTCGATATCTGCCATGTTCCTGATGTCAGCCGGATCGGTGTTGTAGTAGGAAAAAAACGACTGGATCGTCTGCAGCGATCCGATTTCGCCGGAATCCACCAATTCCTTTGCCTTTTGCCATTGGGGGTGGTGCCGGTACATAAAGGCTTCCATTATCTTGAGATCGGGATGCTTTTCGCTCGCCTCCAGCAGCTTTTGGGCTTCAGCCGCCGACAGCGCGATGGGCTTCTCGCAAAGAACATGCTTGCCGGCTTCCAGCGCTTTGATCGACCAGGGGACGTGCAGATGGTTGGGAAGAGGAATGTAGACCGCGTCGATGTCCTTGCTGGTCAGCAGCTCTTCGTATGATCCGAAGGTGCGCGGGATTTTCAGTTCAGCTGCCAGGGCTTCTGCCTTTTCCAACGAGCGCGAGGCCAGCGCCTGAATATCACAAAGGGTGCCCTTTTGCATTGCCGGAATCACTTTGACGGCGCCGATGTCGGCCGTGCTCATGATTCCCCATTTGACTTTTTTCATAAAGATTCTCCAACTAGTATAGTTATAGGTTAATTGTTATTCGTTATTAGATCTACCCACTAAAGATAGCTTAGTGACCCTAGAGATTATCTCCGCTCTTGGACTGCCGCCGGTGCTGAATTAGGCGGGGATAAACCCCGCCGCTACAAAAATTGGAAATTTTTAGGCTTCTATTGTTCGCACACGCAGGGATATAAGCTCCGGCGCTGCGGAAATCCCACATCCAATAACCAATAACGAATAACCTATAACTGTCCTCACTCCGGTTCGAATTCTTCGACAGGTGGTCCGCCTAGCAGTTTTTCATTTATAAATACTTCGGCCCGAAATCTGGCGATTCTTTCCACAGAGGCTGCATTGTGGGCGGCCTGCTCCAAGGTCGCTTCACCGGTTGAAATGACGCCATAGCCGGCCGCGATGCAGCAGCCTTTGTACCAGCGCAGCATATTGAGGATTGGGTTGTCCGGCGTCATGTCGGTCAAATGCGATATGTCCACCAGACCGACCCTGGGATTCAGGTAAATGGCTTCGCCGTCGATGGGCTTGACCACGGGATGGTCTTCAGCGAGATACGCAATATTTGTCGCATGGCCGGCCAAGGCCTTCATTCCGTATTCTTCTGCTAAAATCGCCATGCCTTCTGCAGTGGCCAAGGGACTGGAAGTAATCATGCAGGAATTCTGGTGGGTATTTTGATATATCAGCTTGTGCAGGCTTAAATCCAAGTCGTCATCCGCCTGAAAATCCAAGGAGGATCGGATCAGCGGAAACTCGAAACTTGCGGGAACAGCCGACATGGGACAATAGATCATTTCTTTGGAAGATATCTTATGGCTCATTGAACCGGTGCCATAAGCACCGATGGATTGGCGATAGTTATAATTGAGCCTGATGCGAAAATCCTCCCTTACCGAAGGGTCATCGATTTCACATGGGGAAGATTCGTTGATCTCCGGCAACGCGGGCTTGACCGGGAAGTACTTGTCTCTTCCCAGTTCGATAATAGATTTTTGAATTCGGCCGATGTCGATGCCCCGGCGGCGCAAAAAGATTGCCAGCATCGCGCTGTTTTCCAATACACTCAGGTAATGGAAGGCCTTTTCAGGGTTGGACGCCCTGGCAAACGGACCGTGGCCCCTGACAATCGTCAGGATGTCATCGCTCAGGTACTGGGGGATGCGCTCCTCCATTTCGGACGATCCTACCGGCTGTTCGTAGCTTCCAACTTTGACGCCGCCAATGCAATAAGCCCCGAGCAGATCGACCGGGTAAAATACGAATTCTTCCCGTGCCTGATTGTCAATACCTATAAACCTCAGAAACAACTGCTTTTCCCGGGTATCGAATGAAATGAAGGTGCTGTGCATGTAGTGGGCGTGGATCACAGCATTGGCACCCGGAATATTCAGGATTTTGCGATGAATCGTCGATTCGGTCGAGCCGCGGGCATCGCCCCAGCTGACACCGGAAAAACGAATCGGCACGATATCCTGCCTGATCAAATGGCCGCCCTGGGAGCCGCTGGCGGTGATATAAAATAAATCCGGGTCGGACGGATCGCGCATGGAAAGATTGCCGCTATGGGTGTTGTTGGCATTAACCCAGGAAATCGCCCGGCCGATTTTTTGCATTCTTTCAAATATGAGAGTTTTAGGATCGGCTGTATCTTTATTTGATTCCATAGTTTTAATTTCCGGTTACAACCAAGGTAAGGTGTAAAATTCCAAATTACAAATCCCAAATCTCAAACAAATTACAATGATTCAAATTCAAATATTCAAACGATTTGAACCGCTAAGAAAATTTTTGGACCGAAGGCGAACACTCTGACATCGGATTACTGAGATCAAAATAAATTATTTGCTATTGGAAATTGAATGCCACAAATCGCTGCCGGATCGTCGAATATAAGGCACTATCTTCTTCCGTGCGGAACGCGGGTTTCGGTCATTTGATTTTGGGATTTGAGATTTATTTGTAATTTGGTGCTTGTAATTTGTAATTTGCCCTCATGTACAAATTTATTTTCTTGTTCAATCTAACTGACCGCTTTCCAGGCCGGCGGCAGGTCAGACACCAGAAACCATATCAAGCAACTCCAATTCTTCCAGCGTTTCTGCAGTCGGCCGGCCATCGCTGTCCCATCCCAGGGATTCATAATACTCCCGGTGCATCTTTTGAAAGTCTTCCCGGCGGCACATTACCGCAATCCCATTGGCCTCGATGGCTTCCGAGTAAAACCGATCCGGCAGCCAGTCATCGTCCTCGGTCAATCCGCATAGTCGGTTAAACACTTTTTCAAGCGTGATCACCCGGCTGGCAATTGCTTTAAGAGAGCCTGAATTATATTCGCGCCCGGTAACGGCACTGACCAGGGCCGCGTATTCATCCAGGCTGAGCGAGAAAGATCCATAGGCGCAGGCACCGATGATATCCAGGGTCGTGTTTTTAAGAGCGGCATTTTTGGCGATCAGGGGGGTGCCTTCGATCCTGTCGGCCGGCCATTCGGCATAACCGGCACAGTAAGCGTGGGGCGCCGTGTAGCCGCCTTCCAGATGGCATCCGCCGCGGTTGTTCATCTCATAACACAAAGCCTGGCTGAATGAAGTCCGGGGGTCGTAGGCCGGCAGCTCCAGTTTCTTGACACTCATCGAAAGCTCTTGATGACCGTAGCGCTCACAGAAACGGTATGAGCCCTGGGCCAGGTGGCGGCCGATTCCCTCGGCCCGGCCGATCAAATGCACCAGTGGAATTAGCAATTCCGACTTTCCGAAACCAGGTGCTCCATATTGTGCAATAAAATCTTCGACATCCTCCAAAAACTTCTTTTCCGACGGCTGAAGATCGGCAGTCTTTCGCGTGACAACCTCATAAAGATCAAAAAATGCGGCAATGGTTGCCCCCAGGGAAATGGTATCCAGGCCGTAGTGATTCGCCAGGTAATTGGCCCGGATGATGACTGCCAGATCGTAAATAGATAAGTTGGCCCCCAACAGGGCCGTCGATTCAAATTCCGGCCCTTCGCCGGCCTCGATCAGGTTTCCCCGGCCGTCGATGAGCCGGGTTTCTCGCTTGCAGGTAATCGGACAGTTGGCGCAGGCGCCCTTTTTGACCTCAATCCGGGTCTCACCCGGTTTAGCGTTTTTTGCATGGTTTCTCAGGGCTTCACCGCTGATTTTGTCAATGTCGCTCAGGGCATGGCGGGTATCCCGCATATTGTTGTGGACCAGTTGGCCGAAGTTGTCGACCATTCCCAGAATTCCCAGCGATCCCATGGAAGACAAGATACCGAAATGCGCCTCCTGTTTAGTGAATTTGCCGATATTCAATTTCAATTTGGCCTGGTAGGTAGCCCCGCCTTTATATTTAAGCTTCAAACTCGCTTCATCGGCGACCTCGATTGTCCTTTGGCTGCCCGGCAAAACGGCGACGGCATAGAGGTTTTTCGACCCGAAAACCGCACCACCGCCGCCCCGGCCCAGAGCTTTACCCCGATCGCTCAACACCGATGCGAAATAGCAATGGTTTTTGCCGGCGGCCCCGATCGTCAGGACCTGGGTCTTTTTGGAATGCTGCTGTCGAATGGCCGATCTGGCTTCGATGGAACTCAGGTCCTTGAGGGACCCGGCCGCAACAAACTCGACGCCGGTATCTGAGATCATGAGGTAGATGGGTTTGGGAGATTGGCCGGTCATCACCAACACGTCATAGCCCGCCTTCTTGAATTCAACCGCCCAGCGCCCCCCGCCGTTGGTGCTGCCCAGGGCCCCGGTCAAAGGAGATTTATAGTTCATGTGGACCCTGCCGGAAGCCGGCATGCGGGTACCGGTTGCGGCCGAGGTGGCGATAACGATCACATTGTCGGCTGAAAGGTGGTCAACTTCGGCAAAAGGATTTTTATACCGGCCTTCCTGCTGCAGTTTTCTAAAATGATCAAAAAGATAATAGATGCCGAAACCCCGTCCGCCGAAAAACAGTTCGGCGGTTTGAGGATCAAGGGGTTCAGTGTGGTAAGACGCCCGGCTCAGATCGACATAAAGGACTTTGTTCATATAGCCTTTCGCCAGGCGGTGTTTCTTTTTATTCATGCATATTGTCCATGCCCACTTTTAGGCGCTAAGGGCGTATTTTGGTCATCTAGTTGTAATAACCGAAGGTTTGAGCCATAAAAAATATCAAATAACAAAAATCAAATACCAAACAAATCACAATGACAAAAATTCAAAATTCCAAACGATTGGCTTTTGACCCTATTTGATATTTGGATATTGAGATTTGGAATTTATTTGTAATTTGGTGCTTGCGATATGTTATTTCCGGTTTATGCGGGTCAAGTTTCTATATTCACCGAGCTTATCGCTCCAGAAGGAAGCATCCCGCGGTTCGTAAGTGGTCGATTCGAAACTGCTGCGCATAATCCGGCGGATATCGCCCGGTTCCCTGATGATGTCCAGGGCGTAGGCCTGGGTCAATGCATTGCCGAGGGAAGTACATTGCTGCGGGCCGGCATAGACGGGTATTCCACAGGCATTGGCCGTAAACTGGCATAGCAGCTCATTGGCGCTGCCGCCACCCACCAGGAATAGGGAATCCACGCTCTCCCGGCTCAGGGCGCATAACAATTCCAGGCGGTAGGCATACTCCAGGGCCAGGCTTTCGAGGACGCACCGAATAAGACTGCCGCGGGAGTCGGGCAAAGGCTGTTCAAAACGATTTATCAACTCCAGCAAGGCTTTTTCCATATCATCCGGCGCCAGCAAACCCGCATCAGCCACATCGACTATGGGCCCGGATTCGGCCTGGCGGGCTTCTTCCATCATGCGACTATAGTCCCAGGGATCGTCCGACGAATTCCACTTGCGGTAAAGCTCCTGGATCAGCCACAGGCCGATAATATTGCGGCACAAAAACCAGCCGCCGAGGGTATATTCGTTGCTGAAGCCGTTTGTCAAAAACTCCGGGATCGTGACCGGTGCCGCTCGCAGCCGTCCCAGAATACTCCAGGTCCCCGAGCTCAAAAATGCCCAGTTGTCGCCGTGGGCCGGAACTGCCGCCGCTACAGCGGCCGTGTCATGACTGCAGGTCGCAATAACGGGCACATCCGCCATACCGGGTCGGGAGGTGATGGCAGGCTTCAGGCTGCCGATAACCGTTCCTGGTTCGGCAAGCTCGCTAAAAATGGCCGGCAGCCGGAAGCGACGAATGATGTCATGACACCAATCCCCATTGCCTTGCATTAGATTAGAAGTACTGGCGATAGAACGCTCCGAGACTTTCTCCCCGGTCAGGCAGTAATTGAACAGATCCGGCATGTTCAAAAAAGAAGCGGCCATTTTCAGGACGGGCGAGTCATCCCGCTGCATGGCCAATAATTGAAAGAGCGAGCTGATCGCCCATGGCTCGCACCCTGTCGCCGAGAAGATTTCCTCCCGGGACATAACCAGGTCTGAGTATTCATGGATATTTTGGGTGCGCTCATCACGATAGTGAACGGGATTGGCCAGTAATTGACCATCTTCTCCCAGCAAACCGAAGTCAACCCCCCAGGTGCTGATGCCGATTCCCTTCAAAGCCAGGTTCCTTTCTGCACACAGGCGCAGGGTTGTGATCAATTCGGCAAAGAGAAATGGAAAATCCCAAACCAGGGTTTGACACAGATGGACGGGGCGATTGGGAAAACGATGGATTTCTTCGATTTGAACCTTATTTTCAAACAGGGTAATTAACTCGCCGCGGCCGCTTTCGGCCCCGAAATCCATCGCCAGAAACTGATGGCGGTTCTCATTTTGAGTTGTCTTAGACATGGAACGACTTAGAGGGCTATAAATTCTTGGATCAATAACTTAAAAGAAGTTTATCTATCGTGGTGTATCCAATTTTGTTTAATATCGGAGTATTGGAGTAATGGAGTGGTGGAGTAGTGGTTGATGGCTTGACGCCTCCTTTAAAGAAATCAATACTCCAGTACTCCAAGATCGAGACATTCAATAACTGCTTGCAACCTCAGAACTGCTTATTTGTTGGTTATAGTACCGTAAATTCTATTGATGAATGTACCACCCCTCTACAGCGGGGTAAGCGGTCCCTTTTCGAATAGAAACCGTGCCGCATGCACATTCACGTATACTCGGCCCTGTATATACCAACGGCAGGATGATTGCCACTGTTTTTGTGAAAAAATCGGAATTGAATCCATTTCATTTGACATTTATTTATGAATAATAATATCTAATAATCTTTGGCAGCAACGATAAAAAAGTGGCTGGTCCTGAAATATAATTTACCTTTCCTTCACCGGCGTGGAGTTACACGATGACGACCATTTCCTTAAAAAACCTGACCAAAAAGTTTGGCGACAATGAAGTCGTGCATTCCATCAATCTGGAGATTAAAGACGCTGAATTTATTGTTCTGGTTGGTCCGTCGGGGTGCGGCAAGTCGACAACGCTGCGGATGATCGCGGGGTTGGAGGAAATTACCGGGGGCGAAATCGTGATCGGCGATCGGGTAGTGAACAACATTCTGGCCAAGGACCGCAACATTGCCATGGTTTTTCAGAGTTACGCCTTGTATCCGCACATGAATGTTTTCAACAATATGTCGTTTGCGCTCAAGCTGCAAAAAGTGCCCAAGACTGAAATCAAAGAGCGGGTGGAAAGGGCCGCCAGGATATTGAATATAGAAGACCTCCTGAATCGCAAGCCATCCCAGCTCTCCGGTGGCCAGCGCCAGAGAGTGGCGATGGGCCGAGCCATCGTGCGCAATCCGGATATTTTTCTCTTTGATGAACCGCTGTCGAATCTTGATGCCAAGTTGAGGACCCAAATGCGGGTGGAAATCAAGGAACTCCACCAACGGGTGAAAAATACGATTGTCTACGTGACCCACGACCAGGTGGAAGCCATGACATTGGGCGACCGCATCGTCGTCTTGAAAGACGGCTATATCGAGCAGGTCGGGGATCCGATCGAACTATTCCAGAATCCGGTAAATACCTTTGTGGCGGGCTTTATCGGCAGCCCGCCCATGAACCTGATCAATGGGCAGATTATCAAACGCGGCGAAAATCTCAGCATCAGCTTCCCGGATGGTTTTTTGCTGCCGGTTCCCGACAAGCCGGGCGCGCAAATCAGCGAAGATCAAAATGTTGTGATGGGGCTGAGGCCGGGGGATATTTTCCTGGAGGAAGGCAGCAATAATATACCGGATTCCTGGAAGTTCGACGCCAGAATAATCGTGACTGAGCCTTTGGGCAGTGAAACCTATATGCACGCTGATGTCAGCGGCCTGAAGATTATCGGCAAATGCGAGGGAAGACGGGTGGTCCAACCGCAAGAAGAGATCAAACTGGCTTTCAACCTCAACCACCTCCACATATTCGACGCCGCCTCCACCAAATCGATTTACTAAACCCCGGGGATTTTTAAATTATAAGCCGTTCGAGGTCCGTTTATTTTAACCCGGTTATCTGAACATTTGGCTGATGGTCTCCCAAAATTAATATAAGGGTGTTGTCATCAAGAAATTTATTGATGAATTCCACGATAACTCTTAGCTCATAGTCAATGGAAGCTACGTAACCTTCCTTAGCATTGCTGAGATCGGGCCATATGATCGGAAATGTTATGGCCTCCAGATCATGGTATATTTTTCCATCATCAATTTTTGACCAGTCCTCCTCGTAGGGCGGCTGCCGACGGAATGGAGCGTGGCTGCTGGTTAGGATAAACTCGATAAAAAGCGGGGTTTTTTGTGTTTTAATTTCCCGGTCGAAGATAAAGTCGAGAACATATTGGTCCGGCATTGTCGACCAGCCGTAAACAGGACCCTTATAATCGAAATTCACATGAAAAATAAAATCGCCCTCTTCAATGACTCTATGAAAAAAGCCCCGGGCAAACAAGGTCTTGTGATGATCGTTGTGGCCCGATTGCAGAGCATAAATTGACATTAACGCTGCAAATGCCAAGCCCGCCGCAATGCGGCGCTATCGAATCTCTGAAAGGTAGCTATGGATGGTCTTAAATGATATCCAGACACCCGTGGTGATGCCGATCAGCAGTACGACCGTGATAACAGCGAAAATTAAAAATTCTTTAAAAGTAAAAGTCGTATACAGCAGGTGAATAAGATCAGGCAAGAACTGCGAATCTAATAGTAAATTGAACGAACGAAAAAAGTCCATTGGAATCAAGGCCTCGCCAATCAGGAAGAGACGCAGAAATACTACAAAAATAGTCAACGGCACATAATATAGGCGGCTGAAGCGGACGCCCAAAAGGGCGGCAGTGCTGATCAAGCTCAGGAGGATCAATACTTCCGGCGATATGTTCAATAGGCTCAGCGAATCATGCGCACCTGCCGGGTAATTGATATTCATCAATAAATTCAGAAACACCACAGACAGCAAAAAGCCCATTGCCGGTTTTAACTTATTAATGATTCCTATAGAGAAACTATTGAATTTTTCGGTGTGCATGATTTTTCATTATTACAAATCAGCGGTCTCAGAAGATACGCAGATAGACACTAAGTTTCAGGAATTTGGGCCAGCAAATCCATCTGTTTGGCAATAAATATCAGCTCTCCTTCTTTCCACCATGGTGCGGATGCCGGAGCCCAGCTCCAGGACCTTCAGAGGAGATGACCGGCTGGTATTCGGTAAATGAGCTATCAGTTCATCCAAGACACTGCGATTTAAGGCAGCGTCATCAATTGCCTGTTTAGCTGATAAATAACGCGCGAAGTTGTAATCCCATTCATCCGGCTGATAGTGGCGTTGTGGATATCTCATTTAAAAACCTTTCAATTGCTTGCATGCTGTCCTTCCATTTGGGACGGCCGTGAAATGTTTGCAAGGCCGCGACACTCATTCTTAGGAGACGCTGTCGATCCTCATGGAGACTGGCTATGCAAGCGATTACGGTTTTAAAGTCTCCGGGTTCGACTAAAAATCCGTTTTCCCCAGATATTACTATTTCCCTGACCGCGCCGCTGAAGGAGCCAATGACGGGCAGGGCGAATCCCATGGCTTCAAGATGGGCCATTCCGAAGCCTTCGTGGGAATAAGGCATGACAAAGACATGACTGTGGGCTAAAAGATACTTCAACTCGAGACCGTCTCTAGAGCCTGCGAGCACGATATGTTGTGTCAAATTTTTGGTGGCTATCAATTTTTCCACTTTTCGGAGATATTGGCGATCCATTGCCCGGCTACCGACAATCGTCAGGGCCAGGTTTCACAGGGAAGTTGCGCAAGATCCCGAATCAGGGGCATCAACCACTTGTTTGGCAGGACGTTGCCGACGAAAATCAGCTTGAGTGGTCCGGGGGCCCGGGTGCGGGATTCGATCAGGTCGGTTGAAGCCATATAACCAAGCCGATCCCCGGCCGGGAATGCCACTATGGATGGCCGCCGGTTGCCGATCAGCTGTTCGACGGTCTGGCGGGTTGTGTTGCTGTTAAATATTAATCCGTCAACGGAATTAAGATCGGGCCTTTCGATCGTTTCGTAAAGGCGGTTGAGCAAGCCGCTGCGCGGCTGACGGCATAGTACCTGGTGCACGATGGCGACGATCGGAATATTGGAAATTTTTCTCAGTCGAAGATTCAGCCGGAAAAAAGAGGGATGATTCAGCTCATAGTAGATCTCTTCCATTTTAATCCGGTAGGACGAGTTCAATAAAAATATTAAAAATCCGATCAGCATCGCAGCTGACGGCAAAGCCAAAAAAAATCCGGCATAGATGAGGGTTAAGCCGACCGTTATTGGATTGCGCAATTGGCCATAAATGCCGGATGTGTGAAGCTGAGTGGTTTCACCGAAATGATGAAAGCTTACATGCGAGCGTAGGGCCGCCACAGCTGCAAAAGTTAAGACGTTGCCCGCTACCAGGAACAACAGGCAAATGTTTTTCATCATTTCTGAAGGATTTGCCATGAATGGAACGATCAAATTCACAATCGGCGGATGTATGATGGTAATTAGTGGTATCAGCGAAAAGATGGTCACAGCAAGGGTTGCGATGATCAACAACGTCATTATAAACCGTGATCGGGTGGCTGCGGATGCCGGATGTTGACTAGAGAGCCCGCGGTCCTTTCTGACCCTAAACAACATTTCGTACGTCGACCCTGCACTAGGCACGGAGAAAAAACCAAGCTGAATAAATCTTTCTCTCAATCTTTTTTAAATAGACAGAAAACATTAATCGATGTTGATATCCAGAAATGCCCCCAATTGGGTCTCGTGACGGCAGGCCCTGGCAATCCTACCGTCGATGTAGTCCAGAACCAACGCGACGATGTAAAGGAGTCCGGGAGCCCACGAAAGGCGGCCAGGGAAAAAATCCGACGCGGGCCAGGGTTGAAAGAGATAGCCGGCCAACAACGCAATTAGCGACCCCCGTAAGATCGTCAACCATGTACCGTAACCCAGGGTTGGGTGCAAAACTTTTTGTCCAGGATGGTAATTCCAATTCAAGCCGTATCGTACCAGCCCCAGCACGTAGATCATGATGACCGCCGCCTGCAAAATCCACTGGGAAGCCTTCGGCTGGGAGCGCCCGTCGAGCAAGGCCAAATATCCGGCCAGCAGAATTAAAAAACTAAGCCCAACCGCCGCCCACCATCGGGTGCGTAAGCCGCTCAAAGTGTCATTGCAAGACCTATCAAGGATTACAACTGATTTAACATCTCGGAGCCTATTAGTTCCACTGTTGATGTTTTTGCGACCCATGGGTTGTAAACCCCATGAACCTTATTATTTTTCAACCATCTGGAACAACCGGTCAATTGAATAGGTCCGTGCGGTAGTAGCAAAGGCAATCGTTATCTATTGAGGCTGGGTTGATGTGAATGCTGAGGACCACCGAATGGATACTTGTTTTGGAAGCGCGCAGCGCCGTAAACCCGAAGCGAGGAGTTTAATTCGCCGGAAGCAGAGTGAGCTTGAAACGGCCAAATTAAGGTACATGGACAGTGTCCCGCGCAGGCTGGAAGATCTGATCAACGAATTTTGGGATGTAGCGATTCTGTTTACCACAAAGCTATGAATGTGCTGCAAGAATGTCCGCTGTTTCACGGCCCTCCTCGGGAGTGGTTGGTGGGAATTTCCGCCGATTTGGTTTTCGTTCGGATCGTTCATGGACTTTGCTGCCCCCTATCAGAACCACCAGTTCTTCCACAAAGCCGTTCATTTGATCGGCTTGGGCGTTAAGTTCTTCTGAGGCGCTCGAAGATTCCTCGGCGTTTGCGGCATTATGCTGAATGACCTTGTCCATTTCGGACACGGCTGAGTTGATCTGATCGATACCAGTGGACTGCTCGTTGGATGCCGCCGCAATTTCGCTCACCAGTTCCACCACCTTACGGGCATTGATCGCCACTTCGGTAAATGCTTCATTGGTGCCATTGACCAGGACCGATCCGTCTCGAACCCGATTGACCGTACCTTCAATTAAATTGGTAGTATTTTGGGCCGCCTCCGCCGCCCGCAGGGCCAGATTACGCACTTCGTCAGCGACCACGGCGAACCCGGCTCCGGCCTCTCCGGCGCGTGCCGCTTCCACGGCAGCGTTCAAAGCGAGCAGATTTGTCTGAAATGCAATTTCGTCGATGGTTTTGATGATTTTGGAAGTCTCTTGACTGGCATTCGCAATTTCGGCTATGGAGTCCGTCAGTTGGCCCATGGAAGTGTTCGCACTCTCAATTTTACGTGTTACATCCTTAACCAACGAATCAGCCTGGCTGGCGCTATCTGAGTTTTGCCGTGTCATGGAGGCCATTTCCTCCAGGAACGAAGAGCTTTCTTCGATGGAGGCTGCCTGTTCCGAAGTCCCTTCGGCCAGCGATTGGCTGGTTGATGAGACCTGACCGGCCGCCAAAGCCACCTGTCCGGAGCTGGTGAGAAGCCCTTCCGTCACGCGACCGAGAACACCCACAATGGAACGGGCAACCAGATAACCTAATACCAGCAGCCCCAGAGAGGTTATAACGCCAAGGACAATTATCGTCTGGCTAATGCGATCCTGGGAGGTGCTAATTTTTTCTTCATTGGCTTTCAAAAAGGCGGTGGCTGAAGACTTCAGGGAATTGCCCAGTTGCTGCAACCGGGCTTCAAGGGACTTCTGTCGATGCCATTGGTCAACAAGTTCCGCTGTTGCCTTTTCAAGAAGGTTCTGACGATCTTCCATTCCGCGGCAGACTTTTATCAGTTCCTGATCCTTGATGGAAGGGAGCAGCATTTTGAGATTCTTCAGGGTTGTGGACAGTTCCGCATCGATTTGTTTCTTTTTCGTCTCATAGGATTCGATATTATGGAACAGGAGTAGAAACGATAGATTGAGTTCCTGACGTTCCACGAGCTCCATTAAATTCCGGTTCAACCCCAAAAGGGTATCTTCATTACTGTCGATTTCTTCCGCCTGCATCAAGGCTTCGGCTTTGTTTTGCTCGACCCTGTTGACAACACCTTCATGGATCTGATGGATAATCGCATCGGAAAATTGTCTTTGTTCGTGGATTTTTTCTACGATATCCAGGGAAACGGCTCTTATCTTTTCCGACAACTCATTGTATTCTGGAAAGTTCTTGGAAAATTCATTCAAATGCTGGTCTTGCGTGTGCGGCTGTTCAAGTATTTTTTCGACTTTTGAGACGCTCTCTTTGAAAAGGGCTGAATTCTCAGCAGAGCTATCCCGCAGAAAGACGCCTTGCGCGATTGTGGCGTTTCCGACGTTTTGAATCAGATAATTGGCCCAGGCTGATTGCCGGTAGAGATTTCTGGTGAATTGAAGAGACACAAAATTCATGCAGCCTAGTGTTACAGTCGCCAATACGCCAAGGCCTAGCAAGAATGTGATCTTTGTCTTGACAGTGGTGTTCTTAATCATTGAATTCTTCTCCTCAAGCGGCAATCAACCCTGATGCCCAAATAATTTTAAATGATGCTATTTCCCGGCCATAGCAATGGCATCATTTTTTGACACGTCATATACACCCGCCCCCACCAGCATATTTTGACCGGGTACCCGCATGATATAGCTGGCCTTCAGTGAGGCTTTTTTTTCGCCGGGTTTAGGCCACCAGTATTCCGACCAGCCGCTTCCCTTTTCCTTGGCGATTCTAACGAACTCGGCGGCAAACATGTTGCCTTTGATATCCTTAAGCCCCATGAGATTTCTGCCGACCAGCTTGGGTTTGACCGGATGACCGATAATAGTACCCGATAAGTCATAGACAAAAATGTAAGGTTCGGCTTTCCACTGGTTATCCTGGCCCATGAACTCGGAAATCCCGGACTGGCCGTTTTTCGAAAGAAACTTGCTCGCTTTTTCAACTTTATTTTTTAGGTTCTTAATAGTTTCTTCGGCAGGTGTCTGAACGGGATAGAAGAGCACTATTGCGACTAATACAGCAAAAATGTGTAGAACGGATTTTTTAAGAATAAGATGATGCATGATTCCCTCCATTAAAAAGTAGATTGTAATGATCCTTGGCGCCAATACCAAATTTGAAACCTTCGGGTCGATCAAGATGGCTTGTCTCCCGTACTGGGTTTCTATTATGATTCTTATCAGCAGTTTTAATTAAATCTTGAGCGAAATATAAAATAAAAACCTGTAAAACTCCGTTTTCGAAACCAATTGGATATGACAATTTAGGAAAGGAAATTTGAGGTTGTGCCACCTTACCTGATTGACGTTAAATGACGAGTGGCCAAAAAGTGGGCCGGTTATGGCCTTAACCGGCACATTTTGGGGCCGAAATCAGCCTTCTAAATAATGAGGTTTAAGTGGCACGTGCCTAAAGGCATTTTCTGAGCGGCCATGTCCGGCACTCCAGAATAGAGTTGCAAAGTCCTTTGATCGATCGAATCGAGAACGAGATTGTAAATTACCGGTCCCTGCTTCTCAAAATTCGTACCATACATTTTATCGCTCTAGCGCGCTGGTTTGTTCGCGAAGGTGAAGTGCGACGGTGCGGAAAAGGCTGAGAAACGGGCGATGCTGGAAATGATGATTAAAAATTGATGATTTATGGTTTCGCTTCAGGCTTGGGGCTTCGCTCTTCGAGCTACGAACCCACAGGTCGCCTCCGGCTGCGACCCGACACGTCGCTCCGTCCTATTAAATTAAATTGATAGAGTTGTTTAAATATTCAATCTGGATATGGCAAAAACTCGGCGCAAACATAATGTGATTTCAATAATCAGACACTAACACGTGTTAAACGAATTTTTAAATTTTAAACGCCCGGCGGCACGACTTGCTGGGCAAGGTCATGCAGGATCGCACCGGATTGGCAGTAACCGCACTGGGGAACCTGATAGTCGATCCAGCTTTTCTGAAGGGGGTGTTGTCCTTCAGGATGCAGACCCTCAATGGTTATGATTTCAGCTCCTTGCACCGAGGATAGTGGTTTCACGCAAGACCGCAGTGCGGCGCCGTTGACGAGCACGGTGCAAGCGCCGAGAGACAGAAATGATAATCATAATGGACAGCGAAAGCGGTCTTTTTTGTCAACAATATTTTTTCGCCGGAGTTGGCATTGCAGATTTATACTAGGCTTTCTCGATCCTTTGGGGTAGCATGATTAGCAACGATACCACATTTCGGCATTCGGTATTCAGTATTAGTCACTCGTCATTCCTCAATTCCACCGGCAAATCGTCGGCTTTTGGAAAGCTGGTTTGGGTACCGGATGATTGGACGCTGATGGCGGCAATCCGATTGGCCCGGCTGATGGCATCCGCCAACGGCCTGCCGGCCGCGAGATAATAAGCCAGGCTTCCGACAAAGGCGTCGCCGGCACCGGTGGTATCCAGCGCTTTTACCGGTTCCACCGGTACGTGTTCCGTGATATCGTTTGTCACCAGCAGACTGCCGCGCTCACCCAAAGTAAGTATCACGGAAGCGCATCCGCGTTCAACCAGTACCCGCGCGGCCTTTTCAGCTTCTTCCAGAGATTGGACCGAAATGCCGGTAAGAAGTTCGGTTTCAGATTCATTCGGGCAGAAGATATCGCTTAAATGGTAGAAATCTTCAGATATCTCCGAGCGGGCCGGGGCCGGATTAAAAATGGTTTTTACACCTTCTTCCCGGGCAATGCGCAGCGCCGCCAAGTTGATTTTCTGCGGAATCTCAAGTTGGCATACCAGGATCGAGGCGGCAGCAATCGCCGGACGTGCTGCCTCGATTTCGTCGACGTTCAACAGGTCATTGGCGCCGGTGACGACGATGATGGAATTATGGCCTTCCGGGTCCACGGCAATTGGCGCTACTCCTGAAAAAGCCTGGTCTGTAAAGTGTACATGCTGCGTATCCACGCCCAAGGCTTCAAAGTTCTTCAGCGTATTTTCCCCAAAAACATCCTGGCCGAGCTTGGTGACCATGGTCAAATCCGCACCCAATTTGGCCGCCATAACCGCCTGGTTGGCACCCTTGCCGCCAAAACCCATATGAAAACGATCACCATGCAGGGTCTCCCCCATACTGGGCAGACGGGGGACGTAACTGATCAAATCTAAATTACAGGCACCGACAACACAAATTTTGGGACGTTCCATGGCGAATCTCCTATCTCGGATAAAAAGGAAAGAATCGCCACAAAGGCACCAAGACACAAAGCAGGATTGCTTATAAAAAAGCCGCGTGCCTAGTTTCTCAGTGGCGAAAATATTGGGTCAGATAAATCTGTCGCAAACAGGATTTGAATACAATAAATCATGTATTCTGTCTATTTTAAAATGGCCGAGCAAAGCGATTCCACACTGCGATATTCTGCGGTTCGCTTTTGAATTGAATCTACAGGTTTTACAAGAGCGCTACCTCTGGCCCGAAAAAGCCAGTCTGATCGGATAAGAAACTTCGTCCGAAAATCTTTCACTCATAGATCGTGGGAGCGGTTTTCAACCGCGATTACCCAAATGGGTAATCGTGGCCGGCCAGCGACGAGCTCAGTCGAATCGAGGCCAATCCCACAAACCGTTAACTCAAATCTGAATGGCTTGGAATATGCTGTAGTTCCACACGAGCGCTGCCTCCGACTAAAGACCAGCCGGTCTGATCAAAGAAAAGAAACTGATGAACATCGAACATCGAACGTCGAATAATGCATTCTATCTATTTTAAAACGACTGAACGACGTGTGGGGTCGTAGCTCGAAGAGCGAAGCCCCAAGCGATTCCATCATTCGTCAATCGACATTCGTCATTCATTTCACACGAGATCACTCACAATTTTTTGCTTGACATTTGCTGGAAGCATATTATGCTATATACAAATATTGCTAGTAGCAAATATATTTGCTATTGTCCTGATTGGAGGTACCAATGGCTCAAAAACAACTGGTCAAACGATCACGGCAGTCCTTTACGCGATTGGCGCGCTTTTTCAATCAGCTTATGCGTGAACAGCTGGGGTGCGGTCCGGTCACGATGCAGCAGTGTTACACACTCGAAGCACTGATGTCCGGACCCCGCTCCATGAAATCTTTGGCAGCCGAGGTGGCGCTTCACCAGAGCACCCTGACCCGGGTGGTGGAAAAATTGGAAAAGCAGGATCTGGTAAGCCGCAGGCGACCGGCGGACAATCAGCGCCAGGTGGAGGTGCAGATTACAGAAGCAGGCCGGCAAATCTATCGTTTTCTGGATGAGGCCGGTTCGCAGATGATTTCGGATTTGCTGGATCATATTCCGAAAAAGCGCCAGAGGATTATCGTCGATGCCATGGAAGAACTGGCAGAATTGCTGAACCCGGCCAACGAGGTATTTCAAAGACTGCTCAAGGATTGCCGGTGCAACATGCCGACCGATACTGACATCGATTTAATCTCGATTCGGGAAAAATAATTGTGATGAATTTGAAAGGATTCCCTATGGATGCAAAAGTCTCTCAATCCGAAATACCGCAACTGTATGATTCGCTGTCGAAAACTTATGATATATGGGGAAAATTGGCGGAAAGCAAAGCCAGAAACCGAGCTATCGCGTTGGCGGATATTCATGATGGTCAGCAAATTCTGGAAGTCGCCGTCGGCACAGGCCTGGCTTTTATGGATATTGTGAAAAGAAATCCCACCGGCGTCAACATCGGAATCGATATTTCACCCGGTATGTTGCAAAAAGCCCAAACAAGACTCCAATCCTTATCCGGCGCCAACTACCACTTGAAACTAGGTAATGCCTTTAAGATTGAAGCCGAATCGCAGCAATTTGATTTGGTGCTGAACAGCTATATGTTTGATTTAATTGCGTTTCATGAAATGGACCGGATCCTGGCAGAATTCAGGCGGGTTCTTAAACAGGAGGGTAAACTGGTTCTTGTCAACATGACGACGGGAGAAACCTTCGGCAGCGGCATTTACAGCCTGATATATCGCATCTTGCCCAAAGCATTTGGCGGGTGCCGGGGGGTTCGGCTAGCGAAAAGATTAGAGCAAACGGGTTTTCAGGTAGAAACGAGAGAATACCATCAGCAGATGCTGTTCCCCTCCGAAGTAATCCTGGCGCTGAAAATGTAGGGAATCGAAGCCCAGCGAACTGATTGAAGATTTCATCCAAGTTTGTGAAGTTTGCCGTTGAATAGCAAATGGAACAATGGAATTTGGGGTATGAAAACTGGATGATGGGCTGATTTTAATTTCTAATCTGTACCATGTCTATAAAATTGATCTCAATCCGCCAATCACAATATTCCAGCACTCCACTATTCCAGTACCCCAGTGATCGATCTATTCAATTCCGCAGGCAGAACTGACCTAATCCAGCCTGTTTTTCCGTGTTAGAATAGATCAAATGGAAGTGTGGGTCCCGGCGGATCCTGAATCCAATTCATCGAACCTTAACTACCCGAAAATATGGTCCATTTAAAAATTGAACCGGGAAAGAAAGATCTGTATTCGAAAGTGGACCTCGAAATCCGGCGGCGAGCAGAAACAGGCTCCCTTTTTTCTTCCCCCGGAAGATCTTCGCATCCTTGGAAATTTGTCTTTATCTGTCTCCTAACAGCAGTATCTCCATGCCTCGATCGGGAATCAAATGCACCCCATCGCAGGGACCCACCCAGTTTTTTAAAGAACTATATGATTATGAAAATTCTTTCAAGTAAAAATCGAACATAATTCGCTTCGCTCACAATGGAAATGATGGAATACTGGAATTTTGGAAAAATGGGTTTTGGGATACTGGGGAGTTGGGTTAATGGCGCAGCCGTCTATACGATAACATTGAAGAAGGATAACATCCCTTAATAACGCACGATTCCATCATTCCACAATTCCAACATTCCATGATCGTGGCAAATTCTATGATGTCAAAAATGTACTATATTCCAACTATGTTGCAGGAATTCCGCGACGTTTAATTAATAGCCCGGGTCTGCCAGATAGTGAATTCTTCATTTAAACCATCCAAGACCTGCCGGTCGCGATTGTATACATCTTTTTTAAAGATAAAATTGTCATTCTCATCGAACCAGATTGTGACATAGAGAAGCATAACCGGCTTTGGTTTCGACAGGTTAACGCGCTGTGTGATATTGGAGTCAATCAGTTCTTGAATGCTATCCCGGTTCCATTTTGCCGGATCGTTCAATAAAAGTTGAGCCAGTTCAATATTTTTTTCAACCCGGATACAGCCCGAACTGAAAGCCCGATCCTGCCGACCGTAAAGGGAGCGGCTCGGTGTGTCGTGCAGATAAATAAAATACTTATTGGGAAATATAAATTTAATTCGCCCCAGCGCGTTATGGGGTCCGGGCTCCTGACGTAGTGTATAGGGTATGGTCTTGCTGTATTGGGACCAATCGACTGAATGGGGATCGACGGTCCGGCCTTTTCTGTCGATCACACTGATTTTCATTTCGCTTAAGTAGTCCGGGTTCTTTTTGATTTTTGGCAAAATATCTTTTTGAAGTATGGTGGGCGGTACGGTCCAGGTTGGATTAAAGACGATGTATTTGATTTTCGATTTGAATACGGGTGTCTTGCGAAAGGGTTTGCCGACCTGAACTTTGCTGCTCCAGCTTGGGGTAATACCGTCAAAATGATACGCCCGGAAGCCGGCAATATCCACGGCAATGTACGATTCGGGTAATTTATGAAAAACCCACCGGGCACGTTCGAGATTCACCCGGATCTGCTCGATAATCTTTTTGACCGGGATGTTTAATGCCGCCCATGTCTTTTTGCCCACGATGCCGTCTTCGACAAGACGGTGTTGATATTGAAAACGTTTGACGGCCATTTCAAGTTCTTCGTCATATAAGTCCGAGTCTCCGGCAGCCCCCTGATATTGACCGGTGATGGTCAGTCTTTGGCGCAATCGAGAAACAAGTTGGTCTGTCGTTCCCGGTTTTAGGGTTCGATTCCCGGATATGGATTCCCAGCCTCCCGTATCCTGGATCGCACGATATTTTTTCAAAACCGCTTTCAGCAGGTCATAGTAGTCGATTTCCGGTCGAATGTTCTTGAGTCCCCTGGCCAGGGTGCCCGTTCGAAGCCTCTTTTCGATGGCTGCCACCGGATTCGCATTGCGGACCCGGCGGGTCATGTTCCAGGCCGGATCCAGGCTTTCGGGATCGACCTTGCCGAACTGGATATGATAGCACAAACGCACCAGGCTGTCGGTCAATAGAATGTCGTAGTCGGCCAGGAGCGCGGGGTCGGGCGATTCTTGCCCGTCCAGCAGCAATTTAAGGACCAGGAGCTGAGACAGGTGATAGTCCTCCGCATTCAAACCATCATCGGCAATGCCTCCAATGTCTTCCAACAGATCCGCGACATTCTGTGGATTTTGCCAAAGCAATTTAAAATCATTGCGTTCGTACAAGTCCGGCAGCCAATGCTTGGAAGCAATATCGGCAAAGCCGATTTTAAGTTTGCCGGTTGTCCAAAGTTCGTCGATTTTTTCTTCCAAAATGATATTGGCTGATTCGACCTGGGCCAGGCCGGGATTGTACATCACGAAATTAAAAATTATCAGAACCAGTATCGGCATCACAATTTTAGTTCTCATATATTGGACTCCTAATTAATTTCTGATTTGGGAGGATACATCATTAATTAAGCATTCGAAAAATCATATGCAAGTCCGACAATGTCGGTCTTCATACCCTAAATTGAGTAAAAAACGCTCGATGGCGAGTTTTTTTATTATCGTGATCAGTTCAAGTCGTCACATTGAAATGACATGTCTTCAATGATATATCTATTTCAAATAATTGTGGTATCTTGCTATTATCACTCCGATGAAGAATCGGCGCCAATGGGGGACGGGATGTTCGCAGACGGTTAGCTCACCATTTATACTCATGTTACCGGGTGGGGTATCGAAGAAGTCAGGGGAAACCGGGACCTCCATTGACTTCAATAAATATAGCCGATTAGAACTAGGTACATAGTTTCATAAATACAGTGACGTATTATCTATCGATGTTCCAACAATTGTTTAATTTCACCGCAAAGTCGCAGAGGACGCAAAGATAAACGTTCTTTTTATTTGCCGGCCTTTCAGCGGCAAATAAAAAAATGATACCCTCTGCGTCCTTTGCGACTCGGCGGCAAAAATTATTGCTGAAATACGTTACTGTATTTATGAATAAGAGCACTAAGCCAGATTCCGCCGGAGCGACCCTGCCCCGGCTGGCACCTGAACCGGCAGGCTATGCACTGTTGACTCTTGCAGTAACTTCAATTTCGAGCTTCATTCGTTCATCAAGCAAACCAGCTACAAACATAGTTGCTGCAGGACGTGCTTTTCCCAGATATTTCTTGAAAATCGGCCAACAAAGTTCAAAGTCTGATTTTTGGGGAAATATATAGTGAACACGTACGACCTGATCAAGGCTACTACCGGCTTCAAGCAAAGCTTTTTCTATATTTTTAAAGCATTGATCGGCTTGCTCAACCGGACTATCGGATATTGACATGGATTTATAGTCATAGCCGGTGGTACCGGAGACAAAAACGTAGTCTCCATCCACCACTGCGCGAGAATAGCCAATTTTTGATTCGAATTCTGATCCACTTGAAATCAACCTACGGTTCATAGTGTTCCTCATTTTGGTGGTATAATATTCTGATATAACGTGTGAAGTGGCATGCCAAACACGAAACACCAAACACATGATGAATTCGACTTTTTACGAATTCATCAATATTCATTTCCCCGGTATAGCGGGATCACCGCTACGCGGCGACCGGCTTCGCCGATTCAATAATACAAACCGGCATTTCCGCCGGTGTGAATAAATAACACACTCTCACCTTTCAATTCACCTTCTGTTATGCAGTGGCACAGTGCGGCGGCGGCTTTACCGGTATAAACCTGGTCCAGCAGTATGCCTTCCAGATTGGCAAACAGCCTTACTGCAAGCATACCTTCTTCGGAGGGCTGGGCATACCCCGGGCCGATGAATCTGTCATCGATCAAAATCTTGTTCTCATCGAGTTGAATTCCCAGCAACTTGGCAGTCGATCGGGCAAGCTCACAAACCCGTTCAGATTGCAAATCGGCTTTCAAAGAGGCGCTCACACCAAGAATGCGGGTATCGTATGGGTCGATACATTGCCCGACCACGAGCCCTGCCTGCGTCCCTGCAGAGCTGGAAGAATGGATGATGTGCGAAAAATGAACGCCTGAGCGTTTGGAAAAGTCGAAAATTTCATGAAGCACATGGACATACGCCAGTGCTCCAATGGAATCACTTCCACCCGGATGCAGTTCATACACGGTTTTGTTTTTGGTCTCCAATGACTCCAACAGGTGGCTGTAGACATTCGGTAGCGCGCTTTCCCCTTCAGGAGCGTAATGAAGTGTGGTATCAAATTGCCTGAAAATGGCTTGACTCGCAGGATTCTGTTCGGATTCAGTGCCGGCCAGTGCAACATGAAGATCGAGACCGCAGGCACTGGCGGCTGCGGCAGCATTTCGGCTGAAACTGGTGGCTTTCATGGTGACAAGTGTATCTGCTTTATTAGCAATCGCATCTCCCACGAGATAGTCGAGCTTTCGAGTCTTGTTTCCCCCAAGTGCAAACCCTGTCAAGTCTTCTCGCAAAATGTAGATATCGAACCCCAAGTGTAATGAAAGCCGAGGCAATTTGTGGATTATCGCAGGTGCCTGGATGAGGTTGGCAAGAGGAAATTTTTGCAGGACAACTGGGATTTTGTTGTTGTCTTCCATGATTGAAATCCTTTATTTAACTGTAATATAAAAAGGTATGAACTTCACGTCCTTTGTGAAGTAAAGCCATATTACAATCATCTCGTCCATTTCGGACAAGCCGGTTTCTATGACCATTTGGTGGCCATGGTGCAATGGCGCGTACTCGCCGAGTGTTTATCCTCTTTTCAATATGCCCCGCAGTCTCAAGGTCGACTGAAATGATGTTCAATCCAACAACGAGCATGAACAGCGCCGGATGAAACGCATCAAACTCGACTTCTGTAGCAGGAACGATTTCTCATCTTTAACGATTGTGTTGGGGGATCGTTACCTGTTCTTTGGCTAAAAAGCTTTCATATAGATCTCTGAAAAATCAATATTACACTTTTTAAACAGAAAATACCGGGCATAGTACCGTATTGAAGGATGATGATCGAATAAAGCATTGTGTAGTTTTACTTCTGCCGTTTCAGGAAATTTTTCTAAGTAAATATGTAAAACCTCTCTCCTAATTGGCATAAATGGATCATTTTCTGAATTAGCGAGATGTTTCTTTAGCAACTCGAAATCGGAAATTGATTCTAGAGCCCTAATTGTCCAAAATCTTATTAGAATGTCGGAATCCGCTATACCTTGATTAAGTGCTTCAGTAATGAAAGCCCCTTCAGATCTCAAAACAATTTTATAACACTCTCTTCGTGTATAGACATCACTAGAAAGAAGTGCCTTTTTAACCGTATCATGCAACTCCCTTCTGGTGAGTAGAGAACGGATGGATTCAATTAAATGTGAATGGTCGTGGCGCCGAAACCTCGATAGAGCTCCGACCAGGTACAAATTTGGCAAAAAATGTTGAGCGTAATTTACGGTAACCCGACCTTTGATAGCCTTGTAGGCTTCATCTTTGACTTGGCTGACCCAATCGTTTAACCGTAACAGTAGATAGGGGATCTCACGGCCGTCTTTTATTAAACTAAGCCTTTTTAGGGCTTCCTCTCTGATGAAACCATTGCTATGAATAGATAGTAAGGCTAATAATGAAACTTGACTTCCTGGAAATCTTGTTAAAAAGTCGACTTTTTTCGGTTTCAGGTTTGACCATTTGCTATTGTGAAATGTCCAGCTCACAGTGCGTTGGCGGAAATATTGATCAAACCAAATTAAATCCTTAACCGGAAGGCTTTTCAATAAGAGATCAATGGTTTTAGCAGCTTTTTGAGAGACACTAATATTTCCCGAGAAAACAAAAGAAAGGATATCTGGAATTACAGCGGGTTCACCACGTTCTTGAATCACCGATAGTAAATCACAGGTATTCTTTTCTGTTGCTTTAAAATTATCAAACAATTTTTTGGGTTGATAAAGCTTGTCTAATGTTTCCTTAGTTTTCTCTGAGATCTGTCTCATTTTGCGTTATTTGTTCAGATAGTTTTCCCCGCCGGGGTCATCCGCCTTGTCCGATTCCGTCAATTCTATAGTGTCCAGTAATTTGGAATTCAAACAAGCGATCTTCCTCTTGAGTGCCGGAGCCTATATTGTGAATGATAAGAGGAATCTTGTTTCGGTTCACACGGTCACTGACAATCATTATATGCGGCAGATAAGGTGGTACCAAACAGGTTACGATATCCCCGGCTTTAAAATTTGAGGCCTGCTTAGATACAGGTATGCTCCACCCTTTCCTTTGAAAATAAGTTTTTAGATTCGGAACGCGCCGGTGATCAATGTTCCTGTCCGGTCGCTTAAGCCCCCATATTTTTGGATACCTAGAAAAATTTTGCTTCATATCTTCGTGAACGAATTTCTGAAGATCATAATTGTATGCAACCCGCAGTGCACGAATGATAACATCCGTACAAACGCCTCTATCAATTGGAACATCGCCGTTAGGATAACTTAATGCCCGGTAGGAAGGATCGTAATACAGTGTCTTTCCTATTTGGCTTCTAGCAGCCCCCACAAAATCTTTTATTCGGCTTGATTCTGCAACATTGATCAAAACCGCCAAAGAAATAATCAGTGATAAAAATGTATATTTTTTCATAGTACACGAACGAGGAATCATATTTTTGCCACCGTACATTAGTGATGCTTCTCCCGCAGAGCGGGAGGCCTCAGGAAGCCCTCAGGAAGGGGGCAAGATCACTGGTACGACAATGTAAATCCGAAATCCGTATTTCGTGTTTATTCCAGCTCCGTTGATTCTCACCGGACCGGTAGAACCTTTTCGGGTCCACCACTAAAGTGCTGGTTTAATGCCGGAATTATGGGACGCAGATTTTCACAGATAATTTATTCCAGGTCCGCCTGGCGGCTGAAAAAGTAATGCAGCAAAGGCTGCGAGTGTAATTAGCTTTTTTTTGCCGAAGGCGATGGAGTTAATTGGTTTTAAAATCTGCGTGCATCTGCGAAAGTCTGTGTCCTAAATTACGTATTTCGAAATTAGCCTTGTTTTATATTTAGAAAAAGTCCAATTGCGATATGACCGCGGCTAATATAATAGCTACAATGATTGCGCCTAGTGCCAGAGCCACGAACTGGAAAGCTATGGCCCCCCCGCCCAAGACGGCGGCCCCTCCAGCTACTCTAAGTGATTCTTTTCTGATAAATGCAATTATCGCAGCTATAATTGCTATTCCACCCAAAAGCGCGGTAAGGACATTTACTATTTTGTCAGTATTCCATTTTGAAGTCCAGGTTTCCTTTTTTACTTCTTTACCTTTGAGGGCGGCTACAGTTGCATCTCTTATAGCAACCGCTTTTTCAGCAATAGTATGTTCTAGCTTAGGCTGTGGAGAAAAAGGACCCGCATAAAAATGGAATAAAGCCAACAATAAAGCGACTGAGCCAATGATAACCCCAATAATACCGACTTTTGATTTCTCTTCACTCATTTTCTCACCATAATATAGCGGTTAATGTGAGGAGCAGGCGAAATAAATGCCAACCTGGCAAGACCTTTAAGTCTGGATTGATCATGTGACGTCTGGCAACCGGAAGAACAAATTGGTTCCCTGCATGGCAGGGGGCCTCCTGATCCCTTTGAGCTTGTGATAGTATGGGCGAACCACATCCTTGATAGCCTGCTTGATTCCACGACGCTGTTGGGCGACGGTCTGAGTCTTGTTTAGGGCGAAGGGAACCAATCCGCACCGCCTTGCCAGAGCAAGGAGGGAATAGTGATTGAAACAATTCACGTGCTCCAAGGGGGCAACAGGATTCAGACTTTTCGGGCTTCCCTTTGGGGCAGCCCAATCCCAAATCTCCAGACGCTGCTTGATATCCCACCCATTGGGGACACCGATCTTCAAGATGCCGTCAGGCTTCAAGCTTCTCGTTAGATCCGCGAGGGTCGTCTTGATATCGGGTAAATGTTCAAACACTTGCTCAGTGTTAATAAAATCGTACCGATGATTGCCTATCTCGTCGACGCCTATAACAGTGACACCCTTGCTCCTTGCGTATTCGATTCTCGACTGGCTGAATTCCGTTCCGTGGACTAGGCAGCCAAAGCTCTGCGCGATGCGACACCAATGTCCCCAACCCATGCTGAAATCCAGAAACTTCAGATCCATGGGGGGGCGGTCGAACACACTGACAATTCTCACGATTTCCGAGCTAAGGCGTGCGAAGTACTGGATGTCACGGGGTCTCTCGTACAAATCGAAGCATTTTCGCGGATCGAGCCATTCCTCGTAGAGCTTATGCATAAGGGAGTCGTTGGGGATTTCGCTCTGGTATATCAGACCACACTGGTCGCACTCGACAAGCACGTAATCCTGATTCTCCAGGTATTCGAACTCGACCCCTCCTTGCGGTGAGTAGAATGAAATCAAGTACTCACGCATCGGATTGGCGGTATAGGGAATGCGGCAAAGCTCCATACCCTTCGTACCTTCGCAACCGGGGCATTGCTGCCTCCTTTTAAAGTATTCATTCATGAAGATCCTCGTTTCGGTATTCCCGAACGTCGGCCGGTCACCAGCGCCAGAGGATTAAAAATAGTTATTGAATGTAAACCCCACAATCATTAGCAACGTCCGCCTGTTATGAGCAAATTATTTCAAGCGGAAGCATGACTATCCAATAAAAGGAACCGGGATCGGGAGATAGCCTTCGCCTTCCTCAGGCACATTGACGGTAATGGGCCGGATATAATCCAAATTCAATAGCTCTTCGAAAGGAGGTCCACCGGAATAAACACCGGGCTAGGCTGCTGATTCCTCAACAGTGGCCACCATAAAAATCCGAAATAGAACCACATCGAAAAAAAGCATCAGCAAAGAAACTGCCGCGCTGACTGCGATGAAAAGAATTGAAAAATCATCTCCTGTTTGAATTGTTCGGCCGATCATATAATCAGATATCCCATCACAGAAAGCAGTAATTATGAAAAATACCAGCAAGTACCAAAAATATCGCTTGGTCGATTCTATGCTTTGACGAATAGCCTCCCAGGGGGTCAGGCCGTTTAAAATCAGATAAAATTCAGCAAACGACAACCTTACCAATACTAAAATTCCTGGAACTATGAACAAAAAAAAGCCTATCACGCCGAGGGTCAGGTGAATGACGGTAAGAAGATAGAAGGGCCACCACAACCTTAGCGAGGCGGCAATTAAATCAATGTTGTTGGAATAATCTTTATTGGCACTTTTCGCCATCAACAGGATCAGGGCCGCGGTGTACATAGGATAAATGGCAACATAGCTCACCCAGTATAAAGACTGAAAATTTTGGGAACGGGAAAAAAGGAATTCCAAAAAGGCGTCTAACAGTAAAAAGGGCAAACACAAGGATGCAATTTGGCCGAAATTTCGGAGATAAAAAAAGTATGAGTCAGAGATAATCGGCTTTACCTGCATATAATTCTTCTCTGGTACGGTTGTTCTAGGATCACGTAGCCTTTAGATATTCAGTTTCGGTTTTTCAAGCTCCAAGACCGCAATTTCCGGATAGCAATTAAATCTGATCGGGTAAATAGCCCAGCCAATTCCTCGGCTAATAAACAGCTGGGTTCGAGGTGTGGTTATGAGACCACTTGAATAGGCCTTGTTTTTCACGGGCAGAATCGGAGGCCCATAAAAGGGAACGACAACCTGACCACCGTGAGTGTGGCCGCTGATTACCAGCGATATGGGGGTATCAAATGCGGTATCGACCGAATCCGGGTTGTGCGCCAAAAGTATCTTGCATTCGTTTTTCGCGACGCCAAAAAACGCCTTGTTTATTTTCAACCGGTCTCCCCAGAGGTCTCCGGCACCACCAATATGAACTCGATCACCACCCTTCGTAATCGTTTTGCTTCGATGCCTGAGGTCTTGACCGGTTCTCGCCAGCCAGTACAGTGATCGACCTGTGTCAGCCCAGTGGTCATGATTGCCTAAAACGGAATACACCCCGTGCTTGGCTTTGAGTTCTGATAAAAGAGGCCATACTTTATCGATTTGCCGGGTGGCATTCCGCTCGTGGACATAGTCTCCGGTACAGACGATAAGGTCGGTGCGCAACCTGTTGGTTCGGTGAACAATACCGCGGATAAAGGACTCCGAAACCAGAAACCCCAGGTGCAGGTCGGTCAGATGGGCAATTGTAAAGCCGTGAAATGACCTCGGCAAGTCAGCAATCGGAATCCGGTAGCGATTGACCTGTACCAGATTTCTCTCGATAAAAATCGGGTAACTACCAAGGAGAGCGGCTGTGCCGCCATAGAGGGCCAATTTTAAAAAAGATCGTCTATTCATGGATTTCGCACGGCAATGGGCAAACCGACAGGTCAGCATAGGCCAATTTTTTTCTTGAATGCATTTCTGTTTTTAAGCGCAGTTGATCTTCGTTCCGCTTCTGTTTCAGTTGGCAGTTCCTCAAGAATCTCTATTCTACAGGTTAAGCTATCCGCCTGATTTCTTTTCTCGATCAACCGGTCGCCCATCAATACTCTCAGCTCACTGGATTTGCGTTCCGGAACGATTTCCCGCAGCCACATTCCAGGTATGCTTTCCATAACATCATAAATGTTTTTATCTCGGACTTTTTTTAATCTTGAAATGAATTCATTTACACAAACATTGTCACGATAAAATGGGTGTTGTTTCATATGAGGCAAAAATACCAGGTCATGATAGTCTTTCCCGTCTATTGAACTTCGCACGGTGATAGATGCAGCAAAATCCAGACACAATAGTTGGTGATTGCGACAAATAATATCAGGGTTTTTAGCGGTTCGGTCGATGTTAAGCAGAAACAAGTCATACAGGAATATATTATCTTTTAGCTTTTCGCTAAAATTGAGCCCGCTGTTCTCGTCATAGACAACCGCACCCTCCAGGTAGCGGGTGCCAAAATTTAAACCGCTGCTTTTGTCGATCAATTCCATAATTTCCGGATCTTGAACCTTTTCCATAGAGCCGGGGGCGATCTCCAAAATTGTGGGCTCCAAAACCGGAATGCCCAATAATCGGCCCAGTTTGATCGCAATCCATTCTGTGGCATTGGCTATGACGCCATCACCGCTGCCATTTAGTTTAACGACGTATTTGGTATTGTCATCCCCTCCCACGACCAGAGGCAAGGAAGAGCCGAGTCTGATTTCATTAAAATATTTAACTGACTTGATCTTTATCATTGGGGATAAAGGGATACAGATTTTTTTCCAATTCACAAATCCAATGAATGTTATCCGACGTGGTGCTTTAGTTATTATTGATATTGGAGTAGTGGAGTAGTGGAGTGTTGGAGTAGTGGTTGAAGGTATGAGGTCTCCTTAAAATACCCCAATACTCCCGTATTTCAATACTGCTAGATCGGGACATTCAATAATTGCCGGCAACTTCAAAATTTCTTATTTATTAGATATCATACCGGCATCTTTAATGATTTCCTCGAAGATCCGTGTGAATCCGTGTGAATCTGCGTCCAAAGATTTAAAAAATCCACCAGCCTTCAAGTCACGCTTTTCTCCGCAACCGCCCCTTGCGGTTTTGCACGCTGTGGACCAGCGAGCACAGCACCGGCACCACGATCAGGGTCAGCAAAGTGGCAAATCCCAGCCCGAAGATCACGGCCACGGCCATGGGGCCCCACCACTGGGACGACTCGCCGCCGATATCCAGCGCCATCTTGCGAAAATCAAAGCTGATCCCGGTGGCCATGGGCAGCAGCCCCAATATGGTGGTAATGGCGGTCAGCATCACGGGACGAAAACGGACCGAACCGGCGCGCATCAAAGCGTCAAGGGAGCTCATCCCCTTGGCCAGCAGCTGGTTGTAATAGTCAATCAGCACGATGGCGTTATTGACCACGACCCCGGCCAGACTGATAACGCCGATACCGGTCATGATGATGCCGAAGGCGGTTCCGGTTACCAGCAGCCCGATGAACACTCCCACCAGCGACAGGATCACCGAGGTCAGGATAATGAAAGGCGTCACGAACGAGTTGAACTGGGTCAGCAAAATCAGCAGTATGATGGCAATGGCGGCAAAGAAGGCCTTGCCCAGAAACGCCTGGGCTTTGGCCTGCTCCTCCTGCTCGCCGCTGAAGCGGTAGGTATATCCCCGGGGCCATTTTATTTTTTGCTGCAGCCGGACATCTATATCTTTAATGATATCATTGGCCAGGCGGCCGGAGACATCCCCGGTAATGGTAACCACCCGCTTTTGATCCAGGCGCATGATGGCACCGATGCCGCTGCCCAATTCAACATCGGCCAAAGAGGTCAGGGGAACCGGCTCGCCGCTGGGACCGGAAACAGTAATGCGCTTGAGGCTTTCAATGGAGTGGCGGTCGCGATCCGGCAGGCGGGCAATGATGTCGTATTCATCTTTGCCCTCGCGGTACACGCCGGCTTTGACCCCGTTGATGGCGGCTTTGACGGTGTAAGCAATGGTGAAGGTGTCCAGCCCCAGCAAAGCGGCCTTTTCCTTGTCGACCCGGACCTGGATCTCGGGCTTGCCTTTGACGAAATTGTCTTTTAAATCCACCAGCCCGGCAATATCCCGGATTTCCTTGCGCACTTGACCGGCCAGCTCGCCCAATTTGAGAATGTCTTCGCCGGTAATTTCGATGCTGATGGGCATGCCGGTGGGCGGGCCCTCTTCTTCTTTTTCAACCTGGGTTTCGGCCCCTTTGATGGTGGCCAGAATTCGTTGCCGCACCTCGGCAATGATTTCCGAAGACGGGCGCGAACGGTCGTGAAAATCCTTGAAATCCAGTACGACCCGGTTGATGTGGGTTCCGGTGCCGCCCTGGGAAAAGGGGTCGCCGCCCATGGCGCCGATATTGGAGATCACATAACGGATGTCCTTATATTCGGATACAATTTTTTCAGCCTGGGCCACCAGCTTGTCGGAGGTATCCAGGTTGGTGCCTTCCGGGGCTTTGATGTTGACATAGGCACGCTTGGGTTCGGTCTCCGGAAAAAATTCAGTGCCTTTCCCAAACAGGTTGAAGGCTGTAATCGATGCGACGAGCATGGTGAAAGCCGCCAGCATGACCACCCAGCGATGACCGAGGCACCACCGCAGTATAAACAGGTAAAAACGTTTGACGATGGGATCTTTGGCATTCTTATTTTTCGGCTGCGCCTTTTTTACTTTCTGGTAGCGCGCGGAAAGAACCGGGTTTATCACCAGCGCCACAAACAGGGAAGCGCTCAAGGCCATGATCAGCGTCATGGGCAGATAACCCATGAATTCGCCCATGATGCCCGGCCAGAACATCATGGGTGAAAAAGCACCCAGGGTCGTCAGGGTAGATGTGATCACGGGCCAGGCCACCTGATCGGCACCGATCCGGGCGGCCTCCTGGCGCGATTTACCCTGCTGCATATGCCGGTAGATATTTTCCACGATCACGATGCCGTTGTCCACCAGCATGCCCAGGGCCAGAATCAGTGAAAAGAGCACCACCATGTTCAAGGTCACATCGAAACCGGTCAGCAGCGCAAAGGTGATGAACATGGAATAGGGGATGGCCAGGGCCACAAAAACGGCCGACTGCCCCCCGATGAAAGCCAGTATGACGCACAACACCAGGATCAGGCCCGAAATAATATTGTTTTCCAGGTCGGCCACCATCAAACGGACGTCGCTGGACATATCGGCCGTGAGGTCAATCTTCAAGGTTTGCGGCAGCTGGGGTCGCATCTGCTCCACGATCCGTTTGACTTCATCGGTCACGCGCACGATGTTTTCGCCGCTGCGCTTGGATACGGCGATGGTAACACTTTTTTCCCGGTTGATCCGGCTGCGGGTCAGCGGATCTTTGAAGGCATCCCGGATGAACGCTACATCGCGCAGATACACCGGATTGCCGTCGCGTACAAAGGCCACGATTGAAAAAATCTCGGAAGGATGCTTGAAGTCCTCCGGCACCCGCACCAGGTATTTGGCTTCACCGATGTCCATGCTGCCGCCGGGCATATTCACATTGCCCCGGTTTACCGAGTTGACGATGTTCGAAAACGGAACATTGTAAGCGGCCACCCGGTCCATGTCGAATTCGACATGGATTTCGCGTTCCAGGCCACCGCTGATGCGGGCTTCCAGCACACCGGTAATGGATTCGATTTCATCCTGCAGGTCTTCGGCCAGATTCTGCAGCCGGCGCAGGCTCAAAGGGCCGGACAAAACCACCCGGATAACCGGCATATCGGAAAAGTTGACCTCCTGGATGACCGGATCATCGGCCAGATCGGCCGGCAAATCATTTTTGGCCTGGTCCACTTTATCCCGTACCTTCTGCACAGCGTCATCGAGGTCCACCTTGGGTAAAAATTTAATGGCCACAGTCGACATGCCTTCGGCCGAAGTGGAGCGTATTTCTTCGACATTGTCGATGCCCTTGAGTTTGCGCTCGATAGGAATGGTGATCAGCTCTTCCATGTCTTCCGGAGCCACGCCTTCGTAATTGGTGGTCACGAAAACATAGGGAATCGTAATATCCGGAAAGGATTCGCGGGGCAGGGTGACGTAACAGTAGATTCCGGCAATGACAATGATGACCAGCAGGGCGATCACCGTTACCTGTCTTTTGAGGGCAGCCTGATTAAGGATCATTTGGCAATCACCTTCATGCCGTCTTCAACTTCCGTATGCCCTCGGACAATCAGATGATCGCCGATATCCAGGCCGCTGGTGATCTGTACCCGGTCGGCTTCAATCACACCGATGGAAACTACCCGCGACTCGGCCATACCGTCTTTTGCCACAAAGACGATGCGCTCCCCGCCTTTGTCGACAATGGCAAACAGCGGTACGGCAACCGCATCGGGTATGTTGCGACGCACGAAAGCCACCCGGCCGATCATTCCCGGCCGGATATCATGGTCGAAATTGTCGATGACCGATCTTACCAAAAAGGTCTTGGTGGCGGGATCGGCTTTAAAGGCCACGAACTCGACGGTCCCAAGAATCGTGCGATCCGCAAAGGCGTCAATTTTAATCGGGGTCGGCTGCCCCTTTTTCACATAGCGAACGTCTAGCTCCGGCACCCGTACATTGATCTTGATGCGATCGATATTGACAATATCCGCAATGGGTTTGCCGACGTCCGCAAATTCTCCCACATCCACGTAAAGGTGATTGATGATGCCCGTAATGGGAGATACGGGGAAACCATGATTGTAGCGAACCTTGACCTGCGCAAGGTCGGCTGCCGCCAGTTTTAGTTGGGTCTCACTTTGATCCAGCTCTTCTTGGGCAATGATTTTATTTTGATAAAGCCGGCGGCGTCTTTCGCATAAATCATGGGCCAAGCTGTAAGCCGCCCGGGCATGCTCCAGGGAGGCTTTAAGCGCGGAAACATCTATCTTAGCCAATCGATCGCCCTTTTTCACCGCCTGGCCTTCACGCAGACCGATCCACTCCACCCGGCCGCTGGTGTTGGCCGCCACCTTGACATCCTCGTAGGCCTCGGTCGTGCCGGGCAGAAAAACAACGTCCCGCATGGCGGTCGGCTTGATTTCGAGCACGGATACCGGAATGGCCGGCGGTTCGCTGGCGCCGCCGGTGGTATTGGCAATGCTTTCGCGGTCTTTACAGCCCCCCAGGGCCACTGCGCCAATCAGTGCGATCGTCAAAAGTGCGAGTCGATAAGTGTTGATCTTTTTCATTTTACGGCTAAGCCCTGTTTTCTAGTTTGCAAGATGTCAGTGAAATGTATAAATCGGCGCAAAACGCCTAAACTTTAGGCGGACTTACTATCTGCTTAATCCCTGAAAAGCAAGCTGCAGCAGCCTTTCGGGACGCTTGGCGTCCGCCAACTCAGGCAGTACCATATCCATGTTCAAGCTGAAATCCATGAGTCCAAGCACCAGAAAGGCGACCTCCTCGGCATCGACCTTCCTGATTTCACCGGACGACAATCCTTCGGTATAGATCCGCTGCACGGCATCCAGCATGCGACGCTGAAAGCTGGCAAAATCATATTCGGGAACCCCCTCGGGCGGACCGTATATCAGACCGTGAATCATGATGTACAGACTTTTGTATTGCTGAATCCCTTCCTGCACCCGGCGATACAGGAAAATAAATCTTTCAAGCACCGTGCCCCGGGCTTCAAAAATCTCATCCAGAATACTGCGCTGGACATCGGCCGCCCAATCCAGAATCGCATAAAACAGCCCTTCTTTGCTTTTGAAATAATAATAGAGCACCGGTTTGCTGACGCCTGCTTTTTCAACGATTTCACGCACCGAAGTGCCGGCATAACCTTTTTCCGCAAAAAGCCCGGTCGCCGTTTCCAACAAACGCTCCCTGGAATTATTTTCCGGAATGCTGATTTCATTCGTGTTTTGCATACATTTATCCTGATTTTGAAAAGGGCACTTTTTAGACCAATGATCCGATATTGTCAAGCCCTATTCTACCGAACGGTAGGTATATTATAACACCGCAAGTCAAAATATCAAGTGATTTGGCTTAAATACTTAATATTATTTGAAAATACTACTTGCCAGCCTACATTTCGGCATTGGATTGGACCGTCTGCCATAAAGTTTTATCCCGATTGTTCCGATAAAACACCATGCAGTTTCATCGCTCTCATATGTTGACCTGTTTCAATCTGACTGCTTTGGCGATAATGTTTTTTGCCGGATCGTGCACCAGTCATCAAAGTCACCTACCGGCTCGAGCCCGGGACGCCGGGCGCATTAGCGCTTCTGCAAGAACGCCCGGTGACCGCATAATTGAAAGACGCATTATCGAGGAATATCAGCGCTGGAAAGGCGCCCGTCATAAAATGGGCGGTACCGGTCACAAAGGTTTTGACTGCTCGGGGTTTGTAAAGGTCGTCTACCGGAATGTCTTCGATATCGAGTTGCCGCGCACAACCAATGGGCAGGTAAAGCGAGGCAAACGCATCCGATTTAATGAACTGCAGCCCGGCGACCTCGTATTCTTTCGACCCCCGGAGTATGCCCGGCATGTGGGCATTTATCTGAGCCAATCAAAATTTGTCCATGCCTCCAAAAAAAAAGGTGTCTCGGTATCCAAAATCGACGGCACCTATTGGGAAAAATACTACTGGACCGCCCGCCGCATTTTGCCGGACACCTAACCGACCGATTTCTTATGAACTACATTGAAAGCGAACCGCAGAATATCGAATATCGAACCGCAGAGTGTCGAAGGGTGGAATCGCTTTGCTCAATCTTTTTAATAAGATAGATAGAATAAATTCCTTCGACATTCGACATTCATTATTCGATATTCGCTTTTTGAAAGTTTCTTTTATGGTCGGGATTTTGCGGGGTACCTGATAGATATGAGATCAGCCAATCAACTGTCAACGAGATAAACACCCTAAGGGTAACAATGTCGACCAGTTTTACAGTGTAATCGGCTGTATTGTTCCAAGTGCAACAACAGGCTTTTCCAGCATCAGCTTAAATACCATTTGATTCAAGGTGGTTAACGCAATCATTCACAATTATTCCTCTCTACAATATTTCTGGCACCGAATCTGCATTTTAGAATTGTTAATTAACGCGATAAAGGCAAAGTTCAGCGATCAATCCACATGACCGCACAAAGCGTCGAAACCTGCAATCAATAAAAGCGGGAACCTTAACCACTCAATAGAAAGAGAGGTGATGAGGATAAACACCAATAACCGCGACGGGATCGGAAGGATAGTTTTCGAATTCCTTTCTGGCCGTCAAATGAAGAAAATAGTATCTCCTCCCCCCCTCCCCGGAGTGGGTCAAGCTCGCAGCCGGATAATTTAGGCTTAGATCCGAACTAAATCTTCCCGGCCCATGAAGCCCCGCCGGCATTAACGCTTCATGGGGGCACGACCCACTCCCCACAAAAAACAGCAGATAGATTATTAAAAACTCTTGAGATCGGACTCCGAAAGAGGAATGACTTCCTCCGGGGTGATTTTGCCATCCTCTTTGGCAGCCGCGGGTCTTTCATCCTCAACCGGCTCGGGAACTGCCACCTCTGGTTGAATATCATCATTGGCGGAGCTATCTATAATCTCCTCGCCGGTCTCATGGTTGCCTGTATCCCCAATCAAGGCTGCCAGTTCGTCGATGGTCGATTTCATTCGTCCGGCCTGGGCGTTCAACTCTTCCGATGCGCCGGCAGATTCCTGGGCGTGGGCGGCAGATTGCTGGGTCACCCGGTCCATTTCCAAGACTGCCTGGCTGACCTGGTCAATGCCCTGGGCCTGCTCTTTGGAAGACGCGGCGATCTCGCCAATCAATTCCCCGGCTTTGGATACGCTTTGCGCCACTTCGCTAAAAGCATCATAGGTTTTGGTAACCAGGCCTGAACCGTCTTTGATTTGTTTCACCGTAGATTCAATCAGCTGGGCGGTGTCTTTGGCTGCGTCGGCGGCGCGCATGGCAAGGTTTCTGACTTCATCGGCGACAACGGCAAAGCCGGAACCGGCTTCACCGGCCCGGGCTGCCTCAACGGCGGCATTTAAAGCCAAGAGGTTGGTCTGGAATGCAATCTCATCGATTTTCTTTACGATGTTTTGGGTATCTTCACTGGACTTGGTTATGTCGCGCATGGAATTGGTCAAACTGTCCATGACGCCGTTGGCCTTAACCACCAGTTGGTTGGCGCTCATCATGTAGTCATGAGCTTGATGCGCGTTATTGGCATTTTGCCTGGTACCGGCAGTCATTTCTTCCAGGGAGGCGGAGGTTTCCTCGATCGAAGCTGCCTGCTCAGAAGAACCGGACGCCAATGATTGACTGGCGGCAGAAACCTGTCCGGCAACCATGAGGGTGTGTTGGGCGCCTTGCGAGACCTGGACGATAACCTTTTTCATGCTTCCGACGATCATCTTGACCGAAAACATGGCATAAAGAATGCCGATAATCAGCGCCACGACGAGAGATGTCATGATTATCTTGAGAGAAAAACCGGTCTGCTTATGAAGCTTTTGGGCACTTATTTTGGCAAGATGGTCGCATATGTCGTTCAGGCTAATTTTATTTTGAGTCATGTTGGCTGCCTGGTCTTGCTGACCAAGGCCCAATTCGCGGTAGTCTTCCAGACCTTGGTTCAGTGCCGTGTGGAATTTTTTAACGTTATCGGCGATCGGCCGCAGCTCATCGCTGGTTTCCACAAGCTCGGCATATTCTGCGACGCTTTCCGTAAGTTTGACGCTCGCATCCCCGATAGCTAACCAGTTGTTTTCCGAATTTTCAGCGAAATATGAAGTAATGGAGCCGAACAATATACTGCTGTCCGCCGCCATTTTTTCGGTCCAAAGATCGCTTTTTTTTATCTCGGCAGCCAATTGAGTCTTCGCCTTATTTATCTCTTCGGCCAATTTGGCAAGGGATTGGTCGGACTGGATAAAATCATCGAAAGATTCTTGATACCGAACGAGACCTTCGGCAAAGCTGTCCAGCTTTTTTATACCGTCGGCATCCGTCGGTTGCGCTTCTTTGATAGCGGCCACCAATGCACGCCCCTGATTGAATAGCGCATATGTCTTCCCAATGGCCTGCTCACCAATATCGTACTGTCCACGATAGGAAGCGAGGAGATATAGATCCGCGTGCTCCCTTAATCCTGCAACAGTTTGCTCGAGCTGATTAATGCTTCTATAAAACTCGGTCATTTGAAGCACCCGGGTGAGTCCGAAATAGCCTGAGAATCCCACTATCGACATCAAGGCCAGGATTAAGGTTACGCCAATGACAATTTTCGTACCCAACTTCATTTGCCGCAGCATTAGATTTCCTCCATTTAGATGCAAAATGTAAGACCTGACTATTTTTGAATCTTAAAAGCAGTTTCTATCAAAACCCAAATTCAGCCGATTTGCCCTCAACCCTGTATGCATGATGCGTGCCAAAAGAAGTAAATATTTTTCCATCGTCTTTTCAGATAGTTAAGTAATATAACCCACAATCACCCGGACATTTGAAACAGCATTCTGCCGATCTGTCAGGAATTTGACTAATTATGTTAGTAATGGTTATCATTAAATATCAATCAGTTGTCGCAGCCCCGGGACTGCCAAAGCGGTGGAGAAAGCCCGCCAAAATTTTTCTTCGATTCCACCGGCAACTTGGTTTTTCAAGTTAACAAATGCTTGACCGACAGGGGTCTATGAGACCCCAATACTGCATCGACAAAATAGTTTTGTGCACTACCTTAAGATCATCAGCAGAAAGGTGGCGATCATGGTTTTTAAAATGGGTGACTTTATCATGGGAATGGGCAAAGAATTTGCCCTCGAAGCAGTGGAGATTTCAGAAAAACTGACACTGGACGAAGGAGAAACTCTATTTAATGCAGGTGATGCCGCTAATCATTTCTATGTTTTGGTCAAAGGGCGGGTTGAGCTGAGTCTGGGGAAATCCGGGCCGGTCGTATATACAGCAAGACATCCGGGGGAAGTTATCGGCTGGTCGAGCCTGGTCGGACGCAGTGATTTTTCCGCATCCGCCCAATGCCGGGAGTCCGCTAAAGTCCTCAAATTTGATCGAACCAGTTTTCTAACATTGCTGGAAAAAAATCCCGCCAATGAGGCCCTGCTCTACAGACGCCTCGCAGAGATGCTGGGAAACCGGTTGCTTGAAATATATCCCACCATTATCTGAATTTTTTCACGAAATGATCAACAGTGAAGTACCCGGCCAATTTACCAAGATCAGCTTGGGATGACGTTTGTTGTTCAAAAAATTCAGATATATAACTAATAAAATATTTTTTAATTTAAATCCTCATTTTTGCCATATCTTTACTTTAGATAATGTAGCTTCGACATATTTTGGGCGAGTCATAATTTTTTCTGCATTACTTATCGGCGAACCGAACCCCTTGCAGCCAACGATTGTTTGCTACTCATGGTCATTGACCAGTGAGGTTACAAATTGTTACAGATAGTTACATCTCGGAAAAGCATTCTCCTATCGAAAGATTTAGATTGAATTATGAGCGACCGTCAGTATAGCTTTGAAAGTATGTAACCAAAGCTTTAGGATATTTTGCTGGCCTCCGGTATGGGAACAGTGAAAAATTAAGATGATAGTATTCCACAAATAATCAATCTTCAATTTTCAATCTTAAATGGTTAGGAGGACCACCCATGACGACTCAATCCCATCTATCTTCCCATGATCATCACATCTGCACCTGGTGGATAGCCTACACCTTTGACAACCCCCTTCGAAAATTATTTCACAATCCGCATAAAATCTTTGGCGGCTATATCAAAGAGGGTATGACGGTCATGGATGTGGGCTGCGGCATGGGTTATTTTTCAATCGGCATGGCGAAACTGGTCGGTGCAACCGGAAAAGTGATCGCGGTGGATCTGCAACAGAAAATGCTGGATATCATGCACAAGCGGGCGCGGAGGGCCGGGGTTGAGGATATAATTAAGCCCCACCATTGTAAAGCGGACAAACTCGGGATCGGAGGGCAGGTGGATTTTATTCTGGCATTTTGGATGGTCCACGAAGTTGCTGATAAAGACAATTTTTTTGTACAATTACGATCGATTCTGGCTCCGGATGGAAAAATGCTAATTGCCGAACCCAGGATGCATGTTGGGGCTGAAGAGCTTGATCAAACCATCGCAATTGCCCGCGACAAGGGATTTCAAAGCTGCAAGGCGCCGGCAATCAGATTCAGCCGCACGGCGGTGCTTCAAAATGAGGTTTCTCCATAGAGAATATCGTTTAAAAATGTCGGATCTATTACCCAAAAAAATAATTTTAAGTTTGCAAGAGTTTTTAGTCTTTAGTGTTTAGTGTTTGGTGTTTAATATTTTGCGGTATAACATCTTGATATGAAGTGCAAAGGGTTTTACCAAATACCAAACACGAAACACCAAACACATGATGAATTCGACTTTTTACGAATTCATCATTATTCACTATCCATTTCCCCGGTAGAGCGGGATCACCGCTACGCGGCGGCCGGCTTGCCCGGGCTAGGGTATGACAATACTGTTTTCGCTCACCTCCTCTTTTTGCAGCGGAAAGTAGGCCGCCTTAAAATTGAACGCCAGACCGATACCCCATCCGAGGGCCGGCCACTGAAACCACCAGGGTCCAGGGGTCGTTGCATTGATCATCAGCAGCCCGCCAATGACGATGATATAGCTCCAAAGATGCCGGTGAAAGCGGGCCTTGCGTCGCTGCAGCCGTTTTTTGCGGGTCTTTAGTATTTGGTATCCTTCGCGATCCTCCTTGATAGCTGCTTCAAGGGTCTGGGAGTCGATTCCGAATTCTTTGGCCGTATCAATCAACTCCTGATGGGTAACCGAATCTTCTTTCTTCATTTTCAGGGCGCGCCGGATAATTCGATCGACTTCATCTTTACTGTAATGTTTGGCTGACGATTCGTTCATACAGACCTCGTTACATAGTCTAAGGGTTGACTGGTTGATATTAACTTTATCTTTTAATCCCCAACCCGGATAAACCGGAAATTCGAAACTCGAAATACGAAATTCGAAACAAATCCGAAATCCCAAAATTAAAATGTCCCAAACGACATTACCGTCGTGACTGAGTTGAATTCCATGCCAGTCTTTATAAATACTTGTGTGGCGTAGCTTTAGGAAGATGTCAAAAGATGTTTTGTTTATTTTGCGCAAAACTGAATTTGTAACTTTCTAAATCCTTCAATGGGGTGCAATTGGACTTAGCTAGTGTCCAACAAAGTTGACTCTTAATAAAAATGTAACAAGATCTGATTTCACACCTTATCTCAATTTTATCGCTTCAAGGTACGCCTTAACGTTGTTGGTGGTTGAAATAAACATTTTGGAACCGGTCATAAACGTGAAAATGTCATCCGCATTCCCGCAGATCCTGGCAAATTCCGGACCGATCACAGAGGCCGGTTCCGGCGCATCGGGCTTCTTGGACAGAGCCGCTACATAGGTATCCAGCCGATCTTTTAATATTTGGAAATAGTCAATATTCTGGCCGATCATATACTGGGTGGTTGTCGATATCCCCCGGGAAAACTCATTGATCGCCGTCCAGTAATTCTCGAGCAATTCAGTTTTCTGAGGGCTGTTAGGCAGGTAGTAGGAAAGGCTCCAGCCAACGCCGATAATTTTCAGGATCTGAAGCTCGTACTCTACCGTAACCCGCTTGATATCGGCTTCCTCCGGCAACCGGTCCATCAGCCATTTGACGTCTTCACGATCAACGGCAAAATCCAGCAGATCCGCGCCTGCTTTTTCCAGCTCTGTCTTTTTCTTACCAGCATTGTTCATACAAAATCCTCACCCGGTCGCTCGACTTCTTTGGTGGCGCTGCCGGCAATTTCGATGCCGCCGACATCGTAAAACTCAACCCGGAATCGCACCTTACCGGTAATCGACACATGGTGATAGCGTTCCGGGAAAATAACGATCGGATGTTCCGGGTCGGCATCCAGTACGTTGTCCGCATCGTCTTCCCAAACAAATTGCAGGGCGCCTTCTTCAACCACCAAATAGCCGAATTTGCCCTTGGGGGCCAGGTGCTTTTTCAATATTCCGGGGACCACCGTTTCTTCAGTCATGCTCGGGGTGCTCCCGGCTTTGACAGCGCCTTGAGGCAGCGCTTCATTTTGATAGTTCATTATCGATCTCCTTTATCTGAACCGGATACGCCGGAATCTGGAATTATTGATATTTATGCATCCAATATAATCATTTCCTCACAGTAACTGCAATAGGGCCTTATTTTATCATAGTTTCGGCTGAATCGAAGCTTCGGGTGCACTTGGCGGAGCAAAGCGGTCGTGGGCGATTCCGTCAAATGTCTGCAGATGTACCGGGTGTCGAGATCCAGTATATTACAGGCTTCAAGGGTGGGACAAAAATTGCTTGATTGCAGGACCAGACTTTGGCCATCGCGACTGGCTATTTTTGCCTGATCTTGGGAAATGCCCAACTTTTTTAGAAATATTCGATAGGCGGCATCCAGGACCTTTTCGTCTGAACCGGCAACGGACGAGCAATTTTTGGCAAACCACTTCAGTCTCTTTTCCGTTAAATCGCGGGCCAGTCGCTTCAGCTTTTTTTCGTCGGTATCGCGCAATTGATCGATACAGTCCCTGACTGACCGATTATACAGAAGCCCACACGCGTCATGCAGCACATTGTCGTGCACCATAACTTTTTTGCCGGCACGGTAAAAAATCTCTCTAACCGATATGTCAACTCGCCTAAAGCCCTGATTGATGGCATCGCTGATCGAATATCCATAGGCGACCTCTGAAATCCCGGACCACAGTATGGCAGTCGAACACATCGGGCAGGGCTCATGGGTTGATATCAAAAGGCACTCGGTTAAGTCTCCGCCAAGATCGGCCGCGGCGGATCTGATTGCATCTATTTCGGCATGCCGGGTCGGATCTCCGGATGTTTTGTCGGTGTCGTGGGCTTTTGAAATGACGTCACGTCCCTTGACAATCAATGCGCCGAAACCGCTGTTGCCTTCCTTCAAAGAGGTCTTGGCCTCTTCAATGGCCTGGCGCATTATTTTTTCCAGGTCTTGCATCTGCTCTGACATAACCAACTAATTATTCCGGATAAAGGCAATATTATGATTTCACCTTTGACCGAAGTGGATTTCAAAAACGTGCTCAATCTCAACATCCAGCCGCGCAATTTGACCAGTGGAATTACGATGCGCGGGGCAGTGTAGCGTATCGGCTTTTTATCGATGCATTTCAAAATGTGCCCGACCGCCCGATCGATTCCCATCATAAACGGTTTCACGTCACCTTTGGCCATTTTGGTGTCTACGAAGCCAAAGCGCACATTGGTTACGCAGACACCCTTGGGTTTCAAGGCCAGCGCCAGTCCTTCAAGGTAATTCGAGAACCCGGCCTTGGACGCATGGTAGGAGGGTGCTTCCGGGGATAACATTTCATCGGCAAGGCTGGAAAGGCCGATGAAATGACCCCGGCCGTGTTTTACCATGGCTGGAATCACATAGGCGGCGGTCTTTACCATACCCATCAGATTTACGTCGAAAATTTCCAGCTCAGGTTCCATGTTCGACATATCCAGCAGTTCGCCGATGCCTGCACAGTAAAGGCACACGTCAAACGGCTCCCTGCCAAGCAGCGGTTTTATTTGGGTGACAAACGCTTCATCCCGTACGTCAGCCACGATATGTTCGTAGGATGAATCATTTATTGGTGACTTGCTGCGCGAGATACCGACAACCCGCCATCCCCTATTCCGCAGCTCTATCGTAGCTGCCAGACCAATTCCATCAGAATTCCCGATAACAAGCGCAGCGCCAGGCACGATTCTGCTCCCCGTTCCGCTAAATTTAAAGAAACCAACATCAATTAAAAGTCACTTCCAAGATTGCAAACAGTTATTGAAACGTCTCGACCGCGGAGCAAACCATGGAGTGCTGGAGTAATGGAGTACTGGAGTAATGGAGTACTGGGACACTAAAAGAAGATACCAAACCATCAGCCAACACTCCAACACTCCGGTACTCCAACCGTTTGGCACTCCAATTCTCCGGAATTTTTAAAAATTTAAACCCCACGCTGGATGACGGTCTCGTACCCTTACCGGCGGGTGTACGGATTGGTATCTTTTTCCTGCTGCACGGTCGAAGACGGTGTCGGGCCGTAATCGTGTCCCGGCCAGACGACGGTGTCGCCCGGCAGGGTATAAATCTGCTCGTGGATGGAGCTTACCAGCTGTTTCATGGATCCTCCCGGCAGATCGGTTCGGCCGACGGCTCCCACGAACAGGGAATCTCCCGTAAAAACATGGCCTTCGGTGTAGAGACAAATTCCGCCGGCTGTGTGCCCGGGGGTGTGGAGCACTTTTAAGCCCAGCGCACCGATTGGAATGATATCGTTGTGTTGCAGCAGTAAATCGGCCCGGGGCGAGCCTTTGCCGCCCAGCGCTCTGGAAAACGTTCTGTGCAGCAACTTACCGAGGCGGCCGGCATCTGCGGCATGGATCAGCAGCTTGGCGCCGGTGGCTGATTTGACGGCCTCATTGCCGGCTGTGTGGTCCGAGTGTCCATGGGTGTTGATGATGTGAGTCACCTTGTATCCCAGCTCTCGGGTTTCCGCTAAAATCCGGTCGGTTTCAAATGCCGGATCGATCAGAGCGCAGTTTTTGGTGCCTTCGTCCCCGACCAGGTAGCAGAAATTGGCCATTTTAACCAGCCTGATTTGCTTTATTTGCATCTATTCCCCTTAATCAGTTTTGGTTTCATTGACAATTACACCGATGAAACTTAAATTTACGCTACAAAAAAATACCATGGAATACAATTTTAGCAAGTTATTCCTGAACATAATATGAAATTGGAGAAAATGAATGTTTGAAACCCGTGAACAAGTACTAGAACGAATTTTGGAACAAAAAAAGCCCGTATGCCCGCATTGCGGCGATGAAATGAATCTCTGGGAAGTCCCGCCGATCACCGTGGGAGACGGCCTCGGCTGGGGTACGCCCTTCCTGTACCTGTGCTTCAACGATGATTGTTCGCTGTTTAAGCAGGGCTGGGAAAATTTGAGAGAAAATTATGCGCACTCCGCCTCCTATCGTTGTATGAACTATCCGGGCACGGAACAGTTTGAGCTGATTCCGGTTTTCAGCAATCAGGGCGGTCGCGGACAAATCATAGATGAAGAAGTTCTGGCCGAACAGGAGGCAATTAAAGAAGCCATCAAAAACGGATTCGCCATGCTGGCCGAATGTTTTATCAGAAAGGACGGTCCTTCCGTTCTAACGATTCTGATGGACCCGGCGCATCCGAACCGGGTTAGATCAAAAGCAGCTGAAATGATTGGTGATATCGGTGATGTGGAGGCCATTGAGCCGTTGAGGAATGCAAAATTCGGCAACGATCTGGTTCAAAAGGAGGTGGATGCCGCCATTTCAAAGATCCATGCGACGCACTTTACCCGTGAATGCCCCTTTTGCGCCGAAATCATCAAGAAGCGGGCCAATATATGCAAGCATTGCGGAAAAGAAGTTAGTGGGGGGTGACCCCACGTAAGGAGCGCTTCGCTTGAGGAGCGTTGCACTTGAGGAGCGCTTTGCTTGAGGAGCGTTGCACTTGAGGAGCGCTTCGCTTGAGGAGCGTTGCACTTGAGGAGCGCTTCGCTTGAGGAGCGTTGCACTTGAGGAGCGCTTCGCTTAAAGAGCGTTGCACTTGAAGGGTAACCGCTTCCGGAGAAAAGTGGAAAAATATTAACCGTGTAGGGATCTCTTATTACCAGAGGTTAAAGAGTAAAGATTAGATCTACATCCGATTTTAGGCCCAACACTCCAACACTCCAGTACTCCAGCAATCCTGCACCTTACAGGGCGGCATAACATATATTGCCACCGATATTCCAACAACCAATAGTCTTGATTCAAATCCTGCCCTAAAGACCAACGCGTCGGTATGATCTATAGAATCGAATCCTTTGGATAATTTCGCCCGAAACCAGGCATCCTGCCGCCAAAAACATAAGCAGCGATTGGAAAACCGGGTTGCCGGCTGCTAAAATATAAACCATCCCCAGTGCAACGCCCATTCCCTGTAAAATCGGCTGCCGCGCTTTAGACGGCAACGCCGATGCGGCCCCGGAAGGCGTCACCCCGGAGGCCAAGAGGTGGAGAACAAAACCCGCCAAAACGGCTATTCGGGCAACGCTTTGCCCTGCAGCTTCAAGGCCGGCCGCCGGCAAACACGTTGGAATTGTCAGCGCCAGCGTAACCAGCAACCCTCCCAGCAATAAAGCCGATCCCAAAAATGCCAGAGGAGTACCGGCATGATTCCAACAAGGCACGGTTCTCAGGCGATACACTCGGGTCATGGCGTAAATGGCCGCTGCCCCGGCCAGACTACCGGGGAGCAATAGCCATCCGTTAATTACGCCGGGCCGGATATGCGCCAGGGCGGCCACGAACGCCAGAATTCCGGCCAGAATACCGACTGAAATTATTTCCCGGCTGAGCCATGACTTCTTGAAGTTTTTAACAGCGTGTGGGCTGTCGGCGGGGTTTCCCAAGTGGGCCGCGGCCGCGGCCAGCCCGGCCAGAACCAGACCTGAAGCGGCCGGCAGCAGGATTTTAAGGCAAAGTGCACCGGCCGGCCGGCTATTCCATAATAAAGCGACCTGCAGGCACCACAAACCGCCCACTGCGGCCTGGACCATCAGGGTGAATGCAACCAGGCTCCCATGATTACGCATCCTTGATTTCCTCCGGATTGGCGATCCGCCCGTCCGCACTGTTAGCGGGTTTGCTCGATTTATGCGGCTTAAAAACCGCGCAGGGAATTGTCAATCCATGATCCGGTAACGGTGCGATAGCATCATTCCCACCTTTTCCTTGCTGCAGCTTTTCGTATTCCGCAAATTTGAGCGCCCGGGTGGGACAGGCCGCCACACAGGCCGGTGCTTTACCCGCTTTCAGTTCATCCCGACAAAAATCGCACTTGCTCATCCGGCCGCTGTCGGCCTGGAACTGCGGTGCCGAGTAGGGGCAGGCCCACTCGCAATACCCGCAGCCCATGCACTTGTTTTGATCGATGGCCACGATTCCGCATTCATCCTGGTTCATGGCTGTCGTAGGACAGACTTCAACGCAAATGGGTTCGGCGCAGTGATTGCAGCTGACCGAAAGATAGTAGCTGAAAACATTTTGCCGGTAAGTACCGTCGGGCATGGTCAGCCAATCGCCCCCGGTATACTCGACTACCCGGCGCCAGCGCACCCCGGCTGCCAGATCGTTTTTATCCTTGCAGGCCACCATGCAGGTTTTGCACCCGGTGCAATTCTGCGTGTCCAGGTAAAAAACGGGTTTTTGAGGCAAGCCTTCCATTTTAGATCTTCTCCACTTCCACCAGATTGGTATGCTGGGGGTTGCCTTTGGCCAGGGGCGAGGGTCGCTGACTGGTCAGAATATTGATGCAGCCGTTTTGGTCGACGCCGTTCTCATCCGGCGTATACCAGGCGCCCTGGGGCAATGACAGAACGCCCGGCATGATGCGTGGTGTGACCTTGGCGCGAACCTCGGTTTGGCCGATCCCGTTATAGACCCGCACAAGGTCCCCGTGTGCGATGTCGCGTGCCGCGGCATCCAGGGGGTTGATCCAAAGGCATTGCGGGGCCGCTTCCAGCAACCAGGGATTGTTCCCATAGGAAGAATGCGTCCGCTGCTTGTAATGATGGCCGATGAGCTGCAGGGGATATTTACGGTCGTCAGTGTCGCCCGGCATCCCCCAGGTTGCATGATACTCCGGCAGGGCGCTGATGATATCCCCTTCCGGCAGCTTCCAGGATCGGGCCAATTCCAACAGGCGGCTGGAAAATACTTCGATTTTACCCGATGGGGTCCTCAGGGGCGATTTGTCCGGGTTTTCCCGGAAATCCTGCAATCCGACCCGGGGCTGATCCCCCCGGCTCCACTTAAAAAGTCCGATCCGAACCGCCTCCCGGTAGTCAGTCGGCAGATCCGGTTGAAATCGGCGGCATTGGTAGTACATATGCTCTACCCACTGATCATGGCTGCGCCCTTCGGTAAATTCCGGTTCAACCCCCATTCGCCGGGCAACACCGGCGCAGATATCGTAAATAGTACGCGATTCGCCGACGGGTTCGATGGCCTGCTGGCGCAGAATCAGGGCCCCCATCTCAACCGCATAACCCTGGTAGGACAAATCGCTTTCCTCAAAACAGCTCGTGCCGGGCAGAACGATGTCGGCGTAGCGGGCGCTGGCGGTCATGACATTATCGATGACCACGATCATTTCGCACAGGCGGTCGTCAGCCAGGATGCGGTCGGTATTCCCGATGTCGGAGTGCTGGTTCACCAGGGTGTTGCTGGCAAAACTCCATATGAACTTAATCGGTGTTTCAAGCCGCTGTTTATGCAGAAGGCCGGCGCTCAGATCTGTAAAATTTTCATGATCGGAAATGGCCCGGGTCCACAAAAAACAGGGAATGGAGGTCTTCACCGGATTTTGGCCCAGCGGAATTCCGGGAAAGGCAATTCCGTGCGGTCCTTCGCGGTCACCGCTGTTGCCACCCCGGATGCCCACATTGCCGGTCAGTATGGGCAGCATGCAAATCGCGCGGGCGGTCTGCTCGCCGTTGGCGTGGCGCTGGGGTCCCCAACCCTGGGCGATGTAAGCCGGCTTGGCCGAACCGATTTCCCGGGCCAGCTGAACGATGCGTTCGGCGGGAATACCGGTTATCGACGCGGCCCAAAGCGGGGTTTTGACGAGGCCGTCCTGACCGCCGCCCAGGATGTAATCCTTGTAGCTGTTGCCGGGAGGGATGCCCTCGGGCATGGTGGTCTGGTCATAGCCCACACAGTAGCGGTCGAGAAAATCCTGGTCCACGAGGTCTTCGGTGATTAATACATGTGACAATCCGGCCACCAGGGCGGCGTCCGAGCCGGGCCGGATGGGAATCCATTCATCTGCGAAACCGGCGGCCGTATCCGTATGCCGCGGATCGATCACGATTACCCGCACCTGGCTTTTCTGCTTGCTCTCGATGAGATCGCGAATGGAGCCGCCGCCGCTCATGCGGGTTTCCGCCGGATTGTTGCCGAAAAACACAACCAGCTTGCTATTGGCGATATCGGTCAGGTGATTGCCGCAGTCCCGGGCGCCGTAAGTGTAATATAAGCCGTGAAAAATCTGAGCGGTGCTGTATGAGTTGTAATGATTGAGCTGGCCGCCCAACAGGTTCATCAGGCGGTCGATTTGATCGCGGGCCGAGACCACCCCGCCCAGGTTGCCGGTGCTGTAAATGCGGAAGACCGCCTCATTGCCATAGGTATCGATTACCCGGCGCAGTTTGGCGGATATCGTGTCAAGAGCTTCATCCCAGGAGATGCGGCTGAATCTTCCCTCGCCCCGCTGACCGACCCTTTTTAACGGATGCCGCAAACGGTCCGGTGAATACACCCATTTGCGCAGACCCCGTCCGCGCAGGCAGGCCCTGATTTCATGGGTGCCGAAGGTGTGATCGCCGGTGTTATCCGACTCCACCCGAACCACCTTGCCGTCTTTCACATGCACTCGCAAGGGACAGCGGCTGCCGCAGTTCACGTTGCAGGAAGACCAGACTATTTTTTCATTGGATTCAGAATCAACCACCCGTTTCACCAGACTGTCCCATGCCTCGCTTACATCTGAAAATCAGTTGTCGGGCTAAATTCAACTTTAGACCTGACTCATTACCACACTGTCTGAATACAGGTCAAATCCAAAGGGGCCGGTGCCAGGGTTGCGTCAAAGTATATTTTTCTCCAGTTGCTTTAGTAAAGTTTTACAATACAACAAAAGCTCAAATCCCAAGCACTAAATCACAAATAAATCCCAAATCTCAGCATTCAATGACCAAAACATTCGCCACAATTGAAGCGCGCCACGACTTCAAATCCGGCGAACCGGGGATGATGCCGTTGGGCGCAACGATAAACGATCCCTTTGTTTGGATTTTTGAATTTGGATCATTGGGATTTGTTTGAGATTTGGTATTTGGTGTTTGGAATTTTCATGATTCTTGTTAGACGGGTAATTGACGCAAAATTAGTCACTTATCCCCTTAAATGACGAAATCCTGGGAACAAATAGCAGTCGCTCGATTGGCTTTATGCACTAGGGATGGTACTTGACATTAAAACGCTCAACATTACCTTAAAATCATAAAGCTATGATGTGTCGATTCTCCAATTATTACTGCTCTACATCTCACCTTCGGTCAGACACCTGAAAATGATCCCGGTTTCCATCCTCAGTCGACAATGATTCAACGGACTGACAAGGTTATCGATCCGATCTGGCTCGCAACTCCTCCAAAAAAAGCTTTATCCTGATTAATTGATGGTGATGGGTACCCGCAGGTTTTCCGGCGTTTTAATCGTATCTCGAAAACCGGTAATAGCAGTTTTTTCGTTCTTGACGGGTAGCTTCACCGAAAATCCGCTCAACCATCCGAACAAGGAGGTGCAAGATGAAAGCCGGTATTTTTTTCACAGGCACAGGGCCGATTCTTATTTTAACATCATATGACACGCTGTCTGATCCCAATCTGGTGGATAAACTTGCGACGAAAGGGATCAAAAAATACATTGCCTATGAAGTGCCCGAAGATAAAGTGAAGGAAAGATATGGCCAGCATTACAATGTCATCCTGGGGGATTTAAATCAAACGGATGATCTGAGAGTCCTCGACTACGACGGGCATCATGTATTTTATAATTTCTCCCTAGATGAAATCGGAGAACCGGTCTACCATGAAGCATAGATTAATACCCTAAATGAGCGAAAAGCGCTCATTTAGGTGATATTTGTTATTTGTTAATCGTTACTAGAATTGGTTGATAGCCTGATCCTATATTTTTACCATCAAAAGGATATAAAAATATATTTCATTACTATTAAACCATTAACCAATAACTAATAACCGATAACTCCCAATTGTTTTTTAACTCAATTGGGGTGTCCGTTCACCATTCAACGAGTCAACTAATCAACCAATCAACTAAGCGATTTGGGAGGTAAGCCATGTATTTCAAGCAAAGCGATATCTTCTGGGGTATGAAAAAGGAGTTTGTCGGTGAAATTATGAAATTGGCAGAAACCGAGTCTCACAACCAAGGCCATATCCTTTTCAACATTGGGGACCCTGCCGACAACTTCTACATCATGACCAAAGGCCAGATTAAACTCAGTGTGGGCGAGGCCGGACATGTCGTCTACGTTGTCAGCAAAGCCGGCGAGGCTTTTGGATGGTCGAGCCTGATCGGCAGGGAGAAATATTCAGCCACTGCAGAGTGTTTGAGTTCCACGAACCTGCTAAAATTAAACGGCGGAAAGCTTCAAAGGATTTTGGAAAAAGATTCCGACAACGGGTTGATTTTTTTCAAGCGTCTGTCCATGGTCCTTGGCCATCGTTTGCTGCAAAGCTACGAAATGATTTCATCAGCAGCGCAGGCAGACGCGTCAATTTCCTTCGGTACCGGTCAGGTTCATGCTTCGGAGGCCGCCAAGGTATAAGAAAAATTCCGATCGGTATCAGCCTTAACGTGGTCCAGTATTTTTATTATCTGCCAGATGCTTTCGGAGGAAGGTGGAAAATCGTCACCGCAGTTGATCGAGAACGCAAATTGGTGTACAAAAAATTCAGGTATCTATTTTCCCAAATTTATGACAAGCGATACAACGGGAGTCAACAGATGGAACAGCAAAATTTCGGTTTACCCGATATCGATCCCTTTGCCACATTGGATGAAGAAATTGGCCGGTTAAATGGGTTTTTCAATTCGCTGAGTCCTGCGGAATGGAAGGCTTCGACGCTTTGTGAAGGCTGGACCGTCCGCGATATGGTGGCTCACTTCGACAGCGACGAGGTGTACAATGAAGCCTGTCTCGACAACACGCTTGAAGCCCTGGCGGCAGGATTCTCGAGCGTGGAGGAGTTTAATCAGCGCCAGATCGAGGACCGCGCCGATTTATCCAGTGAGGAGGCGCTGACACAATGGCGTACCCGGCAGGCCAAGGTTCGCGAGCGATGGGAAGCGCTGGGACTCGACACTGAAATTGCGACCCTGGTCGGACCCTGTCCGCTTCGGACACATGTCTGGCACATCGCCTCAGAATATGCCACACACGCTGATGACATGGGAGTGAAAGTGCCGCCCGACGCCCAACAGCCGAGATTGATGTGGAGATGCCAATTGTCCGCGTTTGTGGTGCAGGAAAAAAGCAACCCGCCCGATCTCGAGCGCCGCGTGGATCGAATGATCGTTGCATCGAACGAGCACACCATCTCGCTATCGATGGAGGATTTTGTTGCCGCTGTCTGCTCCCGCCTCGCCCTGCCCCAAAACCATGATGATCGGCAAATCATCAAGGCGCTTGGGACTCTGGCATAATCTGCGACAACCATCGGCGCGGGGGGAATGAGGAAGGCTCCGGGAAGGGCCTAGGTCGCACTTTGCAGGTCGCCGATGGTATCAGGCGGTTCCAATCTTGGCAACAATCAGCGTAACATCATCCTGGAGCTGGAAGCCGTCCCGGAATTGATCCAGGGCGGCGATGATAAGATCAAGCAGGACGTTGGCATCGGCCGCGGCGTTTTGTTGAATTATATTGCATAAGGCTTTTTTGCCGAACATTTCACCTTCCGGGTTTTGAGCCTCCCAGATGCCGTCGGTTCCCAAAACAATGATCTGTCCTGCCTCAAGCCCTTCTTTCCGGTTTGATTCATAGTGCCATTCACCGTCTACGCCAAGAGCCAATCCCGGTCCGGCCAGGTCCTCGAATATATCTTTAGCGGGATCATAAAAGATGCCCGGATCATGCCCGGCCCGAACCCATTCGAGGCCGCGGCGCTCCTGATCCACGGACAGGAAGAAAAGCGTCATGAATTGTCCGGTCTCTTCCACGTCTCTAACTATTTGGCGATTGACATCTGAAATGACCTGCGCCAATCCACCCGTTAGAGAGGTTCGCAGCCGGATAAATGCCCGTGCCGTCGCCATGAGCAAGGCCGATGGAATACCGTGGCCGGACACATCTCCGACCACGATCGCGATATTGCCAGGACCCTCTCGGTTGAGCTTTATAAAATCATAATAGTCGCCGCCGGTTTCATCGCAATAGATGCTTTTGCCGGCAATATCGAGCCCGTTAATTCTGGGATTTTCTTTGGGTAAAAGATTTTGCTGCACCTCCATGGCCAGTTCCAGGGAACGCTTCATCAAATCACGCTCCTTGAGCCCTTCGGTCATTTCATTAATGACATCACCCGTGTAGCCGATTTCATCGTTTGAGACCACCCGGACCTTTTCATCGAATTGGCCCTTGCGGATCCGCTTGATCACGCGCAGAATCTCTTTGATGGGGTCGGTCATATTGCGGCTGCCCACTCGATTCAGCACATGGGTCATGTAAAAAAATATCCCGCAAAGGATGAGTGAAAACCGGATAATTATCCAGCTGTATTCAACCGATGAAATTTGAGTTGCATCCAACTCCCAGTGCAGAGTTGCCAGGGTGACCAGCAGGATGATACCCGGAACGATGTTTCCCAGTCGGTTGAGCAGCCGAATCCGGCGCGAAATCGAAAGGCGAAAGGTACCACGCACGTCCGCCAGTCTGCCGTTGGGGAAAAAAAATGGAATCAGCTTTCTGCGGGAGTAGGCTTCCATGCGATGCGATGCCATAAACGACGAAATGAAGCCGACCATACTGGTACGCGCGGAAATGATCACGGCCGTTCGCAGATCCATCTGGTCCCCCAAATAGGCGCCTAAAAAAATGGCGGCCGGCAAAACAATCCATATCCCCATGTTCAGGGGGATAAACATGAAAGGTAGATTCAACAAGCGCCGTCGGGCTTTTTCAGCCAGACCGGTGGAAAGGCTGCCACCCGTCGCATATATTTTCAGATATCTAGCAATGGGTCGCAGCATGGAGCTGATTAACATCCGGTACGCAAAATATACCATCAGCAAAAAGAGAATCGGGGGAATAAGGTTCAGCAGACGAAAGGAGGTGCTGAGTCGTGAAAGGTAAGCCAACCTGTCACTGATAATTTGCAGCGGTGTCGCCAGGTTCAATATGCCGACGATGACAAAACCGATGACAACTGAGATGACCGCTATCTTGTAGTACCCTTTAAGCGATAGGTCCTTGGCTCGGTATGGTTCCTTCTGTCCGGGCTGAACTCTATTTTCATTTTCTGATGTCATCGATTAAAAAGTCGAAAGCTCGCTGTCTGTGAGGATCAAGGAAAAATGCCAGGGTTAAACGACTGCCTGTCGGCCGGCATGCAGCGCCCGGCTTCAGTTGGTTACAGTTCAAATACCTGATACGCATCTTACAGTCAATTCAAATATTTATCTGGAATCACCTGAAAATTAGGCCTATTTATTGAAATTACATCAGGGTTGCGAAGGAAGTATCAAATAAAAGATTTTCGCCACCAAGAAACCAAGACACGAAGTTTTTTACATATTTTTTTCCTTGTGTCTTAGTGGCTTTGCGGCTAATTCCGGTTTATCCGGGGTGGGTATAGATAAAACTTTTGGTTTTTTTACCCTATATTCCGTGTTAACAATACTGGACGAATCCTGAAGCTCTTAGTGTCTAGGTATTGAAATCACATCATTTTTGCGAAAGATTCATCAAAATAATTATATTCGCCACAAAGACACCAGGGCACTAGGTTTAATTTAAATATAGATTTTTTTGGTGTCTTGGTGCCTTCGTGGCTAAACTTTCCGGTTTCTCCGGGTTGGGAAGATGCGATGCAATTCGATACCGGTGCCATTTGGACAAAATACAGTCCCCGGCTCAAACATTTTATTCGCAATCGGCTGTCAGACGAATCCAGCACGGACGATGTTCTCCAGGAGGTATTCAAAAAAATCCACTTGCATATCGGAACTCTGCAAGACGAAACGAAAGTCGAACGCTGGATTTATTCGATTACCCGCAACACCATCATCGACCATTATCGCAGCCGCAAAATTGAAGAGGCTGTCCCACAATACATACCGGTTTCCGACAAACTGCCTGAAAAGATAGACGCGAAAACCGGCTGCATCAGTATTAAGGCCATCATCGAATCCCTCCCACAACCGTATGCCCGGGCGCTTCTGATGACGGAATTCGAAGGGCTCACTCAAAAGGAGTTGGCACAAAGGCTTGGGATTTCCATATCGGGAGCAAAGTCGCGGGTTCAGCGCGCTCGCAAAATGTTAAAAGCGAAACTTGCTGAATGCTGCCGCATTGAATATGACCGCCACGGAACCATCGTCGACTATCAATGCAGTGAGTATTTCCTTTCCTGGTTTAAAAAAATTTCATAATCCTGCGTCCTTTTTCGAAAACGCTTCGTCTATATTTTTCAGAAAACATTATTTTAGAAATAAGGCGAGGAGAAAATTATGTTAAAGCATCTAGGTATCGCAGCAGCATTAGCGTCACTTGTCATGGGATGTACGGCCCATCATCAACATACGGAGGTACTGCCAATGGGAAAAATACCGGCCAACAGATCCATAGATATGCGAGGTAAAACAATCACACCCTTTATCATCTATTATACTGTCAAGAATTTGAAAGATATGCAGGTGGGAGAAATCCTCGAGGTACGCACCGATATATTTGAAGCAATAGATAACGACATCAATGCCTGGTCGCGTATGACCGGCGTTTTGATAGATATGGAGTCCGGTGATAGGTATCAGCGGTACTATATCCAAAAGGTTGATCAGAAGAAAAATGAAAGAAAACTGGCGATGATAATATCGGATCCCGGGTTGGAAAAGCTGCTTTCACCGCTGGGAATGGCCTTGAGCGCGGCACTGAGTGGAACTGACGTATACCTTTATTTTCAAGGTCCGGCCGTGAGGGTGCTTAAGAAAAATTTTACCGCAAAACTCAGCGGAATTCAAAAACCATTCAGTTCATTTGCCAGAAATGCAATGGCCAAGGCCGGGCATTTGCCCCCTCAGGATAAATTGGAACAGCTTAAAGAGCTGGGGGCCCGGATCTACATGTGCGGTGGCTCCATGGATCCCTTTGGAGTTACAAAAAGCGATTTAATTTTCGATGATGTCATTGTCGCAGAATATCTGACTTTTCTTGAAGTTATGGATCATGCAGATATTCATGTTTTTCTGCAATAAAAGGAAAATCAAGGAAGGTAAAGCCCGGGAGGTTTTTGCCCTGCTTAACAAATTCCGTTCCGATGCCATGAATCAGAGAGGTTACATCTCAGGTGAAACGCTAATAAATCATGATGATCCTATGGAAATATTAGTGGTCAGCATGTGGCAGGGCATGGAAAACTGGCTTAAGTGGAAAGAAAATCCGGAACGGCTGGCCAACGAAAGGTTACTGGAAAAGTGGCTAGAGGGACCCACTACTTATGTAAGTTATGTCTACAGCACCTATTATGCTCAGTTCGCCAAGAAGGTTTGAGGGTCAAAACTTCGTCTAAGCTCAATCGAGTCAAACGCTGCTTTTTTTTGAAATCACATCATGTTTGCGCAGGAAGGATACTATAGCCGGATCGAATATTTTAGGAATGCTATCGATATTGAATTAAAAGACAGAGCGACGTGTCGGGTCGTAGCCGAAGGCGACCTGTGAGGTCGTAGCTCGAAGAGCGAAGCCCCAAGCCTGAAGCGATACAACAAATCTTCAATCTTCAATTTTCAATTCCCCGGTATAGCGGGATCACCGCTACGCGACGACCGGCTTGCCCGGGTTAGGGTTTAACGGCAGTGAATTTTACACTGACGACCCTGCCTTGTACGGCAGCCAAATCCTCTTGTGCCGCAGCCGGGGTGAATTCCTTACCGGGACAACAGGCCATTGCATCCAGTTCCTGCGGTGTAAGCGTGTGACTGGAAACCGTTTTTATTTCGGCAAAACCCTCATTCGCTATCGTCCGCCAGTAGTCTTCTTCAGGAACCGCTCCCCCCAGGCAGCCGGCCCAGTATTGCTGAAATCGCTCCCGCATACGCGGATCGTTTTCCTCGGTCAAAACAACATCCGATATCGCCAACCGACCCCCGGGCCGCAGAATCCGGCATGCTTCCTCATAAACAGCCTTCTTGTCCGGGCATAGATTGATGACACAGTTTGATATTACCGCATCCGCGAATCTATCGGGCAGTTTTGAATTTTCCAAGTCGGCAGTCCGAAGTTCGATGTCCCTTTCTTGCAGCCCCGCAGCGATAACCGCCTGTTTGGCCCGTTCGATCATCTGGGGGGCGAAATCCAGGCCGATAACCCGACCTTGTCTACCAACCCTGTGAGCCGCCAGAATGACATCTATCCCGGCCCCGCAGCCAAAATCCACCACCACCTCACCGGGTTGAAGGTCGGCAAAGCCGGTTGGGTTGCCGCAGCCCCGTGAAAGATTGATACCGATTTCCGGCACCAGAGAGAGCTCCTCCGGCCCATAAAGCGCCTGGTCAACCGCAAAGCCCGAACCGGGCTGGTTCTTGCTCGGTCAGCAGGAATCTTTGTTGCCGCCGGTATCGGCAAATTGGCCGTAACGGGTCTTTACTGTTCGTCGAATTTCTTCGGTAATCATCCTTTTTCCTCCTCAAACCGGTTGCCACGCCCTAAATGAGCAAAAAGCGCTCAATTACGCGTTATTCGTTATTTGTTAATGGTTATTAGATTTGGTTGAGAGCCTGATCTTATGTTTATTCTATCAGTGAGATAAAAAGGTGATTAGAGACCTGAGCTCACGGGTCAACGGTTCAGAAAGAACGATAATCCGTTAATAATCAACCCCTGAAGCTCTGAACATCGATAAATACCACACAGTAATAATACAGGTCAAATTTTTGTTCCAAAGTTGTAATTGTTTGAAAAATTTCTTGACATTCAGAGATCACTTATCTATATTTCGACATATGTCGAACTTTCGAGAAAATAATATCGATAAATTTGCCGAAATATTCAAAGCCCTCTCCAACCCGAATCGGCTGAGAATATTTATGCGGCTGGCCACCTGCTGCCAGCCGGGAACGGTGACAAGCATCAACCCTAATACCGGAATGGCCGGGTGTGCCTGTGTCGGAGAGCTTGGGGAGGATCTTGGCATCGTGCCTTCGACGGTTTCGCACCATATCAAAGAGCTTCGTCAAGCCGGTCTCATCCGCATGGAGCGGCGCGGGCAAAAAATAGAATGCTTTATCGACCCGGCAACCCTGACATCTTTGAAGGAATTTTTTACATAGAAGACGCGGCTTTTTTTTAATTTGTAATTTCGATAGTTGTCGAATATTTAAAGTTTTAAATTGTCACAAAGCTATAATAATTTGCGAAGCAAAAACTATAATTTTTCCGTCGCAATTTCAACTCAACAGCGCCAAATAAGCAAACCAATTCGTTTCTAAATTTAAATGTAACGTTTATCAACCAGGAAAAATTAAGGAGGCAATTATGCAAACCAGCGATAAAGAAAAAATCCGGCAGTCGGTGCGGGAGAGCTATGGTAAAATCGCCAAAGCGACAAATGCTGTTGGCGGCCTAAGCCCGGCGCCGTCCTGTTGCGGATCTTCGGATACCACAACCATAGCAGACTCGACAACTTCTTGCTGTGGTGGGCAGGAAGTCGCCCCAGGACAAATTTCCACCCTCATGGGGTATTCAAAAGAAGATATCCAAGGTGTCATCGAAGGTGCCAACATGGGGCTGGGGTGCGGCAACCCGGTTGCCCTGGCATCCCTGAAACCGGGTGAAACCGTGGTGGATCTTGGCAGCGGCGGCGGCTTTGACTGTTTCCTGGCGGCTAAACAAGTGGGAGACTCCGGCCAGGTTATCGGCGTGGACATGACGCCTGACATGCTCAGCAAAGCCAGATCCAACGCGGAAAAAATGGGAACCCAAAATGTCGAATTCCGCCTGGGAGAAATCGAACATCTGCCGGTGGCCGATAACACGGCCGATATCATTATGTCCAACTGTGTCATCAACCTGTCGCCGGAAAAACTAAAAGTATACCAAGAGGCTTTCCGCATCCTGAAACCCGGCGGACGATTGGCCATTTCGGACATCGTGGCTACGGCGCCTTTGCCCCCAGACATTCAGCAGAACCTGGTGTTGGTGTCCGCCTGCGTGGGCGGTGCCGCTACGATTGACGATACGACCGCCATGTTGAAGGAAGCCGGCTTTACAGACATCAGAATCAAAGCCAAAGAGGAAAGTCGCAAACTCATTTCCCAATGGGCGCCCGGAGAAAGCAAAAACGCCGGCGACTATGTTGTTTCGGCATATATAGAAGCTGTAAAACCCTAGAATCTCAATTGGGAAAAAAGACCAATTGAGAGTTATTCGTTACCAGTGATTGGTTATTGGTTTCAAAGGAACCAGATCGATTTTAATAATCCCAGATGATGGATTTATAAAATCAGATTCTCAGCCATTATCTAATAACGAATAACAAATAACCTATAACACCTGATCGAGGTTTTTTGGCTCAATTAGGGTAGAACTGTCTGGCTTACCGAGCGCAAAGAGGTTTACGGAAAGGAGGTGTAATCATGGAAGTCGAATCACTTCGCCGTGAAGTAACCAGCTTAAAAGCCGAAAAGGCGAATCTGCAGGTTAAAAGCAAATTGTTTGAAAATTTTGCAGCGATGGCTCATTCCTGCTGTCGCCTGCCTTCCACCGCCGAGTGGGAGTCGCTGAAAAAGACCTTAAAGGACACCCTGGATTTTTCCATTGAACTGACAGGAGCGGATTCCGGCTGTCTGGTATTGCTTGATAGCAACGGGGTCGTCACCGACAGTGTCCAGCGGCTGAAAGATACCGACCAGATTCCATATGGTGGATTGAAAGATCATCTGTTAGAAACCGGACTAGCCGGGTGGGTCCGTGGCAAACACCAGGTGGGGATAATAGCCGACACCCGTATTGATGAGCGTTGGACGCCGCTCCCGCATCAACCTCATACGGTTCGTTCGGTGTTGGCCATTCCCATTCTGAAATGTGATGAGTTGTTGGGTGTTCTTACCTTGCTGCACATGCAGCCGAATCATTTCAGCCTTGAAGCTGTGGAGCAGATGAAGGCAACATCTGATCAGATTGCAATGACCCTGGAAAACGCCCGGCTTTATGGTAGATTAAATGAATCCTATCGATCCTTGAATCAGTCGAAGCAGGAAATCGAGGCCTACTCCAAGGCGCTCGATGAGGAAATGGAAAAAGGCCGCCAAATCCAACGGGATTTCTTGCCCCAGCATATCCCGCAGCTGCCCAACTGGGATATCTCAACCTATTTCGCCCCGGCCAAACAGGTATCCGGCGATTTCTATGACGTTTTTTCATTACCGGGTGACAACCTGGGAGTGGTCATTGGGGATGTAGCCGACAAAGGCGTGGGGTCCGCCCTGTATATGGCACTTATTCGGAGCTTAATTCGTGTCTTTTCGGGCCACATCAGCCTGCACGGATTTGCCAACTTTTCCATCAATAACGGTGTTGCCAAATCGGTTACAGAGCAGTATGCGACCCCCGATCAACTAAATGCGCTCACCGCGGTCAAGCTCACCAACGACTATATTGCCCATGAGCACGCCAAAGAAGGCATGTTTGCGACCTTGTTCTTCGGCGTCATAAATCCGTTTAACGGCATCATGGCGTACATCAACGGCGGACATGAACCGCTGGTTATCACCGATTCTAACGGCATTAAACAGAGTCTTGCGCCGACCGGTCCGGCAGTGGGGACGCTGGTTGATATGAAATTTGAAATTCGACAGGTACAGATTGAACCCGGCGACATCCTGATAGGCTACACCGACGGCGTGATTGAGGCCCTGGCACCCAACGGTGAATTCTTTACCAGGGAACGCCTGTTATCGATTATAAAACGATCGCCTTCTTCGACTTTAGCCCTGGTAGAACGTATTAAAACGAATTTATTGTCTCATGTTCATAACGCACCACCTTCGGATGACATTACCATGCTGGCCATCAGACGGTTATCGTAATTGCCGGACTGGTGTGCCTTTACATCATTTTGGTGTTCATCGAATTGCATTGAGGACGCGAACCCCTACACGACCGCCATAAAGATTATGGTACAGATCAAAATGGTCAGTGTGATCGGACCAAGAATGCACCCTATAAGCCATGCAACGCCGCTTGGTTTGGCAAGATTGAGCGTCCATCCGTGGGATGGAATTCGCTTGGGAACCATCGTTCTCGAATCTGCATGACTGAAATAAATGCAAAGCCATTTTGAACCCGAGGTCCAATTTTCGGACTTTTCCCATTCAGCCTGGTTTATTTCATCTTGAGTCATGAGCCGATTTCCTCTGGGCTGAGTTACAGCCGGCTACTGTTGGTTTTGGGATAAATATTTCGATTTTTCCTGGGACATTCCGAACACCAATCCATCTATCGCCCTCGTGGTCTTGCGTTCCATCGTTCTACCTATCAGGGGGATATGAACCGCCATGGCAAGGTCGGGAAAACAAAGGAACCGAGAACTTTTGCGTTAACCAGACTGTTGATGAAGTATAGGAAAATCTATAAGGTTTTGGATCAAACATAGGTAATCAAATCAAAACGAAATGTATATATTGTCGCATATATCGTTTCAAACTGCAAAAAATTGACTCTTGATTGGTCTTTGGCTCAATTGAGGTAATACTTACTTGACACTCCAAATCCTTTATCCTATGTTGCCCTTTTCAAATAGAGATATAGTATCTGTGTCTGTCTTGGGAGGTATGAACCTGGCGCCAATCCATAATGATCATGTTGTTGTTGCGGTCGATTTCGACCGATTTGCATCGTACCGGTATGACGATCGACAATCGTTGAGATGGGACTGCCTTTTCGTTTTGCCGGAATGGCAGGCCGCGTGGTGGCAGGCATTTGGCCCCAAGTCGCAGCCGCGCATAATTTGTGTCCGCCGGCAACAGGAAGTAATCGGGATAGCCCCTCTGCTGGTTGAGGGACAACGGGCCTCAATCATAGGCGGATCCGATGTATGCGATTATCTGGACTTTATCGTCAGCCCGGCAAAAGCTGAGGACTTTTTCTGCCCGCTGTTGGACCATCTTGAACAGCAAAAATTGGCGAAACTGGACCTGGGCCCTTTGCGGCCGGATTCAACGGTGCTGTCCGGCATGATTCGAATAGCTGAGGACAGGGGGCGCAGTGTAACGGTTTCCCCGCATGAAGTCAGCCTGGAGGTGGACTTGCCGGCTACCTGGGACGATTACCTGGGCTTGCTGAAAGGCAAGCAGCGCCATGAAGTCAAACGTAAATTAAGAAGACTGGGCGAGGCCGGCGACGTCAATTTCCGGGTGGTCGAAGAGACAGAAGAAGTCCGGCAGCAAATGCCGATTTTCTTCCAGCTGTTTAAAAAAAGCGGCGAAGCAAAAGCGGCCTTCTTGACGGATCAAATGACTTCCTATTTCGAAGCGCTGGCAACGGCAATGGCCAAAGCGAAGATATTGAGACTTTGTATACTCGAACTGAATGGCGTGCCGGTAGCCATGTCGATGTGTTTTGATTTCATGGCGACACGCTACCTGTACAACAGCGGTTTTGATCCGCGTTTCCGCGGGATCAGCGCCGGATTGATGTGCAAAGTGCTCAGCATCAAAGACGCCATCCAAAACCAGTGTCGAAAATACGACTTCTTGAAAGGCGGCGAAACCTACAAATATAGATTAGGGGGAAAAGAAGTTCCTTTGGTTGACTGCAGAATTGAACTGGAAGATCAAAAATAACCCTAAAAGTACATAAGTTTCTATAGCTCTTTTTGATACCATTCAGCCCGCATAAATTTCTTAAAACCGGCCGATTCATAGAGCGCCAAGGCCGCCGGCATCTCACTATCAGCCATTAATTCCACCGTTCCAACTCCTTGGCGCTTGAGGTAGGATAAACCTGCCGTTAAAACATCGCGACCGATATGTAGCTTGCGAAAACCAGGATCGACACCCAGCATATGGATCTCTCCCTTGGCTTTGCCTTGGGCTGAATCGCCTTCCTGAAATATCCTCGTCCAGCAATAAGCGACGGCTCTATCCGCCAGGTAAACCATAATTACATTTTCCGGCGTACAGCTGCTGGAATTGATGCGGTAGTTAATCTCTTCGCTTGTGTTGGCATTAAAACCCCAGGTGTCGGCAAAGGAACGATTTTGAATATCCGTCAATGCTTGCGCTTCATCGGCTTGCAAATGGCGCAAAACGAATTTCTCCGATTTGATCTCCGGCAGTTGGGTGGTGGCAAGATCCAGTTGATATCCGATAAAATGCCGGAAGAACCTGAGGCCCAAACCCAGGAGCATGTTTTTAGCCGCCAAGTTGCTTTCGGATATGCAGATTTGAGCCACCTGTACGCCGGCACCCCGCGCATACCTGACGGCATGTTCGAATAAATCGGTGGCGATGCCTTTTCTGCGGTACAGGGGATGAACCAGCCCATCCAACAATGCACGTCCGATTCCCGGTTCCAGAAAAACACTGACGCAGCCGACCAGCTTCTGATCCGCCTCGGCCAGCATCAAATCGTTTTGCGGCTGAAAGCTTGGATGTCCCAGGGCCTCGTCTATAAGCTGTCCGGAGACGGGTTCACCGGATTGATCCCGTTTGTTGGTGTCAAGGCAAAGCTGCACATAGTTTTCGAAATCAGCTGGCCGGTAAGTTCGAATTTTCCAAAGTTTATCGTTCATATTGTGAGAGAAGGCCCAGGGATTATGAAGTTCGGTAATTGCTGCGATTTGAGCCATCAGGCGACCTAAATAATAAGCCTGGATAATATTTATTGCAACAGTACCGGCTACAAAAAGCAGGCGTTATCTTCCATTTTCGATTTTCGATATTATTATAGATCAAATAAGCATGTATCCTATCCATTTAAATTTCAGGATTCCTTAACTTTAGATCACTTTAGTCATTTTCCAATTTTAGTTCATTTATTTCAGAGAAGTATTGGACAACAAACTCTCTATGTGATGTCGCTAAACACCTAACTGTTAAAAAAAAGGATTCCCCCCATGACGACAAGCGAAATTACCGTTTACGGGGCGCACTGGTGCCCGGACTGTCGACGCAGCAAGCAGTTTCTGGGCGAACACCAGATCCCGTATAACTGGATCGATATCGAAGAAGACCGGGAAGGTGAAAAATTCGTCATCGCCAAAAATGACGGCAAACGCATTATACCAACCATCGTTTTTGCGGACGGCTCCAGTTTAGTTGAGCCGACGAACGCTGAGCTGGCGCAAAAGCTGGGATTGAGAACCACCGCCACCCGCAATCACTATGATTTGATTGTTCTGGGCGGTGGACCGGCCGGCCTGACTGCAGCCCTTTACACGGCGCGCGAAGCGATCGACACCCTCGTCATCGAGCGGGCCGCCTTCGGCGGCCAGGCAGCCGGCACGGAGAAATTGGATAACATGCCCGGGTTCCCCGATGGTGTGGCCGGTATCGAATTTTCCAACCGGCTGCGTCAGCAGTCTGAACGCTTTGGAGTGGAGCTGTTGCAGGCCCAGGAAATAACCCAAATTTATCAACACGACAATTATCATAGTGTTCGAACCAGTGACGGCAGCGAATACAGCGCTTGCGCCTTGCTGATCGCCACGGGCAGCCGCTACCGGCGGCTGGGCGTTCCGGGTGAATCGGATTACCTGGGTGCCGGCGTTCATTTTTGTGCCACCTGCGATGGTCCATTTTACAGGGGCAAACAGGTGACCGTGGTCGGCGGCGGCAACAGCGCCACCGAAGAAAGTTTGCTCCTGACCAAGTTTGCCGATCAGGTGACGATATTGGTCCGCGGCGACAAATTCAAAGCCAGTGCCGTAATTCAGGAAAAAGTCCTATCTCACCCGAAGATAAAGGTTCACTGGAATACGGAAGTCAATGAATTCATCGGCCAGGAGTCCAAATTGACGGAATTGAAATTATTGAACAACCGCACCGGGGAGAACGAGATCCTGGCCACAGACGGGGCCTTCATATTTATCGGCCTCGATCCCAATACCGGATTTCTGGCAGAAAGCCGGATCACGCTGGACCCGTGGGGGTTTGTCACCACCGGCCATGCGCTGCTGCACAGCGGCCAACGGCCGCAAGGATTTGAAAGCCGGGATCCCTACCTGCTGGAAACCAACGTCCCCGGCGTGTTTGCCGCCGGCGATGTCCGCGACGCCAGCACCAAACAAGTGGTCAGTGCCGCCGGTGAGGGGAGTACCGCCGCACTGCTAATCCGTGAATATCTGAAAAGTGTATAGGACAGCCCCATGGGTTTTATCTTATTGGCCGGCGGAGCCGAATTCGGCGGTCAGATGGCAGTTGCCGACCGGCTGGCGATAGATCTGGCGGGCGGCCCCGCTGCCCCGATAACGATTGTCCCCACCGCTGCCGCACCGGACAACAACCATCGACGGGCCGGGGAAAACGGCGTCAACTGGTTTAAAAATCAGGGTTCGGCAAATGTATCCACTCTGCCGCTTGTCGACAGAACCTCGGCCGATGACCCCGTAATCGTTGAAACCCTGGGGCGGGCCGGGCTGATATATCTGCTGGGTGGATTTCCCCGGCATTTGGCGCAAAGCCTGCGGGGCAGCCGCAGCTGGCAGGCGATGGTGTCCGCCCATCGGGCGGGAGCTGTGATTGCGGGCAGCAGTGCCGGGGCGATGGTGCTTTGCGATTACTACTACGATCCCGGTACCTCCCAGGTGGTACAAGGTCTCGCGCTCATCAGGGGACTGTGTATTTTGCCCCATCACGACACTTTCGGTCAAACCTGGGCCGCCAACTTGATTAAACTACTGCCGAACTCAATCCTGCTGGGCATTGATGAGGAGACCGCTGCGATTTGCCGGATATCGGATGGATGGGGAAGCGTGCACGGTAAAGGCAAGTTGACGTTGTACAACAACGGCAGGATTGATGAAATTGGCCCGGAGCAGGAGTTTGACTTGTCGCTGATAAATATTCATACTTGCCACAGGTAATTTAAGCATTAGAATTAGTACTATGTTGTTTAGGGGACAGGGGCATCCACGGTTTTTTTTCTTTTCAAAAACATAACCGCCGAATGCATGAATGAGCCGAATTGCAGAATTCCACCGATCGATCCACCGGTCTGATCGGAATTGAATGCGTGGATAGGCATTAGACAATTACTAAACTAGTCTCGTGCAAATTGTGCCAAAAATTTGTTGGCATCTTTGTAAAGCACTAACAAACAAGCATTTACATAGATTTGAAATGAATCCAACATTGTCACGACGGTAACTACGTTTGAGACATTTGAATTTCGGATTTGTTTCGTATTTCGAGATTCGTATTTCCGGTTTATCCGGGTTGGGTGTTTTGGGAGGACTTGCTGATGCCATCGGGCAGGGGCAAAATCGTACTAATGGGCTCGGGGGAAATGACCGCCACCATGGTGGAAGTTCATAAGGGCTTGTTGAATCAATTGGGGAAGGTGCCGCGTGCGGCATTTCTTGACACACCGGCCGGGTTTCAATTGAACGTGGATCAAATCTCCCAAAAAGCAGTTGGATATTTTCGCGATCACATTAAGCAGCCGTTGGCGGTCTCCTCTTTCAAGTCACGGGAACACACAAGCGATTTTGACGCCGAGAAGGCCTTTCACACCCTGCGGGAGTCCGCGTACATCCTCATCGGTCCGGGCAGCCCAACCTATGCGGTCGAGCAGTGGCGGGGGTCACCCGTTCCGGAAATTTTTACTCAATGCATCAACCGCGGCGGCTGCCTGGTGGCCGCTAGTGCCGCCGCCCTGACGGTGGGCCGATATACCTTGCCGGTTTACGAAATTTACAAGGTCGGCCAAAAACTGCACTGGGTGGAAGGCAATGACATCCTCGGAAATTTCGGTTTTAATCTGGTCGTGATCCCCCATTGGAACAACGCCGAGGGCGGCACCCATGATACCCGCTTTTGTTTCATGGGAGAGCCGCGTTTTCAAAAGCTTGTGGCGCTGATGACGGAACAGGTACCGGTTTTCGGCCTGGACGAACACACCGCCTGTATTATGGATCTGGCAACTGATGAGGCGCAAATCAAAGGTATCGGCACCGTTACCTTAAAGCACGCCGATCGGGAAATAATCTTCAAATCAGGTGATCGTTTTTCCCTCGACATCTTGCGCGGAAGGGCTGCTGACGCAAAGTGGCAGTCACAAACAGCGGCAGCGGCACCCACAATGCCCCAAGATACCGAGCCCGGACAATCCACTTTTTGGGACCGGGTTCATTTATTGGAAGCAAGCTTTCACAAGGGCCTTGCGCGACGGGATGCCCGGCAATCAACGAATGCCCTTTTGGAACTGGACCGCAGCATCTGGCAGGCCCAAACTGAATTGGAAAATGAAGAGTTTATCACCCAGGCCCGGGATACGCTCAGAGATCTGATCGTTTTGCTGGGTACCGAACTCGCCGCCGCTCCCACCGACCAAGCCGAATGTTTGAGGCCGCTGGTCGAAGGACTACTTGAAATGAGGAAGAATTTCAGAGCCGGCAAGCAATGGACCGAGGCGGACACTATCCGTGACCTCCTTGGCCAGGTCAACATCACCGTGGAAGATGAAAAAGATGCTACCAGTTGGAAACTGAATCCGCAAGCCGATGAACCGGCGGGGAGGCGTCACCCATGATCAACCATCCACCAATTTCAGTTCTATTTAAGGTCGAACGGGAAGATGCCGCCCTCTCATCACTGCTGACCTATCTGAAATCTTTGCTGCCCATAAAACTTTCCGTACAATCGCATCTGCCGCAGGACCTGACTGCTTACGATGTCGTCGTAACATTCAGCGGCAACATGTCCAATGCCGACACCGAATCGTTGACCCGCTTTGTGGAGGCCGGCGCAGGGTGGTTGGCGCTGGTTCATTTATCCGAGAAAGCCTTGCCGCCGATCTTCGGGGTCCAGGCGGAACCGGCAGGGCCGTCAGCTGAATTACGGGTGCTGTTTGAAAATTTCGAACACCCGCTGGCTGTCCGTTTGCCGGATGCTGCCTATTTGAAGGGCCGCTATCAGGCGCTGACCAAAACCGCCGATGACAGCGAGACGATTTTATATGCCGACTGGCACTACAGTCACAAAGCCGTGCTGACATCCCGGCGCCGTGGTGCCGGCCGCGTTGCCTGTACAACGCTGCAGGACTACTGCAACCCGCATTTGCAGCGAATATTTTATCGGCTCCTGTGGCAATTGGCGGGCCGCAACCTTAACCGGGGGAGTTTGGGCGTCGGCATCCTGGGGTATGCCCCTTCAGTCGGCCTGGTCCACGGACTCGGGGCAGAAAAAACAACCGGATTGAAGCTGCAGGCTGTCTGCGATACAAACCCGGTGCGGCTAAATGAAGCCCGTCAGGATTTTGCCGAAGCCAGGACCTATGACTCAGCCGAGAAACTGGCCGATGATCCGGATGTAGACCTGGTCGTCATCGCCACCCCCCCGAATAGCCATGCCGACTTGAGCTTGCAGATGATGGCGGGCGGCAAGCATGTGGTCTGTGAAAAGCCTTTGGCCCTGAATCATCGGGAAACCGACGCCATGGAGGAAACCGCCGCCAGGCAAAAAGTTCATTTGAGCTGCCATCAGAATCGGCGCTGGGATTCCGATTTTCTGGCAATCCGGCAGATTCTGGCGGAAGGCATCATCGGAGACTTGTTTTATCTGGAATCCTTCGTTGGCGGATATAACCATCCCTGTGGTTACTGGCATTCCGACGTCCGGGTGTCCGGCGGCGCATCCTTTGATTGGGGGGCGCATTATCTGGACTGGATCGTGGCTTTAATGGGGCGCAAAATAGAGGGCGTCATTGGAACCCGACACAAGCGCGTGTGGCACGATGTGACCAATGCGGATCAGGAGCGGGTCCAAATTCGATTCTCCGGCGGCAGGGAAGCCGAATTCATTCACTCCGATATCGCAGCCGTTCGCAAACCAAAGTGGTACCTGCTTGGCAGTGAAGGCGCCATCGTCGGACACTGGCGGGATATCACGTCCCATGAAATCGATCCGATTCTGTATTACCGGGAGCATAATATTCCGGCCACCGAAATGACGCCGGATCTGGCTGTGCATCGCCGCCATGAAAACGGCGACATTGTCACGTTAAAACCACCCATCTCCGAATGCAAGCCCTATCAGTTCCACAGCAATCTGGCAGATCATCTGTTGTGGGGTGAACCGATCGCGGCCCCGCTGGAGGATTCGATCGAGGTGGTCAAAATTCTGGAAGCTGCCGCCCGCTCGATGGCCAACGGCGGAAAGCTGGAGGTTTTAGATGGCGGATCGAATTAATTGGGGCGTGCTGGGTTGCGCCTTGATCGCCCGCAAATGCGTCATCCCCGCCATTCAAAAATCACGCAACGGCCGGGTACAAGCCCTGGCGACCCGCTCGCCGGCGAGGGCCGCCAAGGTGGTTGCTAAAAATAAAATTGGGCGGATCTACGACAGTTACGATGCCTTGATCGCCGATCCGGCCATCGATGCGGTTTACATTCCGCTGCCCAATCATTTGCATCACCCCTGGACGATCAAGGCCCTGTCGGCCGGCAAACATGTGCTATGCGAAAAACCGCTGGCCTGCAACGCCCGGGAAGCCCGCGCCATGGCCGATCAAGCCGCGGCGGCCGACAAGTTATTGATGGAAGCGTTCATGTACCGTTTTCATCCCCGCAGTCGGCGAATCAAACAGCTGATCGACGATGGCGGAATCGGCGATCCCTGCTTGAGCCGGTCGGCGTTTTGCTTCCACATGGATGACGCCATGCTCAGAAGCGGCGACAACATTCGTTTAAAGCCGGATATGGGCGGCGGCGCGCTGATGGATGTCGGCTGCTACGGTGTCAGTGTCGCCCGCTGGTTCATGGACGCCGAACCGCTGCAGGTCCAGGCCCAGGCCGTTTATCATCCTGCCGGTGTCGATGTGCACATGGCCGGCACCCTGGGATTCACGGGCCAAAAATTGGCGGTTTTCGAAGCCAGCTTTATTGCCGCCTTGCAGCAAACCTACACCATCGTCGGCAGTGAGGGCGTCATCGAACTGCCCCACGATGCGTTCGTCCCCTGGGAAAAAGATGCGGCATACACTCATCGCGGACGAGATGACGAAACCGGTCAGCTGCACACGGTAAAGGGGGCCGACGAATACCAGTTGATGGTTGAGCATTTCGCGGATGCGGCCCAAAAAAAGACTAACTTGAATTTTTCACCTGATGATAGTATTGCCAACATGCGCGTGCTGGATGCCTTAGCAGAAGCCGCCCGCACCGGCAGGACCGTAAAGGTTTAGCTGCTAACTCGCTTCGGCTTTTCACTTGGGTGGACACGCTTAACATATGGGCCTACACCAATTTAAAGCAATTTTCAGATTGCGAGAAGTTATTGAACAGTCTCGGGCCTGGAGTATTGGAGTGCTGGAGTGCTGGGGTATTAAAAAAAGACATCAAACCTAAAGCCAATACTCCAACACTCCAGTACTCCAATACTCCATTGTTTAAAGCTCCGCGACGGATTACCCTCTTTTGTCTTATAGAATTGTAAAACAAACCGTAACAGAGAGTTTCTAAAGTTGAAAGCAGACCGTTTAAAAATAGCAATGCTCAGTATCCATTCCGATCCGATCGGAGAATTGGGAACCAAAGACACCGGCGGGATGAGTGTATATATCCGGGAACTCGCCCGGCAGCTTGGCAAGCGTGGACACCACATCGACATATACACCCGTATGCTGAGAAGTGAGGACCGATCCATAACCCGACTCTATGAGAATGTACGCTTGGTCCACCTCGGCATTCCCAACGGCGGCACATTGTCGAAACTAGCGCTTTACCCCTACCTTTCAAAATTTTTTCAGGCCCTGGAAGATTTCAGGCGATCCGAAGATCAGCGTTATGATTTGATTCACAGCCACTATTGGCTGTCCGGCCGGTTGGGCATTCGGGCCCAAAGACTCTGGAACCTGCCCCACGTCACCACCTTCCACACCCTCGGCGAAGTTAAGAATCAAACCGGCATCGATGCCCGCGAACCCTGGTTCCGGCTGGCCGCTGAGAAAGATATCGTTCAGGAATGCCACCGGATTTTGGCCCTGACCAACCGGGAGCGGGAGAGCCTGATCCGGCTCTACGAGGCAACGCCCAAGAAAGTTAGCGTGGTGCCATGCGGCGTGAATTTGGAATTGTTTTATCCCCAATCAAAAGCGGCCGCGCGCCACCAGCTGGGTTTGGACGCGGACGACCTTATTCTATTGTACGTCGGTCGCTTCGAGTCCATCAAAGGCCTTAATATTCTGCTGGAAGCAATGACCTATCTTGACGACAATCAACGGCTTCGCCTGGTGGTCGTTGGCGGTGATGACGATAGTACCCCGGAATTTCGGGCCCTGGCCCAAGCTACCCGGGATTGGGGGATTGGTGAAAAGGTCAGCTTTATCGGCCGAGTCGATCAGCAGAATCTGCCGACCTATTATGGTGCCGCGGATGTATTCGTGTTGCCGTCCTATTCCGAAAGTTTCGGGATGGTGGGATTGGAGGCGCTCGCTTGTGGACGGCCGGTGGTCACCACCCCCGTAGGAGCCGTCGACAGCCTGGTCCGCAGCACGCAGGCGGGCTGCGTGGTACCCGACCATACCGCCCGCTCCCTGGCTGACGGAATTCGAATGGCTATCCGCAAGCGCGGCTTGACGTCAGCGGATCGAATCCGCCGGTCCATTATCGCATACAGCTGGTCCAACGTGGCGTCCGCTGTCATCGCGGAATATGCCGAGTTGCTTAAAACACCGAGTTATGGGGAAGACCGACGGGTGCCGATCATGGCATCAGGCGGTTGATTGTGGCCGGATTTTTTAAATTGTATCGCCGCTAGGCGGAAGACCACAGAACGTCCCCGCAAAGCGAAGGGCTGTGGGATCCGGCCGAAAAATCTTCGAAAGCCCGCCGCTCTTTTCCCAATGTCGTGTCATTGCCGTGGCCCGAAAACACCCGGGTATCGTCGGGCAACACAAAAATTTTGCCGGTCAGAGATTCCAGGATTTTTTTGAAATCAGCGGGGGAGCCGGTTCTGCCCGGTCCGTCAGGGAACAGGGTGTCGCCGGCGATCAGGTAGCTGCCGGTCAAAAAACAGACACTGCCCGGTGTGTGTCCCGGTGTATGTAATACCGTTAATTCAATATCACCGAAAAAAATTGCATCTCCATCGTTTATCAATTGATCCGCCGTCACCGGCAGGCTGCCGGCATCATCGGCATGGGCGGCGATCGGCAAATCCAGGGTCGATTTTAATTCGGCCAGAGCGCCGGTATGGTCCATGTGATTGTGGGTAATCAAGATATGCTTCGGGCGGGTTCCTTCCAGCAGTTCCAAAATTTTTCCGGCATCGGCCGGCGCATCCACAATCACACTCTCATCGGTATGGCGGCAAACCAAAATGTAGGCGTTGGTGCCAAACGGCCCCAATTCGAGTTTCTCAATTTGGATTCGATCATCATTTACCACAGTAGTCATATCGATCTCCTCGATTGTCAAAAAAGGTTCCGGGTTCAAGGTTCAAGGTTCAAAGGTCATTACCTGAATTTTTAAGTAACAATCACCAACTCGCCAGATTTGTCAAATTAGCCTCGAACTGCTTTCAGGAAATTTGCGTGCAAAATTCAAGTATTAAAACGACGGAGCGACCTGTCGGGTCGTAGCCGAAGGCGACGTGTGGGGTCGTAGCTCGAAGAGCGAAGCCCCAAACCTGAAGCGACATCCATAAATCTTCAATCTTCAGTCTTCAATCTTCAATTACCAATACCGGCCGAGCGTAGTCGCGGCGGCAGGATAAATACGCGGCGCAGGCCTTCCTGCAGGGAAATGGCCTCCTCCGGGCAAAAGCGGGAGCAGACACCGCAGCCCAGGCAGGCGCTTTCCTCCCGCTGTGCCAGGCCGTCATCGTTTAAGGCAATGGCATCCGTCGGGCACCAGTCCACACAGGTTCCACAACCGCTGCAGGATTCCGGATCGATCACCGCAAGATGGTAGGTGGAGTTGATCATCGGCAGCGTCCCTTTGCGCCAGAGGCCCAGCGTATCGCAGCAATCCTTGCAGCAGTTGCAAATGCTCGTTTCCGGGCTGGTTTCCCTGGAACCCGGGTGGAATGCTTTATGGATCAATCCGGCCTGGGCCGCCTCTGCCATAATTTTATGGGCTTCGTCCCGGCTAACTTTTTTAGCAAATCCCTGGGCTGAGGTATGGCGGGCCGATTTTCCAAAGGTAAAACAATTTAAAGTGGGCGCCTGGGTCTCGCAGTCATCGCCGAGCAGACTGCGCCGTTGCCGGCAAAAACAATAACCCACGGCAATATCGTCAAACTTATCGATAATCTCCTCGACGGTCTGGCTTGGCAGAACGAACTCATCAGAATTATCCAGGGATTTTCGAACCGGAATTATTTTAACCGGCTTACCATCCTCCGTTAATTTATTGGGCACGGTGCGATCCGCCGCCGGGGCGGATTTGAACAGGGGCATCAGCGCATCATAATTTCCCTGGATCTGATCTTTGAGCTCGTCCAACAGCGTCTCAAAAAGACGCGCCAGGTTTTTTTCCTCCCGGCTTCCGCTCAACTCCACCATGAATTTGTATTCCATCACGCCGACCAGCATAAACGGCAACAGCCGGTATATCATCACTCCGGCGGAACTTGGTTGATTGAAGATAAGACCCTTCTTGGCAAGGCTGGTTGCCAGCTGGTCGGCTTTTTCCTCTGTAAAACCGCTCGATTCCACCAGCTGAGCCAATGTTTGCGATGGTTTTTCGTTGAAAGCACAGATCAAGTCGAGCTCTTCCGCGTTTTCCCCCACGATGGCCTCAATAATTGCGATGGCCGTGTCGCTAACCTGAAATTGAACCATGCCCTGTTTACAGACCACACCGGCTGCCTTTTTAAATCTGTCCGCCATCGTCAACTGCGCCATTGAGTTCTCCTCCTTCGTAGGTGATTGAACATTTTTCAAAAACAAACCGACTTTTTGGAAACCAATAACTAATAACTCCCAATTGGTCTTTTCACAATTGGGATCAAATATTCCTTTGCACATTGACATTATCGCTGTCAAATGTGCGGAAAATTAATTGTTCGCGCTCCCGGCGATCCGGGGCCAGGCCGACCGGCCGGTAGGCGTCCAGCATACGGCCGGCATCTTCCTTCGACGGTATGGCGGCCAACCCCTCACCGGTCTTTTTACCGGAAACCGTATCCAGCACGATCGCTGAGTTGCCGTCAGAAACCACCGCCACCGGTATCTGGTACTCATCAAGCAGCCTGGCGGCGGCAACGATCTCCCGTTCCCTGGAGCCGAGTGATCCGGCGGCACATTTTATGGCCATGATCCGCAGCCGGTCGGCACCGCTGCTGACCACCAGATCGACCTGGGAGCGGTAAGGTTTTCCGGCTATGATCATCTCGAGTTTCACATCCACCTCGATGTCGGTCTTCGAATATCCCTTGTCATTGACCAAGTACTGTTCGACCGCCTGCCGATTAGCCTCGGCGCCGATATTTGGGATCTCCCGACCCGTAACAAAATCCGTGATCATCGTATAGGGTTTTAGGGTATCGGACACGATAAACTCCATGCGGTTAAAAAAAAGAGACAAAGCTGATCAGGTGCGTTGTATGCCATCACGCAGCCTCATGATAGAACGAACATTATTTTGTAATGTCTGGAGACGTTCCAACGGGGTAAGCGAAAGCATCCAGCGGATAAGGGTTAGATCGACGCCCTCGGCGCTGATTTGCTCCTGATCTTTCTCAATATCTGTTAACTTGCTACCCATTATTAACTCTTCTCGGCAACACTAACCATCCGCTATCTTTTGAGCGGAATCTTCGGCATCACGATGCTTTTTGAGGGTTGGGGTCATAATACGTTGGGCGTCGACCCATAATCCTTCCAGGTCATAAAACTCCCGGATTGGTTCATAGAACACGTGGATGATCACATGCCCGTAATCCAGCAGCACCCAGTGGCCGTCCTTGGTGCCCTCGATATTGATGGGTTTTATTTTGTGTTTCTTTAAATCGGTTTTGATATGTTCCGCAATCGCAATGACCTGGCGATTGGACCGCCCGCTGCAGAAAATAAAGACATCCGCGTAGGAAGTCATCTCAGCCACGTCGAGAGCGACGACATTCAGCGCCTTTTTACCCAGAATCGCCTTGATATATAGATCAAGGGGTGGGTCCATGTCCTTGGTCATAAATAAAGTCCTTTGGAACGAATATAATCCGCAACTTTCTGCGGTACCAGGTATTCAATCGACCGTTCCGAGTTAATCAGGTTTCTAATCTTGGTCGACGAGATGTCCAGGGCGGTCACCTCCCATATATACACCGGTTGTTTGTCCTTGGCTCGATAACAGCTTTGAGATTCAGAAAAAACATAGTCGGCGGATATGTTGGATGCAACAAATTTTTCCATGAGCTTCCAGCCGGAGTCGTTATCAGTCCTGCCGGAGTCGGGGCGACTCAGAATAACAAATGGTATTTGCATCAGCAATTCATCATAGGACTTCCAGCTGTCGATCTCTAAAAAGGCATCCATCCCCATAATCAGGTAGATTCGGGATGGTTCCGGCAGCATGTGTTTGAAGTGCTGAACCGTATCTATTGTGTAAGAGGGGCCTGATCTTTTTAGCTCGACCTTGGAAATCGCGAGACCCGTAGCACCTTCGAGAGCCAGATTGAGCATATGCAGGCGGTCGGTGGCATCCGCCACTTCACCAGGCATTTTATGGGGCGGAATGGCCGCGGGGATCAAAATAACCTCATCCAGGCCGAAGCCCTCCTTGACTTCCAGGGCCGCCCGCAGGTGGCCGAGGTGAACCGGATTGAAAGTCCCACCGAACAAACCGATACGCATAGAGAACCCATTAACGGTAATAGTTATTTGTGATTCGTTATTCGTTCTTCGTTCTTCGAAAAGGGCAATTTTCAATAAATCTCAAATAACAAGCACCAAATTACAAGTAAATCCCAAATTCCAATAATCAATGACCAAAACATTGAAATCAAGTATCTACGCCAATTTTAACGACCGAACCACTAACAGGTTTCGAATTTTGAATTTCGGTCATTGGAATTTGTTTGTTATTTGATCTTTGGGGTTTGTGATTTCTTATTTGTTTGCCGCAGAAAACAATTGAATAAATTGGAATTTGTTTTATCGAATTATTCGCGAACTTGTCCATTACCTTGTACAACGAATTTAGTCGTCGTAAGCTCTTCCAACCCCATGGGACCGAAGGCATGCAGTTTCGAAGTGCTGATTCCGATCTCCGCGCCCAGACCTAGCTGACCGCCATCATTAAAACGCGTTGACGCATTAACCAGGACAACGGATGAATCGGTCTCGCGCACAAAGCGTTGGGCCCGATCATAATCGCGGGTCACGATGGCCTCCGTGTGCCGGGAAGAATACCTGGCCATGTGGGCCATGGCTTCGTCCATATCGGCGACGACTTTAACGGCTAGAATCAGATCCAGATACTCCGCCGGCCAGTCCGATTCGACCGCCTTTTCGGCATTGCGTACAATACGGCAGGTTGTGTCACAACCTCTGATTTCCACCCCGGCTTCCGTAAACCGTCGCGCCATTTCAGGCAAAAACGCATCGGCGGCGGCCTGATGAACAAGCAGCGTCTCCATGGCATTGCACACCCCGGGACGCTGAACTTTGGCGTTGAAACAGATCTCCTGGGCCATTTTCAGGTCGGCATCCTCATCGACGTAAACATGGCAAACCCCCTTGTAGTGCTTGAGGACCGGAATTTTCGAATGCTGCACCACGAACCGGATAAGCCCCTCTCCACCCCGCGGAATGATAAGGTCCACGAATTCCTCCTGCTGCAACAGCGCCAGGACGGCCTCACGCTCCCGCGACGGCACGACCTGGACGGATTTTTGCGGCATTCCGGTGTCTTCCAGGGCGCGCTGGATGATCTTTGCCAGGGCCTGATTTGAATGAAATGCCTCAGAGCCACCCCGCAGGATAACGGCATTGCCGGCTTTAAGGCACAAACCGGCGGCATCAACGGTCACATTGGGTCGTGATTCGTAAATAATGCCGATGACGCCCAACGGGATTCGCATGCGGGCAACCTGCAGACCGTTGGGCCGAATCCAGGTCGGGCTCATGGTACCGACGGGATCATTCAATGCAACCACATCCTTCAAACCGGTCACCATGGCGGCGATGGTTTGTTCTCCAACCGTCAGCCGATCGATCATCGCTGCGGAAAGTCCCTGTTCCCGCGCCCGCACCAGATCTTTTTCATTTTCGGCCTGGATAAAAGCAGCGTCTTTTGCCAGGCCGTCGGCAATCGACATTAAAGCTGCATTTTTCTGATCGGAGGAAATTCCGACCAGCCGGTTGGCCGCCTCACATCCGGCCTGGGCCATGGTGGTGATGGTTGTTTCTATGGTCATGGTAGTATTCCGAAAATTATATGAATTAGCCTATTATCCCGAATGTCCGGGACCCCGATTGCATGTACCTAATGGTTTCAGGTTTCAGGTGTCAGGTGTCAGGAAAATGGATTGGAACTTCGAGTCTGAAGACTGATTCTTACAGGTGCCTGATGGGCGGGGATAAACCCCGCCGCTACTTTTATATCGAATGCCGAAAGCCGAATATCGAAAGCCGGCCTTTCCCTTTCACCTTAAACCTAACACCCTATACCGTTTACCTTATACCCTACACCTTACACCTTACTTATATCTCATCTTCAGTCGTAATAGCAAGATTGTCCCGATGAATGATCTCATCATAGGATTTGTGCCCCAGCACCTGCTTTATCCGGTTGGATTTCAGCCCTTTGATTTTGTCAATATCAGTCGAACTATAATTGACCAGCCCGATTCCCAGAGATTCTTTACGCTGGTTTTGAAATTCTACCGCGGCACCGGCCCCGAATTCTTTTTGTACCGAAATTATCCCGCTGGGCAAAAGGCTTTTGCCGTTGTTTAAAATCGCCGTAACGGCGCCGTCATCGATTGTAATCGTGCCCCTGGGCTTTAAGCTGTAGGCAATCCAACACTTGCGGCTGGTCAGCCTCTGCTTGCGCGGTATAAAGAACGTCCCATGGTGCTGGCCGGAATACAGTTTGAGCAGAATGTTGGGCTTGTCTCCTTTGGCAATTACCATCGGCACGCCGGCGGAATTGACTTTGCGGGCGGCTTTGATTTTGCTGATCATCCCGCCCGTTCCCAGGGCACCGGGGATATCTCCGGCGTACTTTTCAGTATCCTTATTGATACGCGTGACGGTATCGATCAATTGCGCATCCGCATGCACCCGCGGATCCCGGGTAAACAGGCCGTCTATGTCTGTAAGGTTAATCAGCAAATCCGCATCCATCAAGAGGGTGATCATGGCCGCCAGGTTGTCATTGTCACCCAGTTTGATCTCTTCCACCCACACCGTGTCGTTCTCGTTGACGATCGGGACCACCTGCCATGCCAGCAGGGTGTTCAGGGTGTTGCGGGCATTTAAATAGCGTTTACGATTGGATAGATCTTCGCTGGTTAAAAGAATCTGGGCAACTTTCAGCTTGTGGCGACCGAAGGCTTTTTCATATTCCATCATTAAGCCGGCTTGCCCGACAGCGGCTACGGCCTGCCGTTTGGGAAGTTCATCCGGTCGGGTGGAAAGACCGATTTTTTTTATCCCTGAAGCCATGGCCCCCGAAGATACCAGGATCACCTCCAAGCCGTCTTCGATCAACTTGCTTATTTGACGGGAAATGGACCGCATGGCTTTTAAATTCAAGCCATTGTCCTCGGTCAGGACGTTGCTGCCCACCTTGACCACGATCCGTTTGGCTGCATCAAAACTCAATCTGCTCTTTGCTATCATTCCACTATTGTTCCAAGTGTGAGAGAAAAACCTATGCCCCAAAAAGTAAGAAGTCCATCGGCCAGGCTTAAAATATTTATAAATTTCGGATTATTGGAGTACTGGAGTGTTGAAGCATTGGCTGAAGATTTGATGTCTTCTTTTTATACCCCGGTACTCCACCAATCCAATACTCCAAGATCGCGGTTTCTCAATAAATTCTTGAAATCACATAATTTTATCTTTGTTGCGTATTGGCCTGTAGTAAGTTTCAAATGGTAATTACACCGTGGTTAGATGGAATTCGCCAGATGCTCAACTAGCTTTAATTTCAACGCATCGATCCCCTGGCGCGCAGCGGCAGAAATCATCAAGACCGGCCGATCCGCGACAGCTGCCTGAAAAATCTCTGCGATCCGCTCGGTACCTGGAATATCCATTTTGTTTAAAACGAGGATCTGGGGCTTTTCCGACAACAGCGGGTTGTATTGCGCCAGTTCCCCATTGATGGTTTCATAGCTTGCCAGCGGATTTTGGGGATCGATGTTCGAGGCATCTACCAGGTGGACCAGGATCCGGGTCCTTTCAATATGGCGCAGAAATCGGATACCCAGGCCGGCACCCTGGTGCGCGCCTTCGATCAAGCCGGGTATGTCGGCGACGACAAAAGATTCTTCCTGATCGGGTTGAACGACGCCAAGCGTCGGATTGAGGGTCGTGAAAGGGTAGTCGGCAATTTTCGGGGTAGCTGAAGATAAGACACTGATCAGGGTTGATTTCCCGGCATTCGGCAACCCGATAATTCCGACATCGGCCAGCAGTTTGAGTTCGAGCTTGAGCTTGAAGAATTGGCCGGGTTCGCCGGGCTGCGCATAGCGCGGAGCGCGCTTGGTGGAGGTTTTGAAGCGGGAGTTTCCCTGACCACCGCGACCACCCGCAGCTGCCAAGAGCGATTCACCGGGCTGGGTAAAATCTTTCAACAAATAATGGGTGTCGGCATCGCTGACCAGGGTACCCGGCGGTATTTCGATGACAAGGTCTTCACCGTTTTTGCCGGTTTTATTCTTTCCCTGCCCATGGGCACCGTTTTTAGCCTTAAACTGCCGCTTGAACCGGAAGGGGAACAATGTGCGCCGGCGCGACGTACTTTGCAGAATTACATCGCCACCTTTGCCCCCGTCGCCGCCATCCGGACCACCGCGGGGAACAAATTTCTCGCGTCGAAAACTGACACAGCCGCGCCCGCCGTCTCCGGACTGAACGGTAATGAACACTTCATCTATAAATTTCACTCTGCATGAACACTCACTTTTTTACGATCGCGCCCCAGTCTTTCATAAGCCACGGTACCATCTATTTTGGCAAAGAGGGTGTAATCCTTGCCCATGCCAACGTTTATCCCCGGATGAATTTTCGTACCCAGCTGACGCACCAGGATATTGCCGGCTTTTACCTTTTCGCCCCCGTAGCGCTTGACACCGCGCCGTTGGGCATTGCTGTCGCGACCGTTTTTGGAACTGCCGCCTGCTTTTTTGTGAGCCATCTTATACTCCTAATTTATCCGCCCCGAAATACGGCGATCCCAAGGCCTTAAGTTTGTTTATCTTGATAATTGAATAAATCTTTTAGAATTAAGCTCCGGCGGCTAAATTATTTTATGCTGCGCATATTTGTAAAATCAGCTACCGGCATTTACAAATGACGACATTGTATCAGGTAATCTGTAATATTTTAATCTTCGGTCTTCTCCTGCGGGACCGCTTTTTCGGTTGCGGGCTTCTCGGCGCCGGCCTCTTCCGGGGCGGCCTTTTGGGTCTCCGATTTCTTAGATGCCGCCTTTTTGGCCTCGGTTTTCTTGGGGGCCTCCTTCTTGGGTGCGTCTTTCTTAGCTTCGGCCTTCTTAGCTTCGGCCTTCTTGGCTTCAGGTTCAGCCTCGACCTTTTTGGCCTCCGGCTTGGGTTCGTCCGCTTTTTTAGCCTTGGCTTCCCTGGTGCTTATGCTGTCGATTTGCACGGCCGTAAATTGCTGGCGATGCCCCTGCTTGCGGCGGTAGCGTTTGCGTCTTTTGTACTTAAAAACGATAATTTTTTTGGCTTTACCCTGCTCGACGATGTGCCCTTCTACCGCAACATCATCCAGCACGGGCTGGCCGATGCTCACCGTTTCTCCATCTGAATACATCAGCACCCGATCAAATGTCACGGGACTGCCGACATCCCCGGGGATTTTTTCAACTCTTAGAATTTCACCTTGCTCAACTTTGTATTGTTTTCCGCCTGTATTGACGACCGCGTACATCGGATTAGCCTCCTGTGAATTATGGCTTCAGGTTCAGGGGTCATGGTTCAAGGGCTGTTATATTCACAATCAGCTGCTTTTCAGCCCTCTATCCAGCTTGGTGTATGGGCCTTGAACAGTGGCCGCTGAACCCTTCGACCTGGGTATAAGTTAACATCTGATTCAAAATTTGCAAATATTAATCTTTTCCATTAGTTTGTCAAGAAAATTATTGAAAATAGACAAATGTCCTTTCTGTAATATATTTAGTTATAAATAATCGAATTCAGTTTAACGAAAAAATATGCGGAGCATTTTCTAATTAATCCGACCGCCTAACATCGAATCGCCTATATAGGGTCTAGAGTGACAGATTTGCCGCATCACAATGAACGATAGTATTTCAAAGGGAGGATTAATTAAGGAGACTTTATTGAATACGACCATTCCACAGCAAATTATCCACTGGGACCGAACATCGCGAAAATCAAAAAGCAGGGATCTGTTGGGAGAAGAACCGCTTTCGATTCGTATTCAGGGAAACCCATATTCGGTAGTGATGCGCACCCCGGGGGATGAAATCGAACTGGTCGCCGGATTCTGCCTGACGGAAGGGATCATTGACACGCCCGATGATTACAAATCCCTGGCATTCTGCGACGGCGAGGATACCAACACGGTGGCCGTCACCCTGGTGCCGTCGCGACGCAAAGAAATATCTCAAATTCTGGATCGCCGGGGATTTATCAGTCAAACCAGCTGCGGCCTGTGCGGCAAAGAGATCGTCAAGGATCTTTTCCAGCAAATTCAACCCCTCAGGGACAACGGCCGTCTCGATATCAACCGGGCCAGCACCTGCCTGGAAAAAATTTCCCGGCACCAGCCCTTGCGCCAACAAACCCGCGCGGCCCATGCTGCGCTGCTATTTGATTCGAATTTTGAGCTATTGGCCTCGGCCGAAGATGTCGGGCGCCACAATGCCCTAGACAAAGTCATCGGCAAAGCGTTTCTGGACAACAATCTTGACAGAACAGCGCTGCTGGTCCTGTCATCACGCATCAGCTTCGAACTGGTGCAAAAAGCAGCCCGGGCGCGCATCCCCGTCATATTTGCCATATCCCGACCCACGGCCCTGGCGGTGCAGCTGGCCGCGGAACTCAATATCACGCTGGCAACCAAATCCTCAGAAGAACCGGGTATATATGTTTTTACCGCGTCTCAACGCCTGTTGGACGGTAAGTGAAGATCCGGGCCCTGAGAACCCAGCCTTGGTTCACCCCAGAGGGCTGATGCAAGTGGCAACTTTTGTAATCAGTGTTCAGGTGTCAGGTGTCAGGTGTCAGCGACTGAAGTCGATCCACCGGATTGAAGTGGATCATGATGTGGATTTTCATTCAGCGCTGGAGACCTTCATCCACAACCCAATTAGGGGCAGGACTCAGGAATCTTTTTTGCTGACACCTGAAACCTGACACCTGAAACCACAGTTAACCTTAACAGTTGGAATAGCCGATTGTCTCTGACCCCCGTAAAGAACACGGGATCAACGACTGGCCCAAAGGACCAGGTTTTCCGCGACAAAATTTTGGAGGTACCCATGCAATATTCAAATTTCGGCAACACGGGGCTGATTGTCTCCCGCATGGCCTTTGGCGCCATGACCTTCGGCCAGGGAACCCTGATCGGTGAACTGAAAAATAATATTGATCAGCATACAGCCGATCAGATGGTGGGAATGTGTCTGGATGCGGGCATCAATTTTTTTGACACGGCTGATATGTATACCACCGGTCAATCTGAAATGATGTTGGGAAAAGCACTGAAAAGCAAACGGGATGACGTGATCATCGCCACGAAGTGCGGCTTTCGCAGCGGCAATGCGGTGACCGCCAGCGGACTTTCCTACCGCTATATCCTAAACGCGGTGGAGGCAAGTCTGAAGCGTCTTGAAACGGATTACATCGATTTATTTCTCGTTCATATTCCCGATCCGATCACACCCCTTGAGGAGACCGCCCGGGCTCTGGATGAGGTTGTCCAAAAAGGATGGGTGCGTTATGTGGGCTGCAGCAACTACCCGGCTTGGAAAGCACAGAAAATGCTTGCCGTTCAGGAGAGAGACCGCCGGGTTCGCTGGATCGGTGCCCAGATGTATTACTCCCTGCTGGGCCGCGATCTGGAAAATGACGTCGTACCGTTTCTAGAAGACAACGGATTGGGGTTGATGGTCTGGAGTCCGCTGGCCAGCGGGTTTTTGTCCGGCAAATATACCCGTGAAAATCCCGTGCCCGCGGACAGCCGGCGGGCCAAATTTGATTTTCCACCGATTGACGTGGAAAAGGGATATGAGGTGGTCGCCAAACTAAAAGAGCTTGGCGCTAGGTACGAGGCCTCCGTTGCGCAGATGGCCCTCGCCTGGCTGTTGGCCAAACCTTATGTGTCCAGCGTCATCATCGGCGCCACAAATTTAAGACAACTGGAAGACAACCTGGCCGCTGCAAGGATAAGCCTTTCAGCGGAGGATGTTCAACTGCTGGACGAGTCGACCCTCCCCCATGTTCCCTATCCGGCCTGGATGCAGCCCATGGGCTGGGACGAGAAAGTGAAAGAGGCGCTTGGCGTATAAGGGCTGAGGGCGGAGCGCTTGGGGCAAAGAGCATAGCGTAAAGGGTACCGTTACGAATGTCGAATGTCGATTGCTGATTTTCAAGTTATGGATGCTTGTCTATTAAATTAAAATCCTAAATAACTTGCCTCAAAGCATAAATTTTCATCGATATTGTCATGTTTACTTACGCATTCTATCATTTGATAGATTCCCTTTTATCTCATTTCGGAGGGCTCAGTCGGCCAAGTTCCGGTGCTTATGACATGTTCTCCGGCCCGTTTATCCTGAAATCGGTCAGCTGACCTTAAAAATCCGTACTCTGATCTCTGTCATCTGACCTATCACATCTGCCCTCTGTCATTTGTCGTCTGACCTCTGTCCTCTGACTTCTGACCACTGTCCTTTGACTTCTGACTTCTGTCTTCTGACCTCTGTCATCTGTCATCTGACCTCTGTTTACCGAATTCCGCATTCCAACTTCCGACTTCATCACCCC
>Ga0209454_1000044_pt1 | contig 104419 bp, 32 predicted proteins | sample WorMetHERISLAND1_2_FD_187400 | JGI IMG/M metagenome (GOLD analysis project Ga0209454, IMG submission 187400) | Marine gutless worms symbiont microbial communities from Max Planck institute for Marine Microbiology, Germany - Olavius geniculatus... | ecosystem: Host-associated > Annelida >... | reverse complement strand
ATTTGATCTGAAATTAACTAGAAAAATTAATACCTGAATTTTGAAAATAACAAACATCGGCCAAGGTCAATTATGGAAAAATAACCTTGAAGAGTTCGTAGAGGAGATTTTCGTGCAAAATTCAGGTATCACATTCTGTATTAAAACAACGTTATCAGAGGTTGAAGTAAAAATCTCTTCATTAATTTTAAAAGTGAATGGCCCTTCACTATCAACACCGGCTAAATATATTTTTTTCAATATACTAAAGTTGTCTCCTCCAAATTCCCATTGTCTCGGTGTTTTATCGGTTATACTTATCAATATTAGACTTTTATCAACTAACACACCGTAATAGCCGGCTCCTTTAAGAGCAACTTCTATAGCGGGGTTTTGCTGATTCCTAACATCATCTACTGCTAATAGGGTTAAATAGGTAAAAATATTTCCATTTTCATTATCACTAAGTTCTATTCTCCATTCTCCGCCTTTAATATTTTTATACATTCTTTCATCTGTAGGTGGATAATTTTTGCCGTTTACGAACCACTTTTTTCCTTTTCCACCAATTAATTCTAAATTTAATTTTTTCGGCAGAAGAACGTTAGCTCGCAAGACACCGCCATTATCGTTTTTTACTTCAAACCGCTTCCTTTGCAGAATAGGTTTGTTGTCGAAGTGAAATAATATTCTAGGAGTCAACCCGGTTTTTACTTCAACACGATCTAGAATCAGTAAAATTGCTTGTTCGTGGTCCAAAGGTTGATTTATCATTAGTACATCTCTTAAATAACTTTTTACTTTATTATTGCTATAGGCACTCGTGCCATTGCCACGCATCCAACAAGCTTCATTATTTTCACCAAATCCGACTATCCCATCGCGTCGATATTTTTCACTCAAGATATCGTCCAATCCACTGGGTTCTTCTCCAAATGGTGGCTCAATATACTTAGGAAATTTTTGACCCCCGTCATTTGATAATAGTTTTCCAGAATTTATAAAACTTTCTTCTTCATCGAAAACGACAAGCGTATTATGAGCGATGGTTCTCGTGTAATAGTTTAACCAGTGCTTCGAACCATAATAATCATATATTCCTGAGTCAATTAACAATTCTCCTTTATAAAAAAGGCTAATATGATTTTGGTCTTTATGATGATGATTCCTAGTATAGAAAGGAGTACTTTTGAATACTAAATGTGTCGGAATATCATCCCATGAACTTCTAGATACTACAAAACCCGAATTTCTGAAGTGGCGCGATAAAGGTAGCGGATTTTGCTTATCAAAAGGGCTGATTGGTTTAAGCGTTGGATCACGGAACAGAATTCTCCAAATTTGAAAAGAGCCTTTTGTAAGGTAATTTTGGTAAAACCACTCAGCATATGGATTTTTATATACTTTAGAATTTATTGCTACTATCTGTTTTACTCCATTTCTTTTATGCAAAGGTCCCGTGGTATAACAGTCCCCCGAACACGGTGTTGTCAAATCTCCACGGTGTCCATAAAGAAACCAATATATCTGATTTTTTCTCCATTCATCCCCCCAGCGTTGTCCAGTGGCCTTCTCCCATATAATATACGGCATAGCAGATGTATATGGTGTTCCATAAGACCATCCCATATGGTATCCGCCGTCTTTGCCTACATGTGCCTGAAAAGGGTTATAACCGTTCACCCATAATTTTTGAACTCTTTTAAGTAAAGAATAGCCTTCCCAATTTTCATAATCTCCATATAAGGCAATTAAACCAGCCATTATTACTATATTACCATAACGGCTGTGCCCGCCGCTAAATAATGGCTTTTTCAAAAAGGACTTCAATACTTCAATATGTGAAATGATCCCGTTCCGAATAACAGCCTTTTCTGTTTTACTTAAATGCTCATAAAGCCAATCATAAACATATGATATACCGATTAATCTTGGCCTCTGTACCATATCGTTGCCGTATTTGGCATCCGTACTCCCGATTTCAACAGCTAAACTAATTGCTTTTTTTATGATTTTTTGGTCTTGATTTATTAGACCAACGAAGGCTAAATCTCTTAGTACTTGGTTACTGTACCTTTTACCTTTTAATTTTTCTCCTGTAAACTCGACAATCCATGTATTCACCTCATTTTCTAGTTTAAGAAATTCCACTTTTGAATATGTTTTTATTTCCTTTCTTATTCTTTCGACATCATTTTTATCGATTAGCAGCCTTGGCCTTTCTTTTTTAACTGTAAAATTGGCGTATGCACTTGAATAAAAATAGATTATAATTGAAATTATCCAAAAAATTGTTGCAATAGTTTTTTTTGTTTGTTTCACATCTACTTTCCCTTTTTCCATATTAGTAATAGGAGTAATATCTACCTATTTAAGTGATAATATTTTTGATATAGTTATTTACCATCATATTTTTTTTAGCATATTTTTGTGCTTGTTCGATTAAATCATAGTTGTTTTGGGATGTTTTAATAAATTCATTTATTTTATTTTGCAATACAGTTTTACCATTTGTGATTCCAATTTTTAAAATAAACGGAAGCCCATTTTTCAACCGATTATCATCGTATCCTATTATTATTGGGAGCCCCGCATGCAAAAACTCGGCAACTTTAATCGGCGTAGCCTCTGATAACCCCTTCAATTTAAGATTTAGACCAGCAACTCCCACATTCATCTCATTCATTATTAATTTCTTACTTACACCGTTTTGATATCCATGCAGAACTACGATATCTCGAAGATCATACTCCTTAATTAGACTTTTAAATCCAGCTGAGCAAAATCCTACTATGTGTAATTTACAATTTTCTAAAAACCAACTATTTCCAACAACTACTTTCTTTATAAATAAATCCATTCCATGCCAAGCCTGTGCAGTACTTCCTAGAAAGACTATATTTGCTTTTATATTTTGGTGAATATTTGATTTTCTTTCAACCATATACTCATCAACAACAAAATTAGGATTATAGATTATAAATGCCTCTGGAAATAACTTTTTGTAGTAATCCACAAGTTCATGAGTTACAGTATGCACTTTACTCGAACATTTTACGGCTATATTTAATGCGATTTTCGCTAAAATCTTTCTTATTTTCATCTTCTTTAAAGAAAATTCTTCGCTTTCCTTTGAGTTTATCTCAACTTGTATCTCTTTTTTCATTAATAGGCAAATAATATATATGAAAATAAAATAGTAGCTATTCCGGATGAAAATTATATCGTATTTGATTTTGGTAATCGTAAATATTGATACCAGATAAAACCCAATTATCTGAATTATTCTTTTTATCTTTCTTCCTCTTCCTACATATCCAATTACTTTCACTTTGCAATTTTCATCAGAAAATCCTTTTTCGATTTTTTTGGCTTTATCCACTATACCCAGATTTCTTTCTATAAAATAGATAAACAAAATTTTCTTCATTTTTCAAAGTATAAAGATGTATAGTTTAGTAAAGTTTATATCTACTAATTTATCATCGCTTTTTTACGGTGCTTTTTTTCATAAGCGATAGTTTGATACATTTTTTCCATCAACATTGCCACCGTAAAAAAGAGCAACACTCCTCTTCCAAGCGATAATCCTACCATTGAAAAAAGGATTACACATATACTCATTCTACAAACCAAATAAATTTCATTAGTATAGCGGAGAAACGATATATTCCATACACTGTAAATAATATTTCTTATAAAAATAACAATCGTCAAAACTGCACATAAAAAGCCAAATATGCCAAGTTCAGCATATATATGCAGCCATAAATTATGAGGATTCGCTTTTTCGTCTCTAAGAAAGAACTTAATTTTTGCATATTTGCCGAAATTATCGAAACCTACACCTCGTATCGGCCGATCACCTATCACTTGGATTGCTGCCTTATAAGCATCTATTCTACCGGCCATTTTTCTGATATTTTTTTCATCATAATATTGCCTTTGAAGGTATTCAGCCATTTTAGTGTTACTTAATGATTTGAAGTTAAACATTGCAGGAAGGCCATAGTGATATAGTAGGAATAGCAGAACAAACACAGTGGATAGCAAAAAAATTAACCTGAGTGGCCGTTTTATTTCAAGAATACCCAAAAGTACGGGCGATAGTACTACAGATATAAGAGCCTGTCTTTTACCCGTAAATATAATAATACTGATCAACACAAATACCGTGGTCCAATAAAATAACTTATATAAGCCTTTTTTTTGACCCGTTTTTATTAGGTATAGAAAAATAAAAACGCCAACAGCAAGATGTCTAGCTACGCTTATTGAATACAACTGAGACTCTTTTTGAGATGTCACTCTTACTTCTAAGGTTCCAACTTTGAAATAAGCGTATAAAGCGACCACTGCAAGAATGATTAAGAAAATGGCTGATATCGAACAAATTTGCTTGTAATCTTCCAGCTCAATTTTACATAAATACAAATATATAGATGAAATTACAGTTATGCCCAAGAAATAAAATGCTTCTTCTAAGCTCGATTTTGTATACGGATTGTTGATAAAAACTATTAGTGTGAGAAATAGAGTCAATGCCATAATTGGACTTATATACCATTTAATATCCCCTCTTAGCAATTTCGCTAGAATAAAAACTAGTAAGAGTGCACAAAATGCAAACGATAACGGCAGAACTGGTCTTTTAAACATTTTTACGATAAGTAAATTAGCACCCATTGTGTAATACCCGATTAGAATAAATGAGATTAGAAAATTCTGAAAAAATTTTCTTTCGGATTTAAAGTCGGCAGTTTGATCTTTCTTTGTCATAGTAGGAAACATGAATACTTGATCTAAATGCTTTATATTTCGTTCAACTTGCTTGAATTTTAAATTTATTAAAAAAGCTTGTTATGCTATTTGGCAGTTCAAATAAATCACTGTCCATAAAAACGCTTTTCATCAATATACTATTTGCATTAATAGTATAATGATAGTATTTCAAGAACTCCAAAAAAGACATATTTCCGGTATAACAATAAGGATTGAGCCAGTAGTCAAGAATTCCTGTCCTCCGAAGATCCAATTTATTCAAAAAATAAAATAAAGTTGGGCACGATTTGATATTTTCCCGAATAATAGATAAGTTTGATCTCAATTTTTTTTCGTTTTCGGATGGGTTCAATGCAGCTAAGTTTTGACTCGTATCATGTTGGTTAAATTGTGCTGTCACTTTTCTAAGTAATAACTTGTCTATTCGCAGTTGTAGCGGTACGCCCTTCCAAAATTGTACGAAATCCTTATCCCAAAGCGGCAATCTCCATTCATATCCAAAAAATTCATATACTCTGACGGCGTTTATTATAAACTTTATTTGCCTTTCATTCCATTCCCAAGATTCATATGCTCGGACGGTATCCTCGTAATCAGTAAACCTTAACTTTTCAAATGATGTCAAAATTTTGTATCTCACCATCTTCTCAATTGATCTCTTCTTCAATGACCAATCCCACAATGTGTAATGCTTGTTAAGAATCGAGCGAACAAGCTCATCTCGAGATTTGGATTCTGGACGCATTGACAATTTTATTGCCACAGTATGCCCAGGTACAAATACCGATTCATTTTGAATCATTTCTCTTCTTTTCATTTCAAAAACGGCGGGCCAATCCTGTATGTGAGGTAATACGTGTAAGTTGCTTGCATATTTACAAAACTCATGCCACTCGGGTTTTTTTTGCCATGCCCTCCAACGTTTGCGATCATAGGGTATAAACGCCCAATCATAACCTATCGAGTTTGCCCTTTTTTTGGAAACTTCAGCTTGATAATTTCCTTTCCTCCCGTAACTAAAACACAATACATCTTTGGCGTCTAGCTTTTTAAGCATGCATACTATAAAAAAAGAGTCGTACCCTGCGCTTAAAGGTACAACAATTTTCTTTCCCTTTAAGGAACCAATTAAACGTGTAAATACTTTATTGATAACTCTATGAAAATCGTGAGATATATTTTCCTCACAATATTTATCTACTTTTCTACTAATATTTTTATTGTATGCAGATATTGAAAGCTTTTTATGACTAGAAACATTGATCAGTGCTATTTCTCCAGGTTTTAATTGCTTGATTTGTGTTATTACCGTGTCTCTTCCGGTTACATACCCTGTTAAGGCAAATTCCAATGCTGCATTTCGATCTATTTTGGGTTCTTTTAGTTGTCCTCTAATCCAAGCTGCGTCGTCGCTAAAAAAAAACTGCCCATAATCAAAACTATAAAAAATAGGGATGCTTCTTATATGATCAACGACAGCTACTACAAATTCCTTAGTTACGTATACCAGGGCATAATTTCCATTCAATTCACTAATAAATTGATAAATTTTGTTCTTCGTAAGGGCAATTTTACGAATTTTCTGAATCAGATATCTGCCTTTAAACAAGTTGTCTTGGTAGTAAGCAAATCCAGTAGCCCACATTTTCACATTATGGTTTGCATAGTGATACCATCTCCTACCTTGATTACTAGAAAACTTAGTATTGACCTTGATAAGTCTCATCGATTATTCAAATTCACATTTATAGAATTACTTTTTCATATAGCTAATAATACTTTTATTCAAATCACGATCATGGATTAACAAAAATGTGTAATAAATAATAATCATAATAAAAGTCAAAGATACCAGCAAAATAGGTTGCAGGTATAAATATATTTTAGCAAGCCACAAAATACATATCAAAGGTATGCTAAACAAAAAGTATCGTAAAAGGCAAAATAAAGCTTTAATGCGCAAAACGCCTGCTTCTCCAAGAAACCAATAACATATTGCTACCCAGGTTAAGAAACCAATGCCTGAATAGAGTATCAATGTTAAATAAATATCACCAGACATGCCTCCAAAAAGAAGAGCGGCTGTTCGAGATACGACTAAAATAGAATCGAAAATAAGTCCAATATGTTGCTTTTCAATGACATTGATTAAGTTACTAAGCGGCGATGATATGAACACTACGAAAACCCACATACCAAGTATTTGTGCATAGGTGCCTGCTTCTGCCCATTGATTTCCGAAAAAAGTCGCGAACAATTCTTCCCCAACTATTAAAAGCGTTAAGATTGGAAAAACACTGAGTGATATTAACCTGTTGAAAACATTCTCGACAATCACCGAAAGACTTTGTTTGCTGTTTTTAGCTTCTGCTGCCTGCTGAAAAAACACTTGTGATACTGCAGAACCAATTAATTTCATGGGCATAGTCAATACCATCCTGCAAAGAGCATAATATCCCAAAACTTCCATTGAAAAAAAAAAGGTTAAGAACAAAGTTGGTAGATGTACTGACATACTATTTAGTAGCGCTGTCCAGAGACTAAAAAGAGGAAATTTTTTATATTTTGATGCATTATTTAGAATTCTCCTCAGACCAATTGATGACTTCAAAAACTTTCCATCTTCCCTTAATATTTGAATCCCCAAGAATGAAGTGGAGAAAATTTGACCGAAAATTTGAGCACAGATCAACATACCGGCACTTGCCCATCCTATAAATCCAAAACTAAGCTTGATAAAATTATTTACACCGGACTGGTAGATCTTTGCTAGAGAAAGTATTCCGAATTTTTTTGATCGCGTATTCCAATAATTCAAGGAAAGAAATACACCATTAAAAAAAATAGATAACGGAAGAATCCAAAGATAATGCGCGAGATCCGGTGCATTAAGTATTGCTGCAAATGAATTTCGCATAGAAACAACCATCAATCCTGAGATGATTGAGACAGCTGCGACACTAATCAAACTTGTTGCCAGCAAATTTCCTGCATCTTTTTTATCTTCAGGAAGCATTATTGAAAGTTCATACCGAAAACAAGAAATCGCGCCGATAATACTTGATATTGCTAAAAAGAGCGCCATGGTCCCGAATGATTCAGGCGCGAAAAGACGAGTGATTATCGGACTGGAAAGAATGCCGATGGCTTGAGCTAAAATACTTCCACCGACCAGCCTTAGAACATCGTGCAAAAAGGTGTTAGTTGTATTTATTGATTTTTCATGGGAACTGTTCATAAGAATGCGACCAAGTATTAGAGACAAAGCCTGAATAATAAGGGTCGGAAAGCAAGGGCCATAAATAGGGCTTCATATAATAACGGGTATTGTTCAATGAACGGCTTTCCGGCGCAAGTGATCAAGCTAATTTAGAACATACAGATTCCCAGACTATTCTCTTTTTATTAAAGCAACGGGGGAGTTCCTAAATAAAAAATGAAAATATCTTTAAATAATTATCATCCACGTCCGTGTCGGCATCTAGATCCTCTTTCATAATGGCACATACATTACATGTATGAGGGACAGTTAATAGCATTTGATCAGTGTCAACATTTTCACAGTCCTCTTCAACGGTCAATGTAACATCGTACATACCAATCTTTAGGTCAGTTACAGTTGGTGTGGGTCCTGTGGCACTCCTGTCGTATGAAGTTGTTTTTCGTCATTCCACTGTCTTTGAGACAAAGCTTGGGATTGTTGCAGATTTGAGATAACCACTGAAGTCCAGATCTTCAATGCAGTTTGAAAATTAGTTTCTGGTTTTGCTTTATTATCAAATTCATCAATTTTTTCTGCATTTATAAGATGCTGTTTTTTTGACTTTCGCCAGCGTATTACGTTATTGTTACAGCCAAGATACGGCAAATAAAGGCTTGGAAAATAGCCTACACAACTATTGAATGGCAACGCTCTAATTCGCCTACAGGAATGCAGTAAATCTGAAAGACCTCGGCGCATATTTTCGTGCGATTTGGCTTAGCACCCTGTTGAAGGAATCTATCAATTTCGAAGGCTTCGTTGGTTATTTCCTGCCGGTGGGTTTGAAACCAGGCTCAAAAGTTGTCACGCACCATCGTCCGCGGTAACGCGGGGCAATATACAGGTTTATCGGTGGCAATACCCACCTCAATGGGTGAAGGTGACTGCGAAGAAATTAAGCTACAGCCAATACCGCGGCGGTAAATAAGCCATAGTTTACGCTATTGGGTAAGATCCAAATTACGCGGTCTTTTTCCTTCGTGCAAAACCAACTATAGCTAAGACACCGCTTGCTAACAGAAAAATGCTGGCTGGAATAGGAACAGTCGTTGAACCGACAGAATCAACGTCCACTCCACCCCAAGGAGCATCGCTTGAAAAATTTATTGCAATTTTATGGATGATACCCCTGGATCGAAAAATATCATCCATCATTCGTCATCCGTATACGCGAACCTATATATTTATAGTTGACAAAGAAATTCTCGCCATTTCTCAAGTCAATTCTACTGGTAGTTCAACGAGCCGGCTACTGCCTTTGCAGGAGGTGATTTTGGGGACAGCCTTTGTATTTTCCGGATTCTTTTCAGTGTTTTCTTAGGACAATTTCGTCACAGGGAATTTTCGGATTATGGCGAGATCGCGCGGGCGGTTTCCAGACTAAAATTATCGTTGGTTCTATAAAGTTAGTTTGGCACCAAACTGATGCGTGTGTCCCGTTCCGGGGTGGTAATAATAGCGTATTTTAATAGCTGCGGTTTTTGCGATGATGTTTAATTGGTCGGTCCAAGGTAATCAGATAGCAGATATTCCTCTTTGATGGGCTGGGGTGATAATATTGGGATAATTGCAGGGGCTAGCCAGAAATAGAATTTTTAACCTTGTATTTATAAAGAAGTCTGAAAAAAATTACTGTGACCGTTCCGAATGCCACATATCATTTGATCTGCTTGTTGCACGCTGCCCCAAGTGTTATAATGCCACCTTCAATTAATTTCCGCTTCCGCATTCTCATTTTAGAATTCAATAATCCGTCTGCTGCTATATTACAGCTCCGCACTTTCGATCACACAAGAAAAAACAGTTTAACTATTTGATATTTATACGATAATTGTTCGGCCTAATATGGATACAAGTGCCACTGTCGGCCTGAGCAGCGGCCAGTCAAATGGAATAAAAAATTGATGAACATCAAACTTCGAATTAAGGAATTCTGTCTATTTAATCGTCTACAGGATCAACTAGATCAACGGGATAGTATTCTGCTAAGGAAATAAATCCTGTCTGAATCAGTGTAGTTTCAATTGAGGCAGCTGGAAACCTGATGAGCAGGCACGAAATTCGAATACGGACAAGACTTCCAACTAAAAGTAGAGACGCAACGGATAAATGCCACCTCATTTACTAAGATGAAAGGACATATAACATAACCCGAAGAGTAAATGCAACAACAGCTTGGTACAAAATTTCCAGGCGCCGGGAAGAATCGTCATAGTCTTGAATCCCGATAGGATTATTGACTCCATTGGGGTAAGACAACCATAACATTCAGTTATCATAAATATAATTCACATAGCCAACCATTCAAATTCTAATCGATTCAACTAGCACCAAATTTACATGAGCAAGCATTTTATTGTTGCTTTTTTTATTTTATTATGTCACAAAGAGTCATAATTTTTATCTACACTCGCTGCAATCAGATCTATTATACTACATAGTGGTAGAAATCGCACAGTTTCCAGACTTGGCCTTACTCAAGACGTCTCAGTTACTTTAATATAAACATTTCGAAAAAGAAAAAGCCAAACTCCGGGTGATCGGAGGACGGAAAGCCACGGGTCTAGTGCAGTTAAATAGTCGGTTGGAAAAATAGCTAACTAACTAAAAGCGAGACCGCCGGGCTGCCTTTTAAAGATAATACAAGGCAGACCGGCATTTTTATTTCTGGAGCTTACCGTATACTCGATCAGATTTACCCAGTTGGATTCTTTTGTTGCAGATTCGCCGGCGGCAATTTATAGCTGGGCTCCTACAGAAAATGCTTTTGGACTATGAGATCCAAAAGGAACTAACCAAACGATATCCACTTTCACAACGATCAATACGATTTTTAGGCATTTAACTATCTATCTAGTCAGAAAGGAGGTTAGAGGCTTATGAAAACGCATGCAAAATTTTCAGCCATTATTTTGGTGATGGCCCTATTTATTCCGGCGAGCGCCTTTGCCGCAGATGTGGATATCTATGTTGAGGGTGCGTATACGGATTCCGACCTGCATGTCTTTCTCTACGCGGATATAAATGGTCCTAACCTATGCAGCTTCGGGGTCAAACTTACCTATTCGCCTCCTTTGTCAGTCACCAGTGCGAATAAAAACGAATCTGTCTGGTATTTGGGCAACGAAACGTATATGGACCCGGAAGTTAACTCAGGGGATGTCGTTGTCATTGGCGGCAAGCTCGATCCAGACAATCCCACCGAAGGCGTAGGTGGTATCAGAATTAAATTAGGGGAGGTAATATTTTCACACAGCGATCCCTCTGCCGAATTTGCCAATTTGCTGGGAGTCACATACGGCCGCGGTGATGGAGCGGGTGATTATAAAAACTTTGTGGCCACGGACGGGATGGTCATGGATGCAAATAGTGTCAGCTTCGGGGCGATTCGTGTTTTTGAAAGGGGCGATGCTAATGCCGATGGATTAATTGATTTCCAGGACATGTTAGCAGTTAGGCATTATACTCAAAATGGCGGGCCAGATTATCCATGGTATGATTGTGACCGAAACGAACTTATTGATTTTCAGGATATGCTGTGCATAAAATCAAAAACACAACAATAGTATAAGGAGGGGGGAAAAGAATGAATAAACCATTAATAGCTATTGTGGTAGCACTGTTGGTTATTTTTGGAGGAAATGTTAATGTAGGAGCTTCTTCGTACGATGTTGATATTTTTGGATTGCCCGGAGTTTTCGGATTTGGCTTTGATATCGATGCTCCTGCAGGTGCCGAAGAAGTTGATTTTTCATTCCAAACAGGAGATGCGGTCCCAAGCGCTGGAGCATGGGACGTTTGGTTTGCATCTACTCCCACTATTGGAATTCAGGGAGTCGACTTTTTTACATCAGCCCCATTGATCGATGGAACAATTGTAACAATTTCATCGGTTCTTGATTTTGATCTAACCAATTTCAGATTAGGAGGCTCCAGCGGAGCATATGAGGGTCAATTTATAATTGTCTCAGATCTAGGCTCAACACCTCCAACCCATACTTATACTACCCCTATCCCTTCAACCATCATCCTACTCGGAGGAGGTTTGATCGGGTTGATTTGTTTGCGAAGGCGGCGTCAAGCATGAGCCGTTGCTAAGAAAATAGATAGAGAATCTTGGGGAATGATCTATCGATAGAGGAAGGTTGTTAAGAGTATACTATTAGCACTGAATTCTCTGTCTTCGGTTTGAGGCATTTGGGACGGAAGTGTCACAAGGGCATTTCCGTCCGCAGCATCTTTTCAGGCATATGGTTTCCGAGTTTCCGAACACTTCATGATTGAAGGATTTTAGTCCTTTTAAGCTGAGCCATATTCATTTTCAAAATACCCTCTCGTACCTGCCTCTCCACGAAGGATAACGCCTTTTCAACAAAATTTTCGCCACTGATCCACCGGGAAGCCCTATTTTTTGGGTCCGGAGACCGCACTATTAAAATGTACACAAGAACGGTCATCCCGTATTAACCGAGTAGATGACCGTCCAACTAAAAATATCCGCCCTGCGGGCAGCCGGTCTGGTTCGTTCCCATATTTGATGACAACCAACAGGTAATTTCCCCTTAGTGTTCTATTTCGTAAATACACGATCGTATTTCAGTGATATTTTTCACCGCAGAGGCGCAGAGGACGCAAAGAGTTTTTATTTATCTTTGCGTTCGTTGCGATCCTGAGGTGAAATAAAGTAAATAATAGAACATTTACCAATAATACGTCACTGTATGAATGAAACTCTGTCCTTAGCGAGGGGCCTGTCCCGCAGGAAAGTCCAATGTTTTTTCTGCCGGTTTCACTGCCCCTCTTTTGGGCGAAGGAATCCCGTTAAGCTGGTATGAAATAGCCCTGGTCTTTTGTGATAGAGATCAGGCTTTCCAAGGTTCTATTAAAAAGAGAGGTCTAATCAATGAAAAATGATCGCTCCCATGAAATTTTACCTGCGAAATTCAAGTTTCTCATTATCTTTTTGTTTTTAATTATGCTGTCAAATTTTTTGTCCCCCGCGCTGGCACATGCCTATATAAGATGGAATTTCACGTCGGACGAGGAGGGATGGACAGGCAGGAATGGAACCTATGCGGATCAGACAGGTGATAATGGAGGACAATTAACTGTCAACACAATTGGAAGCGATCCTGGAATCGTCAGTCCCAATCTCTCATTAAGTGCCTCCTCGAATAATTTGCTGAAAATGAGAGTCGCGACATATTGCACCGATAGAAATGCAACGATATATTTTTAACGCTCCGGATCAAGCACTGTATATACCGGTGGCACAACATTTTACAGTAGCGGCAGCAATTGGGGAACTTATGACGTAGACCTGAGCGGCATTTCGAACTGGACGGGGACGATTACACAGATACGAATAGATCCGGCCGGAAGTTGCGGCAGCCCCGCATCTCCGGGTTTTATCGCCTTTAACTGGATCGAAGTGACATCCGCGCCGACTCCGGATTTCATCGTTCAAAGCCCGAACGCCAATCCGATTGCGGTGGAAGCTGGATCAACAACTGATATAAGCTGCACCGTCAAGAACCAGGGTAGTGGGTCCGCCGGTTCCAGCTACGTGAGATATTACCTGTCGAGCAATTCATCATATGGCACCAGCGATACATATCTGGGATCCGATTATGTATCAAGCCTGTCAAGTAACGGAACCAGTTCTGAAAGTGCAACTTTAACAATCCCGCCCGGAACCGCTGCCGGGACCTGGTATATCCTATTTCGGGCCGATGCCGATGATGATGTTGCTGAAGGCGATGAAACCAATAATGTTGCCTATCGCCAGATAACGGTAACCGCGCCCCAGCCAGTACGAACAGTTACAGTGACTGATCCCAACGGCGGAGAGGTTTGGGGTGTAGGCGATGTCAAGCGCATCAATTGGTCTTGGGCTGGAACGTTCACCTCATTTACCATTCAGATTTCGAGAAACGGGGGCTCGACATGGGGCACGATCGAGTCAGGTTTGCCGGGCAACTATACGTACTGGGATTGGGAGACAACCTCGCCGAGCTCCGCTTCGTGCAGGATCAAGGTAATCGGGTATTACACCGGGGGGGCGGTCCAGGACATCAGCAACAGCAATTTCACTATCGGCCAGTTGACCGTAACGGCCCCGAATGGGGGAGAAACCTGGCAGGCAGGCACCACCCGCGACATTACCTGGAATTCTTCCAATGTCACGGGCGCCATCCTGATTCAGCCGCATTTGAACGGCAGCCCACAAGCGCCGATAACGACATCGGCCCCAAACACCGGCAGCTACAGCTGGTCTATCCCTGAAGACTACCCTACCGGTACCACTTACAAAATTGGCATCAGCGCCATGGGTGGGAATGTGTCTGACTTTAGCGATTCTTATTTTACTATCCATGGGCTTCAACCGGAATTTGATATCAGCGCCCAACCGGGATGGACCATCTTCATGCCTTCAGGGCCGTGCCAAGACTCCAGTGACTCTGAATACCGCTACGGTCCCTCCATCATCATCAATGATGACGACAGTATCGACACGTGGTATTGTTCTCCGGGAAATGGAGGCGGTCAATGGGATTGGATTCGGTATAATCGATCTACAGATGGAGGCGTGACTTGGGAATACAGCTGGGTGCCGCATACCGACCCCGCTTCGCCGGACGTTGTCCTGATCCCATCTGATCCCCCCAGCCTCGATCAATATTCCTGCTGCGATCCAGGTGTCGTCAGATTCGGTGGTTACTATTATTTAGGCTACACATCAGCGGGTAATGACATAGGAAGATGCAACAGTGTGTTTGTTGCACGATCTAATAGTCCTTCCGGCCCATTTCATAAGTGGAACGGCAGTGGTTGGGGAGGAGAGGATCCGCAACCGATTATTGAATGGCCCTGCGTGAATCAAGATGAGTGGGGTGCAAGTGAACCTAGTTTTATCGTAAAAGATAATACGCTTTATATCTATTATGAATGGACCGAAGTCGGTACAAGGGTTGCCACATCATCTATCCAGGATTCCAACTGGCCGGACAGCATAGCTTTTTATGATGAGCCTGCAATTCCAAAAGTTATTGGTGAGGATTCAAGGGACGTTAAAAACATCGATTCGCTAGATCTTTTCATCGCTGTCGCTGTTGGCAGCAGGTTTACAGACGATAGTTATATACATGTTTGGAAATCTACCGATGGCATTTCCTTTGTTTCAGCAGATGAAATTACAGAGAACATTATACCTGAAGCTCACAATGTTGGAATAAGTGGCACTTCTGAAAACCATATCGATCTGAATTTTAACAATTTTATTGCTTATGCATATGGACAACCACCACTCCCAAATGAACCGGAATGCTGGCCGACTTATCTAAACCCCATAAACATATATTACTTTATATCTGATTGTGAGGGGGATTTGGATGGCGACGGTGATGCAGATGGGAAAGATCTCTCCGATTTTGCGTACGCTTTTCATTATAACCTTCCAAGCGCAGATATAAATAACGATAGCTTAATAGATATGGATGACGTGAGAGTATTTGCTGAAATCTATGGCAGAAATTGTCAATAGTTCCGCCTAGTGACTGTTGCTTACTATTACGGTTATCCAGAAAGATTAAGTTGAAGGTTAGCCTTCTATTTTATCCCCCTCCCTCAGTCCCTCCCACCGGGAGAGGGAAGGGGGGGTGCCTGTTACCTGAGCTAGGTGGAAAACCAGTTATAATATTTCACTTAAATTATAAAGTTATTTTAGGAAGCTTCCCGGCGTTTAAGTAGTTAATTATATTAAAAAGTATCGGTATCGGGTATTCACATCTATGATGTTTTACCGGCAAATTTTTGCGGCCTGATATAAAACAACGCCCGGATCTTCTTTAATGCAACCTAGTGTGTTATTCTCAAAAACGCATCAGAGGCATCGACATCACCATCACAGTTGAAGTCACCCGGACACTCCGATGCTCCATAGACCGGCTGCCCGATCAATAGAATTGAAAGGATCAAAGCGAGATAAGTTCGATTCATGGCAATTCCTCCTTTTAACCTTCGCAATTGACAGTCCTTTATTAACAAAGTATGGGACGCAGATCTTCACAGATTTTCACAGATTAATTATGCCAGGTCCACTTGGCGGCTGAAGAAGCAATGCAGCAAAGTCTGCGAGTATGATTAGCTTTTTTTCGCCGAAGGCGATGGCGTTAATTGGTTTTAAAACCTGCGTGCATCTGTGAATATCTGCGTCCTAAATTACGTATTTCGAACAGACAATAGCAGCAAATTCTGTTTTTCGATTGGGCATCCTATCGATGGAAGATAATTGCATGTAGCTGGTTTTGCTGGATCAGTTTGGTTTGGGGTTGTCTTTTTCGGCGATCAGACAGTTGACTAGGCCGGTAGTTATCGAGGTTTCACCATCATAAACGGACTTGACAATGACACCGGTTGGGTTTTCTTATTGCTGCAAGATGGGTTCGAGGAAAATCTGATTCACGGAGATGTAAATCACCACCTGTTTAGGGGGCCATGGTACAGGCCGATGTATCAGGCATCCACGCTGCGATTAAATGAATCCCACCGCGGCTTACCCAAGCGTCTTCAATTTTCCACCCAAACTTTGAGACTTGAACTGGTCACCTGGCCATTTAACGTCGCAACATTGACAGTCAATATGTGCTCGCCACTCGGAAATTTGGCGGAATCCCACATCCAGATGGCCGGGCTGTACCCCTCCTCCGTTTCTCTAACAAATCTAAAATCCACATAACAAATAATTTCAAATTGTTGTTCAAGGATATGGCGTTTTATATTTTTATCCAGTCGAATCGTAAGCGGCACCTTGCCTCTCACGATGGGCAGACCTCCGGCAGTTCTTTTGAGATGGCGTGGCATTTCCAAAGAGAAAACAGGTTTAGCCGTACCAAACACCGGCATTCGCAGCGGCAGTCCCAGCCACTGCGCACTGTCGGTATAGCGCTGGTCTATTGACGTTTTCTTTGGTCTTTCAGGAAAAATTTCTTTGCTATACTCAAAATATGAATAACGCCCATTGCCCCGGGCAATAATGCTAGTTTCGGGTAGGCCAAGGGTCTGCCCGAAAATTCCGAAGCCCGGTTGATTCACTAGCAGGATGTTTCCTGATTCATCCCTACCGTCCCAAAGCTCCCGGTGGGTGCCGGCAAGCTGCGGTTTCCAGTTTACGATCGTCTTGAGCAGCGGCCCCCCTTTTGAAATACCAGCCTGGATTTTAACCCTGGCGTCATTGGCAAGATCGTATGTGATCAAATTTCGGTGCTCATCAAAATGTACTTCCAGGTTCAACATCCGTTCGCGAATTGAATTCGTGGGATCATACCTGGTGATACCCTGTTTTGAATCGTAGGCTTCAATGCGGATAAAATAAGCTTCATCGGGAATGACATGGTTGCGCGAATCCCGGCCGTCCCAGATAATTTCGACTTTTCCCGCTTTCTGATAATCTCGACCCAACAGTTCTCTGACCAGGTACATTTGGGGGTCGAATATACCAACGATTGATTTGGCCGGTCGTGAAAGATAATAGGAAATGATGACATCTTCGCCCCTGGTGGGATCAAACACCTTGGGCGTCACACGGACATTGGTAATTTCAAGAGGAGGGATTATGGTTTCTTGCCCGGGTATCTTTTCTTCCTGTTCAGCAAACGAGCTGCATACCTTGAATAGTATTAGCAAGCAAATCAAAATCAGGATTTTCCGGTTAATATCTGTCAAAACTGCTGCCTCATTTGGAAAAAATAAATTCGGTCCAATCCGGATCCTTGCTGTCGATGGTCACATCAAATTTAGTCATTTGATTGAGGTTTCCTCCGTTCCTGTCCATGATCCAAATCTCCAACTGTCCGCTCCGCGAAGACACAAATGCGATTTTGCCGCCATCAGGCGACCACGCCGGTTGGGCATCATAGGCCCGATGACGGGTCAGCTGTCTTTGCCGGCTGCCATCCAGCCGTGCCGTCCAAATCTCCATGTTGCCGGTGCGGTCGGAGGCAAATACCAGCCATTTCCCATTCGGTGATATATCCGGCTGAACATTGCGCACTCCGTTGTAAATCAGTCTTTGGGGATATTTGCCATCCGAATTGACTCGCCATATATCTTCAATTAATTCATTAAATTTGCCCCGGTAAGCAAGGCTGTAAACGAGCATTGTGCCACTCGGATGAAACACCGGATTTTTCAGTATTCCGGCCTGCTTCAGCAACAAATGAGTTCGGTTTTTTGCCAAATTAGCTATCCATAAGTTGCTGTTTTCCTGGTTTCCTCTAAAGGTGAAAGCCATAAAAGCAATTTTCCGCCCGTCCGGTGTCCAACACGGATAGTTGGCGTTTAACGGTAAATCGGATATTTTTTCGGATGTGTCGTCCTTCTGGATTAAAATTTGTCCGCTATTATTTACATAGGCGATACCGGTACCATCCGGGGAAACAGCGGGATGATGTTTTTCCTCAGCGCCCTGGGTCACCTGCGTCAAGCCGGAACCATCTGGAGCAATCATCCATATTTCCCAGTTGCCGCTTCGATAGCTTGAAAAAACGATTTTCGGTTGCGCTTTTGCGGCACCAGACCATGATGCGCTCAGCAGGCCAAAGCAGAGGACCATACAGATAATCGGGCCGATTATCCGTTCCTGCGGCTGATGGTGCGGGACGGCATGTCGGCGTTTGGTGATTTTTGACGTAATCATTTCCAGTTCAATGGGCACCGGGCTATTGGTGTATCTAACAAGTCCCGCCCGGATTTTGCCAGATATATTCGAGCTAACGCAGGTCGGATAAGCTGACAGTCAGTGATTCGGACTCCACCTCCTGTCGGCTCTTATCAACGGCCGAAAACACGACGCGGATCTGGTCGACGCCCCGAGGCGCACTGATCTCCAATGCAAAGATACCATCATCGGCGATGTGGTCGCCATGGGTGCCGTCATCGTATAGCGTGGGGTATATGGTGATAAGATTTCCGTGGTAGATACGGGCAGCGACGCCGACGATCTGCCCGGGGCCTTGGGTATGGTTGACCGAACAGGAAATCAAGACCAGCCCGTCATCACCGATCATGCGGGCTCCCACGGCGGTATCTGAAACCAGGAGGCTACCGGCATCCTGAGCCATCGCACCACCGATAAGAGTTGAAACTATGGCGATCCAGATTCCAACTGGTAATACGGTTTTCATGCGCGTTGCCTCCTACTTCATGAAGATTTTTTCGCCATACAATGTTATTAATGACTGCCGAACCTGCTCGATGCTTTGCCCGGCGGCCAACTGAGCGATGATGGTGGATTTTATACTATTGGCGATGCCGCAATTGTGAGTTGCCAAGGCCTCATTGGCGCCGCATGGACTAACCAGGCCCTGGGCTACCTTGACTCCATCCGGGGGCAATCTGACAAAGGCCGACATGTTGGCCGTCAAATTCTGGGATGGATTTTGTCCGATATTGTTCCTGGAGGAAACAAGATACCCGGCAAAAAAACCAACAAAAAGCGCAATTAGCACAACCCCCAAATAGACTGTGTTTTGAATTGCCTTGTCCACTGACGGTCTCCTTTTCCGTTTTTCTCTTTTAATCTCATTTTAACTGCCTAGGTAGCGAAATAGCAGACATTAGACCCCTGCCATCTTTCACTTTTCTTCAATTTTACTTAACTGGCCTTCTCAGTAATCGGCCATTATGCTTAGAAGCCGCGAATTTATATGTCTTCAAAAACGATTTTCTCAAATAAGTAGTACTGGAGATTATAAAACTCCAATTGCCTTGCATTCGGTTTCAGATAGACGCGCCCCATATAAGCTCGGCTTAACCACTCTGATCCCAACAGAACGACCACCTTGCCTTGGCCTATCTTTTTCTCATAGATCAATAAATCAACCTCGCTGGAAAAGTCAAGCGTCAAAGGTACTCTTTTCCCACCGAGGATCATCACTTCATCGGCGTACGTTTTCGGTCGGCTGTCTTGATCGTTGCTATCCAGATCCGGTTTTTGAAGGGTATGCATATCGATGCGGGCCAGAAATTGATTTAAAGTAGATTGTCGGTTGGAATAACTGTCTAAAATTAAAACGCGGCCGCCATTGCTCACATAATCGTAAAAAGCGGATAGATCCTTTTCGGCCACGGCTTTGGCAGGATTGATTATAACTGTCACATCGCCGTTTTCAAAAGATGACATTAAAGAGTTCTCCAAAGAAGGAAAAAGGTTCAGTCGCTGCGTATTAACATAAAACGTATCAAAGCAGTTCTCGGAATCAATTGATTCATATTCCAGCATCGGCGGCAATCGAAAGAAAGAATATTGTCGATCGAAGCTCACCGAAATATAGTCGTGACGAGGTTTTGGCAGGGGATAGTTTTTCTGGTTGAAATAGCCTGTCAGCGTAAAAGCCGAGAGAAACGCAACCGAGCTTCCCCCGATCACGGAAATGGCTACTAATTTTGGATCGATTCTAGTTGATAAGATCAGGGCACCCAGCAAGCCGACCAGCCCTAAGGCCCAAATTAGCCGGCGCAGAACATCCGAATTATTCCGGCGGTTCAAGTAGTCGATCGAGGATATTGCTAATTCGGGTGTTGATTCATAAAACATCGAAAAATTAGAAAACACTGTACTATCGGAAAATGCCAGCACCCTTCCCCGGCCATGTCTTCTGGCCGCGGCCTGTATGAACAGTCCGTAATCCTCATCAATATCGGCCTGCATGTTCCCAAAAAAATTGACATGCGAGTAGTCAACCATCTCGCTTCCCAAGCCGTAGCCAATCATAACATGCTCGGATAAAAGCGGTGCTTCGATGGTACATGAGGTTTCGAACTCAAATTTATGCAAATGCTGAACCACCGGATGGCGAACCAGTCGATTGGGCCTGAATACCGAAGGGTTTCCACTCGTCAGATCGAAGGTGTCATCGTGCAAAAAACGCAGCTTGAATGCATCTGCCACCGGATTTAAATAGGTGCTCATACCAAAGAGGTTGTTGTGGTCGCCAATCAAAAAAAGGCCTCCGCCCTCTGTCACGAATTTTATGATGGCGTCTTTTTCGGTTTTCAGGTACGGCCGCGTAGGGGTCTTGAGGATCAGGATATCGTAATTCTTGAGTAAAGACTGATTGAGGTTTGTGCCTAAATTAACCTGGACATCATAATAGTGACTGAGCAAATTTCGAAAACTGTAATAGTTATAAGTCGATTTCTCGCCGTAGAATGTTTTGTCAAATTTTATATCGCTCCATTCCCAATCACTGTGGGCATCATCGATTAATATACGGCCGCTTTTGAGAACTCCCGGATCCTTGTACCCCCAAGCGAAAAGGACCGTCAATACCCCGCCAAATAAGACGGATGTAAATGTGAGCCATCGCCGATCTGCTTTTTTAAAGGGAAGTTCTCCAAGCAACTCGGGTTTGAAATCAACCAGATAATGAAGAAGAATCGGCAGCGGCGCAAAACTGACAAAAATCAAACTCGGATTCCAGTAAATGCTCTGCAATTCGAAATCCAAATAGATAAATAGCAAAGCGACAAACCGCATGAGGGCATAACAGCAAATTATCAGTGTTATGATCATAACTTGCTTGAATCGTATCGTACGCCCAATAAATTGAAATAGTACGATCGTACCCATAAAAAAATTGGTCAGAGTGAAAAGAGCTAATTTTTCGGAGGTTACACTAAACGAAAATATTTTGACATGATTGTTAACATGGATGATTCCTTCCAGCGCACTGGAATTTAAACCAAGTAGATTGCTGATAAAACTGAGCAGATGAGGCAGGATCCGGATGCGATGGACATGCGGCCCAATCCAGTAGTACAACTGTAAGAATAGGAATTGACAAAGCAGGATCAGAACCATCAGCAAAAGCATGTTGGCTGCGACGTACCGCCACCGGCTGTTGTTGTTGGGGTCATACCTGGCGACCTGCCTAGCTCCGATTCCATGGAAACAGACACCGCCGCCCAACATCCAAATATACAGATCGGCATTCGATGGCGCGAATATTTCAGCGACGAACAACCAACTGATACTGAAACATAATTGTCCGTATAACAGGAAAATCATATCCCGATCCCATCTTCTTTTAAGGCATCGAATATCTGCTGCAGCAACAAGATATTCCCCGGCCAATATGCCTTTTCGCCCTCCAGGGTTTTATCAAGCAAAAACTTGCTGTCACCGATGACTAAAATCCCTCCTTTTCCAATTTTTTTTGAGACAATAACAGGGAACTGATTGGTCTGATAAAAGATCTTAACCGGTTGCTGATCTTTGCTGACAACCGGCCATGCTTCCATAAAGTGGGGCTCCATTTGAATTCGCCGGACTATTTCATTATCCAAGGTTTTTTTATAAATCGGCACGGGCCCCAGCGGTATTGCAGCAATATCAAGACCCCATAGAGCGAGGATGTTCTCGCAGCCGCGCTTTTCTTCCCAACCGACACTCAATATGAATAGACCACCGCTTTCTACGAATTTTTGCAGGATATCCATGTCACGGTCGTTAAAGGCTTTAGCAGGGGCGATGGATACAAAAATTTGCGCTTTAAGGATTGCTTCAAGGTTTCGGTTCGGAAAAACCAGTGGGTAAAATCCATTCCGTGCCAGATTCAACGTCAAACCTCCGATGGAGTCATCTTGCCAGTGTTCAAGTGCATATTGATTCACGTGGCCGGCGTCGACATAAGCCAACGGGCCATCCATGTTTGGTGCTCTGTGGAAATGGGCGTTGACAAGATGGGAGGTGCACCATGCCAGAAAGAGCAAAGTGGATAGTACCGCATAATAACCTGGTGTGTGCAATGCAGTTTTGTGAAAGCCCATCAAAACGACATAGAGCAAAGCCAATATTGCAAAAACGGTTACCCTGGTTGAGACGGAAATCGGATCGGCGGCAGCGAGATAGGAAAAAACACGACCAACGAACTCATAGGAGTGATATATGGCTGTATTCTGAAAAGAAGACGTGTCCCCAAAGACCAAGACCTTGCCCTTGCCGTAATGGGTGCCGCCCACCACGACCACATCGCCGAATTGCTCGCCGGATCGATAACGATAGTCGCCCAGATATCCGTTGGATACATTGGAACGACTCCCGCTGTCGGAAAAACCATATTTACCCGAGATGATGGGAAAGGCTGGAAACTTGATATCGATTGACGCCCCCGTGCTTTGCTGAAGGTTATGATTGACAAAATCAAGACCGCGAACGATGGGATGGGGAAACACCTCGAAGGCATTCACCCAGCGAGTTGCTGTAAACGCTGAGTCAAAATTAAATTCAATTGCCACCGGAGACAGCAAGTCGTTGAGCGGTGCCATAATTCCTTCAATATCGGTATGATCACCGAGAACCAGCAATGCGCCCCCATCGGCCACAAAGCGCCACAAAGCGCTTTTCTGCTGCACTGCCAAGCGTTGGGTGGGATTTATAATGACGAATACATCACTCTGCTGCAGTAGAGATTCCGTCACCTTCGCCTGGCGGCCCATCACGGTTGTCTTAAACCCCATGGATTTAAGGTATTCCGGCAGTAGACCGAACATTCCCGACTGGTTGATTCCAAAACGGTTGAACCCCGGCATCCTCCAATCGACCAGGCCTTGATTGTAGAACGTAATTCTGGGACTTTGCTTTTCATTACCCAGGGGTGCCAGCGTTAAAATCAGAAATCCAGCAAGCGCCGTTCCATGCAACGCCAAGGCCTTTCTATTGCGCCGGGAAAACGTCCCTTTCTTATCCAAAGCCGCAAAGTCAAATCGTTTGGAGAAAAACAGGACAATCATCAATCCTGGAATGAAAAGCAGAATGGGCGCGGTTGCGGCCAGCAGGGCCGCATTGCCTTGGTGGTTGAAGGGCAGCAGATGGTTGGATCGCAGATAGAATCGGCAAAGCTTGTCTAAGGTCAGCCAAATGAGCTCGCCAAATCCAATATAAAAACAATACACCAGCAAAAGATAAGCTGAGCCCATCAATGCCAACGCCCGATTCGTTTTATGGGCAAATAAGGCCATGTTCAGAAAATAAATCAAAAACGCCAAGAGGATCCAGAACCCGGAAGCCGAGGCCCCTAAAACGACTCCGGATCCGGTAAGATTGCCGATACCCTCTGAAACAGCCAGGGATTTGATTTGTATGATTTGCCAAAGATAGGGAATGTGTTTGACCAGAAAATAGATCAGGCCGTAAACAGACGTCGTTATTATAAGCGGGAAAAATTCCTTTTGATAAATTCGGTTTTTTTTAAAAAGGCCGTCAACGCAAAAGAGAAGGACGGGCAGCAATGCCAACCAGACCAAATTATGCCGGGCGGTTAATGTTAGCGATAAGCAAGCAAGGATCCCCAGCGCGTAAATGACCGTATGCCGGTTGACGTTAGCTGATCTCGGATTCGATGAGAAAATGTTGCTGATGACCATGATCAGCAGCGATGTTAAGCCGAAGAAGCGGCAGCTGAACGCAGACAAAACCCCCAGGTTGACTGAAAACAGTTGAAGGGCCAAAAATATGCAGGTGATATTGAGCCATCTCGTATCTTTTGCCGACGTTTGCATGCCGTCCTTTTTGCCGGTATCCGGCCGGCGACCTTCGGGCCAGGCACCGGGCGCTTGCAGCTATTTCCGGTACTGATCCAGCAGGCGCGCAATAATGCCCCCGCCGCCGATACCACAAAGAATGATTCCGACCAACAATATCTCATAGCGGGCCGCCGCCATACCTTGCCGGCTGGCAATAATCCGAACAAATCCGGCGATGATCAAGGCGTATCCAATCAGAAACATGACGATCTTTGACCAATCCGCCTTGCTCACCATTTCCAGCTTGAACGATTCGCCGGTGGCTTTTGATCGCTTAAAACTCATCAGTATTCCGATTCCCGCCGCCAGAAACCCGATGGCTGTCCCGATGATTGCTCCAATTGTGCCTCCTATATGACCGTAAGGGGCGGGGATCAGCATGACAACCGCCGCCATCAGGATCAACAAACCGATGGCGGCGAGCACGATCCAGAGCTTGGTTAATTTATCGTTCATCTTCTCTTTAGTAGTACATCATGCAAATCGGCAGGGATATATCTCATCGACCTGAATTTCCTGCCTAAGGCCCGACGGTGGCCTCAGCTAGGTGTTGGGACATGGCGGGCAGGAGCCACTATTGCAGCCGCTTGATGCATTGCAGACACTGCCACCGCATCCGCTGGTTTCGCAGGCACTTCCATAACAACCCGTGGCACTGCAGGCACTCAGGCTGCATGTCGATAACTGGCAAACACTGATGACACAAACACTACCTAAACATGCGCTGCCACCGCAAGCAGACCCGCCACAATAGCTGTCAACACAAACGCTGCCACCACAGCCGCTGATAAGGCACGCGCTAATCAGGCACGCGCTGCCGGCACATCCGCTCAGGCCGCAGAGGCTGCCACCGCAGGCGCTGCCGCCACAGGCACTTCCTGAACAGACGCTGGCCCCGCAGGCACTTCCGAGACATCCGCTACCCGCGCACCCGCTGCCGGCACATCCGCTGCCGCCGCATCCGCTGCCGCCGCATCCGCTGCCAAAACAAGCACTAACCACACAGCCGCTGGTGGCGCTGAAGCTGATCGGATTCCAGGCCAGGACTTCGCCGGTGGGGTCCGTATGATTGGTAGGATTGTTGCCGACATAGATGTAGCCGCCCACATCCATTCCCTGGACATTCACCATCAGCCGCTGCTGAAAGAGCGGGGATAACTGCACACTGCCAGGTATGGGCGGCAAGGAACCTATGGGATAAGTCCGGTAGGCATCGGGTCGGAGCGGATCGAGAGACAAGAATCGACCGGTTCGGCTCGAATACAGGCGTTCGCGGAAGTAATAATTGATGCCTTCGCCCTCCAGCCGGCGGCCCGTAAACGTATAGGCGTTGGGTATGTTTTCGGACTTGGCGTAAATCTCGCCGAACGCGCTGTAATCATAGCTGTTCTGGATAGTCTGATCCTTGTCGGTCAGCTGGATGATCGAGTTAATCCGGTCTTGATGATAGTAATAGGCCGCGTTTTCTTGTTCTTGGGCGATGTTTTCATCCAGATTCAAACCGAACAGGTATTTGGTAACCGCTCCGCCGGGCTCATATTCGACGTTCAGATTGAGCCCGTCATATAATAACCGCGTCGTCTGGCCGTTGACGGTTTGGGCAATCCGTTTGCCGTCCGGGGCCAGCAGGTAACTGGCCTCCACCCCCGGCGCGCTGAAGCCGATCAGGCGGTTTTCATGGTCATAGGTATAGGCCGCCGTCGTTCCGTTCATGCTTTCGCCAACCAGATTGCCGTTGTCGTCATAGGTATACGTGATGGTGTCCCCGTTGGTCGTCTCGGTCAGCAGTTGCCCGGCTTTGGAATAGGTATAGTCGGTGATGGTGCCGTCATCTCTGATCTGGCGGGTTCGGTTGCCCACCTTATCGTATTCATAGGTGCTGCTTGATATCAGGCCTCCGGAACCATTTTCCCGGGTTTCCGATTCCAAGCGGTTCATTTTGTCGTACGTGTAGTGTAGGACATAATTATCCTGGCTTCCGTCCGGATTGGTGAGTAATTTGGTCGTTTTAATGACCTGGCCGTTTTCATCACGCTCGTAAGCGAACGAAGATATGACCGTGTCGTCTGATTTTTTGGTTACAACGCCAGTTGTTCGACCGGCATCATCATAGGTGTAATCCGTAAATGTACCATTGCCTAAAGCCAACTTCGTCTTATTGCCGGCGGCATCATAGTCGTAATCGGCCTCCAGCTTCCCATTGCGATTTATCGTATCCAAACGGCCATTGGCATCGTAAGTGTATGTCGTCACGATGCCGTCGGGATCGGTCATTTGGCTGCGGTTGCCCATGGCATCATAGGCATAGAGGATGGCTTTATTAAGCAGGATGTCCTTGACCTGAATCAAACGGTTGAGGTTGTTGTAAACATACTGAAAGTCCGTATTGGCATCGACCACCCGTGTAACGTTGCTGTTGAGGTCATAAGTGACGGATACCGTGGCACCGCCGGAATAGGTGATGGCCGTTTTGGCATTGTGAAGATTGTAGTGGTAGGTGACGGGCAGCCCTTTGGCGTCGGTCTTGGATGAGGTGTTTCCCAACTCATCATATGTGTAGCGTGTGGTTTTGCCCAGTGGATTGGATACTGAGGTCAATCGTTGTAAGGCATCATAGGTTTCGGTGATGGTATTGCCGTCGGCATCCGTCAGCGTATCCAGCTTTCCCAATTTGTCGAGAGCCGCCCTGGTTTCGTTGCCGAACGGGTCCGTGATGGAATTCAGGCGGCCGGCTGCATCATAACCATAGGTAACCGTATTGCCATTGGCATCCGTCGACGTGCTTATATTGCCCCTCAAATCATAGGTCCGGGCAGTCATGTTACCGAGCGAATCGACAATGTTGGTTCGCTGGCCGTATGCATCGTAAACGAATTGGGTGGTTTTGCCATTGGCATTGGTGACCGTGAGCAGATTGCCGTTGGCATCGTAAGTATGGGTAATATTATTGTTTTGGGGGTCGGTTATTTTTTCCAATCGGTTCATCAAATCATACTCGAAGGTCCACGTATTCCCATTGGCATTTTTAAGGGATTTCAAATTTCCCAAAATATCATATGTTCTTTCAATGGTATGGTTTTGTGCATCTGTTGTCATGAGCAAATTGCCGTAATCGTCATAGGCATAGCGCACCTGATTGTTCATCGGATCGGTTTCACTGATTCGGTTGCCGAATTGATCATAGCTGAATTGGGTCAACGTTTGCTCGGCGGTTCCATAGGCTTTATAGATGCGAATCATATTGCCCAGCGAATCGTATTCGAAATACATAATGGTTCCTTTGGCGTCGATGATTCGATTAATTAAATTCCTGCCGGCATCATAGTTCAAGAGGGTCACATTGCCAAAGGGATCCTTGATGCTGGTTTTATTGCCGCTGCTGTCGTAGCTGTAGATAATTGCATTGCCATTGGCGTCGGTTTTTTTCGTCATATTCAGCAAATCATCCCATTCATAGCGGATTGTATTGGCCAATGGGTCGGATTTACTCAACAGTTGGCCGCTGTCTCGATAGGTATAGGTCCACCGGTTTCCATATGGGTCGTTTTGATAGGTGCGGTTGCTGGCGGGATCATAGCTAAGGGTCCAGGTACCGCCTTTTTCAGTATAGCTGCTGAGCCGCCCCTGCGAATCATAAGTCATGGTATGGGTGGTATTGCTGTTGGCGTCGACGATGCTAGTGAGATGATGTTCAGCGTCATAGTTGTAGGTCGTCTGATTGCTGAGCGGATCGATAAATCCGGTAAGGTTATCATTTTCATCGTAGCTAAATGATATCACACGATTGGCCGGGTCGACGATGGTCGCGATTTTGCCGTTCGACCCATAGGTAAAGGTTAGCGTTCGTCCGGAAGGGCCCATCACGGTTTTGAGCCTTCCCGTGGCGTCATAGGCCATAGTCATCTGGTTCCCGTTGGCATCCCGAATTGTATTTAACTTTCCGCTGCTGTCAAAACGGTAAAGCGTGCCGCAGCTGGAGCAGCTGCTCTCGCTCAGGGTATAGGTGCCGTCCGGGTTTTGGGTCAGGGCGGTATGGATGCCGGCGGGAGGCGTGTAAGTCCCGTCAGCTTCCTGCCTGAATTTGATTCTGAGTCCATCACCACGTCTGATAATCACATGGGTTTCGGCCCCTTTTTTCACCTCCAGCAAAGTCATCAACGGCGTAAAAGACCAACCATATCCCAAAGGTCCGTTGTAGTCATTTTGAGAACTGTAAAACCTGACAATCTGCAAGGCCAATGCTCTACCCGGTATGAAAAAATCCTGGTGAGAGTAGTAATAATCCCCATCTTTCAGGTGCACCGGGGAGCCGGTGCCGGGACATGGCGGCGGCGGCGGATTGGGCGGCGGCGGCGGAGGGGGAGATGGTCCCGGGTGCCCCTGATCTCCACTGGCGGGATCATGCGCGGCATATGCAGGCCGCGGTCTGATCATCCCGGTGCTGAGTATACTGCAAAGAAAGGCAGTAATAGTTATCAGAGATATGATGTGACGATAACGGAACATAAAGATCCCCTTTGCATTAATAAAACACAATGAGCAGCGCGTACCGGCTTGCAGATCGATTGCCCTTGCTGTCGATCGCCGTAAGCTGGATGCGATAGCTCCCGTCTATCACCAAAAAGCCATCCGTATCCCGACCATCCCAAATAATACTGCCGGCCCCGGCAGGCACATCTGATTTGCGGATAGTGCGAACCAAAACCCCGTCCGAGTTATAAACCAGCGCCTGAACGTTGGCTGCATTGGTTAGACTGAAAGAAATAACGGTGAATTCATCCGTCCGGGAACCGTAGGGATTGTAAGCCGGGCTAAGATAATTGGGTTCGGCGGAAATGTCTTTTAGTTCTGGTCTTGCGCCGCTGATGACCATGGCGTTGTCGGCCAGTTCCCAGGCCCACAAAGTGACCGCGTAAGGTGTATTGCTGGGCGCCGGTGTTCCCTGGTCATCGGTGCCGTCCCAGAAATCTGTATGCGTGCCGGCCCCACGAAATTGTCGTATCATCAGTGTCCTCACCCGTTCAACCGACCAGCCGTCCGAGCCCCAGGTCCAGATGTAGATACTCACGTCCGCCGGATTCGGCAAGGAATAGGTTATGGGAAAGAAAATGTCGGAATAGGGGTCAAAGCTTGATGGAAACGTCCGGCCCGGTTGAGTTTGGGTGAACTGAGCGTCCTCTCGCAAATCATAGGTATAGACTTCGCCATTCACGACAATTTCGATGATAAAGTAGTAGACGCCGTCTCTTACAATGCTTCCCTGCTCGTCATTGCCGTCCCAGGTGTCGCTATAGGTGCCGGCTGTTCTGGCTTCGTTTTCAGCCAGCGTTCTGACCACATTTCCTTCACCATCAATTACTTTCAGTGTCACCGCGGCATCAGCCCCTAAGCTGGAAGCGATGGCGCCGGTTTCACCTATATGCGGGTTGAATCCGCCCGGGCTCGAGGCGGAAATACTTGGATTAACCTTGACGGCAATAGATTGGCGAATGGATTTGCCGCCGTTGTCCGTCACCCTCAGGATCGCATCAAAGACCCCTACCGCGGTGTAGGTGTAGTCGGTATTGCCCGTCGTATCGCTGCTCCAGTCATAAGTTCCATCTCCATTAAAGTCCCATTCATATAAGACAACACTGCCGTCGGGGTCCGTCGCGGCGGCCGTAAAGGTCACATCCAGAGGTCCGATCCCCTCCGTGGGCTCCGCCGCAATCCGGACAACAGACGGTGCGCCATTCACGCCAACGACAATGGGGATCGAATCCGTGTCGGTAAGTCCGTCGCTGTCGGTCACTCGCAGCGTCGCATTGTAAGTGCCTTCGGTTTGATAAAGATGCACCACACTCCCGATGGTCGTATACAGATGAATCTGGCCGTAGCGGTCGCCGGCGAGCAAGTCCTGGTCACCGTCGCCGTCGATATCGACGAGTTCAGGGCTGTTATCGCCGTTGACCTTGATCGGAAATCCACCGGCATCATAGAAAATACCCTGGGGCATCCAAAGCGCGGCTGTGCGGTCGCCATCATTTCTGTAAATATAAATTTCTCCTGAATCGGTACCGACCAACAGGTCGTTATCACCGTCGGCATCAACGTCATCAAAGGCGGGACTGCTTTTACTGCCTGCATTGATCACCGCTCCTCCGGAGTCCGTCAGCGCGCCTCCCTGGGTCCAAACAGGGGACGTATCGCTGCCACTGTTGCGGTAGAAATAAATAGCGCCGGCATCGGTTCCGATAAACAGGTCAAGGTCATCATCGGAATCGATGTCGGTCAGTGCCGGGCTGCTGCTATTGCCCGCATTGATGACGGTGGCCGCTGAATCGGTCAGCGCGCCAACCGGTGTCCAGGCAGCTAAATCCGCACTGCCGCTGTTGCGGAAGAATTGAATTTCGCCGCCGGCGGTGCCGACAAAAAGATCTTTGTCGCCGTCGCCATCGATGTCGGCAAAGAGCGGTTTGCTCTGATCGCCGACATCGATAAAATTTGTCTGGACATCGCTAAGGCTGCCCATAGGGTTCCAAATCGGCCCCGCAAAATCGCCGTCATTTTGAAAGAGGAAAATCCGACCATCATCCCGGCCGACGACCAGGTCGGTGTCGCCGTCGGCATCGATGTCGCCGGTCGCCGGGGCTGCATAATAATTTGATCCCACATCGTTATATCTCTCTGCGCTCAGCTTCCAGGCCGGATCCTGTTGTGTACCAACATTGCGGTAGAAATAGAGTTTGCCATACCCCTCTCCGACAAATAGGTCATCGTCGCCGTCATCATCTATATCGACCCAAAACGGCCTGCTGTAGTACGCCGTATCCAGCAGCTGTCCATAGATACCTTGCAAACTCCCCTCTGGATTCCAGATCGGCAAGTTGGCGTCGCCCTCATTTTTAAATAAGATGATTTGGCCCCCATTTTCACCCACCAACAAATCCTGGTCGCCATCATGATCGATGTCTGAAAGGGTTGGCGAACTGTAGCCGGCAACCTCCAGTGGATCCCCCCACAAAGTTGTCAAGGCACCCTCAGCGGTCCATAGCGGAATGCGACCATCTCCGTTATTGCGGTAAAATTGAATCTTGCCGTGATATTCACCGACAAATAAATCGAGATCCCCATCGTCATCAATATCTCTCAAGGCCGGTTGACTGTAATGGCTGACCGCCACCGGGTCGCCATTATCATCTACCAGGGCGCTCCGGTAGTTCCAGAGCGGTGAATTGGCGTCGCCTTCATTTTGATACCATTGAATTTGGCCGGCATACCCCCCGATGAGCAGATCATAGTCGCCATCGCCATCGATATCCGCCAAGGCCGGGCGGCTGTGGTGACCGACATCGACCGGATCGTCTTTCATATCCCGCACGAGCCCCATTTTCTGCCAGAAGGCTACTGTAGAGGTCCCATCGTTGCGATAGAAATGAAGGCGGCCAAGACCGTCCCCGCTAAATAGATCCTCGTCGCCATCGGCATCAATGTCACAAAAGGCAGGACTGCTGCTGTCATCGACGTCCACCGTCGGACCGCCCAACAGATCGGGCGGAATCACATCCTCAGCCCATTCATAACTGCCGTCCCCGTTATAATCCCATTCGTAGCGCACGATGTTGCCATTGGGGTCGACGCCGCGGCCGACCAGATGCGCCTCGAGGGGCCGGCCGCCGTTTGTTGGCGCGGCAATGGGGTGCGACGTCGGGTATCCCAGTGGATTCGGTGTGGTGGCCTCGATGGTCAAGGGGGTAATTCCACTGAGGCCCTGATTGTCCGTCACCCTGAGATTGGCCTGATAGGTGCCCGGTGTTGCGTAGGTGTGAGTCACATTCGTCGAGTACCCTCGGGTCCAGTCATAGACACCATCGCCGTTAAAATCCCATTCAAATAGCACCACACTTCCGTCAAAATCGTCACCGTCGCAAAAGAAGGTAACCGCAAGCGGTACATCACCGCTCAACGGATAGCCACGCGGCTGTGAGACCGGTGCACCCGCCACTGAAATAATTATCGAGGCCACATTGGTAATGCCGTCGTTGTCGGTGATTCTCAGGGTCGCATTGTAGATACCGCTGGTAGCGTATGTAAAACCGATGTCAGCCGAAGCGTCACTGGAATAATCATAGGTGCCGTCGCCGTCAAAGTCCCACTCATATAGGACTACGCTACCATCGGGATCATCACCGGTTCCGCTAAAATTTACCTCCAGGGGAGCTGGGCCGCTCATTTGATCGGCGGAGGCCGTCAAGCTGGGCGGGATACCCACGAATATGGCGATTGAATCTTTACCCGTCATACCATCATTGTCCGTAACCCGGATGGCGGCATCATAGGCGCCCTTTGAAGGATAGGTGTGGACAGCTTCGCAGGAATTATCACCGGACCAGTCATAGGTGCCGTCTCCATCGAAATCCCATTCATAAAAGACAATATCGCCATCAAGGTCGGTGGCGGTGCAGGAAAATGAAACCTCAAGAGGCTGCAATTCCCCGCTTGTCGGCGCCGCCTGGGCCCTCACGCTTGGGGCATTCAACACAAAAATGTCAACTTCATCCACTGCGGTATTGCCCCAGGTATCGGTCACCGTCAGGTTGACTGTGTAAATTCCTCGCGCGGGGTAGACGTAGCCAAAACTTGCGCGGGTATCATCGGTGGTATCGTCGTTTTCTAAGTCCCAGCTATACGTATAAGGGGGCAGCCCTCCGGTTACCGTGGCGTTAAAGGAAATTTCAAACGGAAAACCTCCCTGGGTGGGATTGGCAACAATAGCAGCCGCCAACGGAGGAGGCCAGACGGCGTCCTCGTTCATCACAACGAAATAGGCCTCCCCTTGGGCAATATCGAAGGAATTCCCGGCAACAGTCCCGTCCTCCCAATAGGCAGCCAAGATGGTGCCGCTCCGGCGATCGTATTTTTTTATCTCTAAGATGGCTTCTTGTCCGAAACTTTGCAGGACATCAACCGCGCGATAACTATCCGGTGCGCAGGGCAATCCTTTAACATTGAAGCCTCTCTTTAAGGGGATGTTGCGACAATCCCGCTCGCCTGCAAACTGAACGCCGTTCAACGCCGTCTTTAGATAAAGGAGATAACCTTCCTCGGGATCAATGGAAAAATCCAGGCCGGCACCTTCGGCGGCCGGTAACGTGGCCGTTTGAAATCTGCCGGTCGCATGATCGAACCGCTGGATGCTGGAGACCACACTCTCGTCTCCCAGGAAATGGAGCAAATCAAATGCAGTCAACCCCGGGGGCAGCTCAACCGGGTAGTGAAAGAGATTCATTCCCGGGTGCAGATCGATGAATTCATCGGCAGTGGCGGTGTGTATGATCGGCAAAGCCGAGATTATCGCCAGGACCAGGAGTATTCGGCAGTATCGAACTGGAGACAGATAAATCCTAAACAGGATTGACACGCTTGTCGTCTTCATACCGGATCTCCAGAAATAAGAAAAGAATTACCTAAACGGACGTTGTCTTATTTGGTTTGATAAATTTTGTTTTTGATTTTGATCATGATGACTTGGAATTTTTTTTCGGATTCCAATTTTCGGGTTTACCTCATGACTGTCCTCTATCAGCAGAGTTCTACACTGCCAAAATAAAGTACAAAACATTTGAAACACTGGACTAGCGACAATCGGCTCTGCCGAATTCAGCGATCAGCCGCTCGATATCGGAACCATCCACGTCTCCGTCGCCACTAAAATCACCCTGACAGAGACCTCCGCAATCCGTCCTGCCAAAATCTGCAATTAACAGCGCCAGATCAAAGCCGTCTACCTTGCCATCCCCGTTCAAATCACATTCACAGAGGTCATCTGGCAAGAGGACGACGTCGTGCACCTGGCCACCGTATTCTAGCACAATTTCCAGGGTAGCCCGCTCGCCATTGGCCGTATTGGAGATTTCCACCCGCAGAAGATCACCGGCATCCCAGGCGGTCGCAAAGTTACCGATATTGACCTGCCAGTAGCCGGAGCCGTACCCGCAACCAGCCGAAGACTCGCTCAGAATTTCACTTTCGCGACCCTGGATATAAGCGGTGAAAACGATCACACCGTCTGCGGGAGCGCTCATATTCGAGCTGTAAACCTGTCCACCTTCATTCTGAGTGATTCCCCCCGCCCGCGAATCTCTGCCTGCGAGTGCAAGCGCTGCCAGGGGCCACTGACTCTCTTTGACCACCGTAACAAAGTAAGGCAGGGCCGGGGAAACCCCGAAATCGAAGAGTGGCGCGCCGTAGGTGTGAGCCTCATACGCCTGATTCTCCGTATCCCACCTGGCGACCTCCGTGCAGTCAAGAATCATGTGACCCATTTCTTCTGCCCTTGTCACCCGCGACATATTTAGCGGCAGGGTCACCATGTTGACATTGGTGGTGCCGGTAACCAGCAAATTGAACTCAGGCCACGGATCGGGGACATTGCCGGTCGGAGTGAAGGTGCTTGCCGCCGTTACGGTGACAAAATAAGGATGGCCGGCTAAAACCGGAAAATTCATCAGCGGGGAGCCGATGGAATGTCCGATGTAACGTTGATGAATGGCATCCCAATAAGCTATTTCACTGGCATTGGGGATCAGCTGGACTAATTCTTCGGCATTGGCAACTCCTGAATCCTTTATCAGGCTGAGGACATTAACGTTGGTTGTATCCGTGGTAATCAAATCATAGCTCACCGGCAAGAGCGTGATATCATTTGTTTGCCCGCCATAGGCCAGCGTATATTCCAGGGACCCGCTTTCTCCTTTTTGGGTGTCCACAAAATCAATTCGTAGATACTCTCCCGGAATCCAACTCGTCGGAAAATTGCCGATATTCACCTGCCAGGTTCCGCTTGCATAACCACATCCCCCGGACGCCTGGGTGAGAATCTCAGCCGGCCTTGCGGCGATGTATGCGATGAAGTACAGGGCGTTGTCTTCAGGTGCCGTGACCGCGTCGCTCCCCAGCACGGTGCCCTGCTCTATTTGGGTGGTACCGCCGGCAGCCTCGGTCACTTCAATTATTCCCGTGATCGTTTTGGTCTGACCATAGGTGACCGTGATAGACCCGATTCCCCCATTTAGGGCAGTAAAATGACCTTCATCATCGATGCTGCCGATGTCACCTTTCACCATCCAATCCACGGTTGTTGGATCCATTTCAATGGGACTTCCGGCGCCGTCATACCCGGTCACCGTAAACTCAAAAGTGCTGCCCGCCATAGTGCTGGTGCTTTCGGGGGTGATGGCAAGCTCATGAATTGCACCATCTGTGGCAGAGATGCTGACATCATCAATGTTGGCCCCATTCCCGTCGCCATACCTCCTGTCCTCAACACTGAAACGAATGGCAGTCCGGGGAGAACGATAAGACGACAGATCCAGCTGTATATAAGTCCAATTGGGCTGGCTAGAGTAGTTGCCGAATTCCCAGATCTTCTGCCAGTCCCGGCCGCCATTGGTGGAGACATACACGCACAGAAAATCATCATTGTAAGCGTTAAACTGATACCAGAAGCCTAACCAGGGGGCGGGGGCTGCCGTGAGATCGACCGTGCCCCGCAGGGTCAGGGAGGTGTAGACATTTTCTCCCATGTTTCCCAGGGGACTGTCGGTTACCGACCATAAACCGCTATGGCTGTCGGTTGCCGACTGCCGCCGCCAGTTGGAAAGAAGCCAGTTGGCCTTGGCTCCCTGCTCAAAATCGTCGAAAAACGGCAAAGGCGTCGTTGCTGTATTCTCCAAGACCGCCACATCATCTATGTACCAGCCATCGCTGGTGATCCCGTTGTCGTCCGAAGTGATGCGAAACCTCAGATAAATCTCTTGCCCCGCATACGCTGAGAGATCCAACTCCTCTTCAACCCACTCACCCAAAGACGAATCGGTGACAAAGAAAAGCCGGGTCCAGTTGCTGCCGTCTACGGAGACCTCCACCCAGCCGAAATCATGGTAGGTCTCGAAACTGTATTTGTGCCGGAAGAAAAGATATGGACGAATTGCCGGACCCAGGTCGACAGTTGTCTTCAAAGACCGGTCCAGATTGTTTTCGTAGTTGGTGCCGGGACTGTCCGTAAAGCTGTAGCTGCCGCTGAAACTGTCTTCGTCGGTGAGTGACCAGGGAAGATCATTGCCCCATTTGTCGCCGTCCTCCATATCATCCGCATAGGGAAAACCCCCGGGCTCAATCCCGCTGGGAGTGGTTGCGCTGACCTCGTTGCTGCCGGAACTAATAAGACCCCGGGTATCCTCTACGAAAACCCGGTAATACCAGGTGGATCCCGAAAAATCCACCGAGTCGACAAATGAGGTCTCAGCGATGGTGTCGACGGTTGTCAGCAGCATATCTTCCGATCGCGCTCCTGTAATACCGGGGCTCTGGCTTTTGTAAAGCGTGTAGCGATGGAAATCACCGGCTTGGCTCTGAGACCAGCTTATGGTTATACTGTGCTCGGTGACGTTTTCAGGTTCGTTCAAAACGACGTTTTCCGGAGCCGCTTCTATCAATACATCATCGATGTCGGCCCCATTCCCGTCGCCATACCTCCTGTCCTCAGCACTGAAACGAATGGCAGTCCGGGTGGAACGATAGGGCGACAGATCCAGCTGGACATAGGTCCAATTAGGCTGGTTAGAGTAGTTGCCGAATTCCCAGATCTTCTGCCATTCCCGGCCGCCATTGGTGGAGACATATACGCACAGAAAATCATCATTTTCCGCGTTAAACTGATACCAGAAGCCCATGCGGGGATTGGAGACCGCCGAAAGGTCGACCGTGCCCCGCAGGGTCAAGGAAGTGTAGACATTTTCTCCCATGTTTCCCAGGGGACTGTCGGTTACCGACCACAAACCGCTGTGGCCTTCGGTTGCAGACTGCCGCCGCCAGTTGGAAAGAAGCCAGTTGGCCTTGGCTCCCTGCTCAAAATCGTCGAAAAACGGTAAAGGCGTCGTTGCTGTATTCTCCAAGACCGCCACATCATCTATGTACCAGCCATCCCTGGTGATCCCGTTGTCGTCCGAAGTGATGCGAAACCTCAGATAAATCTCTTGCCCCGCATACGCTGAGAGATCCAACTCCTCTTCAACCCACTCACCCAAAGACGAATCGGTGACAAAGAAAAGCCGGGTCCAGTTGCTGCCGTCTACGGAGACCTCCACCCAGCCGAAATCATGGTAGGTCTCGAAACTGTATTTGTGCCGGAAGAAAAGATATGGACGAATTGCCGGACCCAGGTCGACAGTTGTCTTCAAAGACCGGTCCAGATTGTTTTCGTAGTTGGTGCCGGGACTGTCCGTAAAGCTGTAGCTGCCGCTGAAACTGTCTTCGTCGGTGAGTGACCAGGGAAGATCATTGCCCCATTTGTCGCCGTCCTCCATATCATCCGCATAGGGAAAACCCCCGGGCTCAATCCCGCTAAGGGTGGTGGCGCTGACCTCGTTGCTGCCGGAATTGATAAGACCCCGGGTATCCTCTACGAAAACCCGGTAATACCAGGTGGATCCCGAAAAATCCACCGAGTCGATGAATGAGGTCTCAGCGATATTGTAGACGGTTGTCTGCAGCGTATCTTCCGATCGCGCTCCTGTAATACCGGGGCTCTGGCTTCTGTAAAGCGTGTAGCGACGGAAATCACCGGCTTGGCTCTGAGACCAGCTTACGGTTATACTGCGTTCGGTGACGTCTTCAGGTTCGTTCAAAACGACGTTTTCCGGAGTCGCTGCAATCACCACATCATCAATGTTGGCCCCGTTGCCGTTTCCCCACCTTCTATCTTCGACACTGAAACGAATGGCAGTCCGGGGAGAACGATAAGACGACAGATCCAGCTGGACATAGGTCCAATTGGGCTGGCTAGAGTAGTTGCCGAATTCCCAGACCCTCTGCCAGTCCCGGCCGCCATTGGTGGAGACATATACACACAGAAAATCATCATTGTAGGCGTTAAACTGATACCAGAAGCCCAGGCGGGGATTGGAGACCGCCGAAAGGTCGACCGTGCCCCGCAGGGTCAAGGAAGTGTAGACATTTTCTCCCATGTTTCCCAGGGGGCTGTCGGTTACCGACCACAAACCGCTGTGGCCGACAACGGCTGACTGCCGCCAAGTAGAAAGCAGCCAATTGGCCTGATCGCCCTGTTCAAAGTCATCAAAAAATGGAAGTGGCGTTGTTGCGGTGTTTTCCGTTATTTCCACATCATCTATATGCCAGCCATCACTCGTGATCCCATTGTTGTCCGAGGTGATGCGAAATCTCAGGTAAATCTCCTGCCCCCCATAGGCCGACAGATCCAGCTCCTCCTGAACCCATTCATCAACGGTAGTACCGGTGACAAAGAAAAGCCGGGTCCAGTTGCTGCCGTCTACGGAGACCTCCACCCCTCCGAAATCGTGGTTTGTCTCGAAGCTGTACTTGTGCCAGAATGAAAGATGCGGACGACTCGCGGCAAACAAATTGAGGACTGTTGAGGCCGCTGCGTCAACACTATCTTCGTAGGTGCCTCCGGGGCTGTCCGACAATGCCTGGGTGGGACTCCGGGAATCTTCCCCGGCCACCGCCCAAGCGCCACTCATTGTCCAATCGCCTGTGCCGTTTTCAAAGTCCCAAAAAAAATAAGGCCCCCTTAAGGTGGTACCACTTTCCAGTTTGCTGGCAGCATTCATCTCATAATTGCTGATCACATATACCCTGTAATAAAATGTGGTTCCTGGAGGAAGGCTGGTGTCGGTGTATGTGGTGGTTCCCTGGTCGCTAATAGTCGATACCAGGGTGCTTGTCAAATTGACAACCGGCTCCGTGCTGCGGTAGATCTCATAGGCCGCGAAATCAGAGTCCAGATTCCGGGTCCACTCGAGTGTCAAGCTCGTATCGGTTGCATCGTATGGTGCGGCCAAATCTACCGGGTGCGGCAATTCGGCAATCGCCACGTCATCGATAAACCAGCCGTTATTTACGATGGTTTTATCGGAAACCAGTCGAAAGCGAAAGAGAACATTGCCTACCTGGTAAGCCGCTAAGCTTATTTGCTCCATGACCCAAGCAGGTTGAATACCGCCGCCGGATGTGCCCGTGTACATAACGAGGGTGGTCCAGGCAGTGCCCCCGTCCGTGGATATTTCCAAGTAGCCGAAATCATAGTCTGATTCAAATTCGTACTTGTGCCAAAACTTCAACTGGGGGTTTTCCACATCGACACCGGAAAGATCGACCGGAGAGGATAGGGTCAAAGAAACATCTGCATTGTTGTCATAATAGTCACCCGGGCTATCCGCCCAGCAGTGCGTCGGGCTGTGCGCTTCAGCATCCGTCAAGGCCCAGGGAGATTCAGCCGTCCAGTTGATGGCCCCTTCCATATCATCGCCAAAAGGGTAATCCACAGCATAACCCATCGGGATTGCAAATATAAAAATTAAGCCAGCCAGGAGAAATTGAGTTTTTTTCATCACATCCTCCTTTTTTATTTCAACGCAAACACGAATTTTACCTTTTATCCAACATTCCATTATTCTCCCGCTGCAACAGGATTGAGCAAAGCGAATGAATTCATTCTTGCGGACAGTCTATTCTTCCAAGATCTACGGTAAATGTTGCCAGGTTTTGACGATCGACATCACCATCTCGATCAAAATCTCCTTTACATGGAGGCAGGCCTTCAGCAAGGCAATCCGTCCTGCCATAGTGAGCCGCAATGAGTGACAAGTCCCGTCCGTCAACATCTTCATCATGGTCAAAATCACCGTCACAGGGAGGTGCATTTAGTGGAGATTTCATCTGGACAAGTTGTTGGTTCAGGGGGATATAAAAATTCTCGCTTTCAACGACCTGATTGCCCTTGTATTTGGTCAGCGTCAGCGGTTCACCGCCATCCAATGGCATGTTCATGCCACCGCTGAACATGTTGTTTAAATCGATGTAGGCAAGGGTTGTAGAGAGCCCATCACCCGCAAAACTGGATACTAAATGGTCGCCGCCTTCAACGTCTGCCACCAGCAAGGCCCCGGGCTCATCGCAATCAAACACAATTATATCGTTGCTAAAAACAACCTCTACGGTGTCGTAGATCTGAGTCCGAACTATCATACTTGCAGTCCTTACCTCGATCATTGGTGCTGAGACGGGAAAGAGGGTTTGGTAGGGAGGGTCGGATTTAGATATCGTCACGGTTTGAAAATAATAGATCGTGTCCGGCGCAAGGCCGATGACCCGAACCTTCATAATTCCGATATCTTCTGCTGCCCTTGCGATCGTATCATCACCACTCTCCACGGGCTGAGATTGAATCGCAATGCCGGTGACGGGCATGGTACCCGCTGCATCCTGGTATACATAGAGGTCCGATGTGCTCGGTTCGCTGGAAGTCCAAATGACAGAGAAAGAATAGGGCGTAACGTCCACGACAGTGACATTGCTTACTTGGGGAATACCTGAATAAGCCGTTTTCACAAAAAGCGTCAGGATGCAAAACGTCAGCAATCTAATCATTTTTTTGACTGGCATTCAGTGCTCCAGAAAATTGGCCATCGTTTTTTGAAACTGTAAAAGCGGTATACCTTACTCAGATTGACAACTGTGGAAAGAAGTTCAATGGTCAAAGGAGCGGATGAGCGCTAAACCAGAAATAACATCCTTGTGTATCATCAGCAAGAAAATCAACGTGTGGGAATAGAGAAAAAAGCAGATAGTCTTTTCAAGGCAACTCGGCATTCCGTCTCAAGCGAAGCCCCGGCATTCCGTCTCCCAATTACTCGGGTTTTGGCTTTGTCACTGTATTGGACATAAAAAATGCCTCCAAAAGGGAACAAACCTCCTGGAGGCATAATTGTCTACTTTTCGCCAAACCTCTATCTTAGTTGGGCATTGCATGTTTGCCTTCTAGCTTTAGAGGTTAAACAGGTAGTTAAGAGTAAACTATCCGTAACAAAATGAGTTCAGGTTGTCAAGCAAATAATGCCAAATCCTTTTCAAGGGCAATCTGTCTTGCCGAAACTTGAAGCAAAATCTTCCAAACCGATGCCTTGCGCATTCGATATAAATGACGCTAAATCATTACCGTCCACATCTTTATCTTGGTTAAAGTCTGCATGGCAATAATCAGATGGTAATACGTTAAGGATAGCAGTTTCGCTTGTCACCTGCTGACCACAGGCATTACTTATCTCGCATATAATCGCCGAACCATCATCACTTAATTGCACATTTGCAAGCGTCAGGGCAGGACTATCTCCTCCCACGATTACGCCATCCTTCTTCCACTGGTAATTCAAAGGCCCGGTTCCTGTCGCACTGACTGCAAAGGACACATCTTGCCCCTCATCAACGGTTACACCATGGGGACCATCCATGATTTCAGGGGATTCACAGACCATATTCCCAAAATTTATGTCCTCAATAATTTGACCTGATTGTAGATTCACGACATGCTGGTCTCCCATTGCAAGAATGCTTTCCATCAGGGCCATCACGTCTATACGCTGAAAATCCAATCCCGTGTTTGTGACATTGTCATCTTCGTCATCGCCATCATTTATAGTGACACCCGTGTTTTCCAATAGTTGCCGGAATTCTGCAATTGTGAGTCTACGACCGAGTTGCCGTTCAGCCAGCTGTTGGGCCAAAACGACGATGCCTGTAATGTGCGGTGCAGCCTGGCTTGTGCCGTGATAAGTACTGTTCCCGCCGATATGATTGGCGTTTGTAATTGGCGCACCTGGGGCGAAAACATCCGTTAACGTTTGATGCCTTTGGGTAAACGGTGTAATACGATCTGCGTCGCTTGAAAATGCTTCGGCATTGTCATCACTTTCGTACAGATGGCCGGCCGGACCAGAATCGTAAACCGCCGATATAGCGAGCGAATTTGGGTCGCCGGCTGGATATCCGACGCCTTGGCTGCTGTTATGTGAGTTAAAATGGTTTCCCGCCGACGATACAACAATGATATTTTCTGCCGCCAAATTTGCCAGCTCGTCACCAACCCCGTACCGCGAAGCGGCTTCAGCCCAGTTATTCTCGTCACTGATTGACACGTTAACGGCTCTGATATTGAATATCTCATGATTTGTCAAAGTCCACTGCAAGGCTTGCTCCATCCAACCAAAATTACCCGTACCACTATCATTTAATACCTGAAGATGAATAATATCAACCCCCGGACATATGCCGGTCCACATGCTATGCTCGGAGGCTATAACCCCGGATACATTCGATCCGTGGCCATCCATATCCTGGGCATTGGGGTCACCCGCGGAAGTAAAGTCCTGATTAAATACTATTCGGTCGGCTACTCCATCTTGATCATTATCCGGCCCGAAATAAGGATGGTCCAAATCGATTCCCGTATCTAAAATGACTACAGACAAACCTTCCCCATTAATTTCTGAAAACCTTGAATCATTGCGAAATTCATTCAAGTTAATCAAAGGAAACGATTGATTGGTTTGGGCGTGCATATCTAGTGCCTGAAAAGACCACCCTTGGGCGTGCATAGGAGCTATAGAACCAGCGGTTGTAACGATCGGAGGAGATTTAGGTGCCTTCATTGACGATGACTCTAAAATCGCTGCGCCTGTACCCGGGAACGTCTGAATCCAGCCGGCTTGCATTTCTTCCGAGATGATATAGCTTCCCGGCTGTAAATCAATAAATGCATAAGCCCCGTTTTCATCCGTCACCTTAAACGGCTCAGACGCATCGCGTCGCCCGTTTGCGTTCTCATCAATATAAACTACCCACCCCTGGAGACCAGGTTCATTTGCATCCCACTGCCGATCCCCATTAAGATCGTTCCATTTGCCGCCATGAATTTCGCCAGGCATTATCACCATTTCCGGCTTTTGGATGGCTGCGCCATCGGGGAATATTGCAGATCCGCCATTTCCATCTTCAAAATAGAAGAAGCAATTATGAAGTCCTTCTCCTAATTCACTTCCTGAAATTTCGAAGTCGTACCACATCCCGACTATTGGATCGCTGCCAAAAGAGATTTCCATATCATGCGGAGTACCATCTATGAACACTTGTCTCGTTGAGGGTAAGTCACCATCTTCATCCTCATAGCGGACCAGGTAGGAAAATATTTGATCCGGACCACCAATATACGGAACAACGTCTCCTCCGCTGAGTACCGGATCATGATTGATGTCAATCGTTACAGCACCCGGCGCACAACTGTATTCGGCGGGATTGGTTCCGTCGTAAATCATACCCCAAATTCGATGGGTTCCGGCAGGAACATCAGTTGTATTCCAGATATATTGGTCACTGCTGCCATCTGGATCCTCCTGTATCCCGAATACTATTCCGGTCTCTCCTCCTTGACTACAGTCTGAATCGTAGTATAAGCTAATAGACGCATTATCGTCCGGATCGCTATCAATCCAAGTAAGCGTTACCGGATCACCCTGTGAGACATTTAAGTTGCTCGATGGATTCATCAAACTTATAGTTGGCGGGGTATTCGGCATACTCATCGAGACGCCATCTCGATCGGTATTGTTATCTTCGTATTTTTCATCGACTGAATCGGTTGAATCAGCAAAAATTCCAATATAGACCGAGCCATCTTCAGGCATACCTGCCGGCGGGCTCGTGGGAAGAGTGAAAGCGTAAGATTGGCCCCAAGTTGCACCTGAATTCAGACCACTCACCGGTATACGTTCGATTAAGACATCATCGGAGTCCCCTATATTAGAATCATTTGAATAAACGAGGTCTAAAAAGAAACTGCCGGCGTTGCCTGATCCAATATTGGAAACTTCGTATTCTACACCAACAGAATCTCCCCATGTCCATGGTTCATTCAATGCATTGATGTCGGCAGTCAGATCAGGTTCAGGGGCTGTAAGTTCTATCGTAAAATAGTTATATCCATAAATTTCATTGCTCCAGTTCGAACATTCATAGCTGCTATTGCAGGCAGAGACCCGCCACTTGAAATCGCCATCTGCCATATCAAGCACTGATATTGAAGTAGACGGCGTGGATCCAGATTTGTACAAGGAGTCTGTCAAGGTCAAAATCTGCCAGATATATTCCGCAGTGCCCGTGGAGTAGGTCCACTCTAGATCGACGTTGTCCACACTAATAGTATCTCCGTCCGGTTCCACTGGAATCGGCACGCTTGGAGGGGCACAATAACCCTTTACAGGTTGGAAAATACAAATGATTATAAGAACAAATGCAGATAGTAGAAGTCGGGCCTTTTTATGACTGATCTTAAAGTTGAGATTGATAACGTCGGTAAAATGAAACATTACCTCCAATAAATACTTCGAAATTAAACTCAAAAAATTCACTTTTCTGATACAAAAACTTCTGCTAATCCATTGACAACCTTCATTTCCAAGCATTCTAAATTGTTGCATTGTACCAACCCCCGTTACTCATATCATTTGGCGAAACATCGGCCGGCAAGTATGCGCGAAAAATACGCCCCAATGGGATTTTTGACTTGTTCCGGAAACCCGACTCAAATCGATAAAACCGATGTGTCCGAGCTGCTTTTAGAAGAGATTGCTGCAATCGTGCTGTGGTCTCAGCTATCTGATGGCCAGGGATTGCAAGCTTGAAAATAACCTGCCCCGGCGCATGCTCCAGCCGGCCCACCGACTTGGCCGTCTGGCTTCGCACAAGATTGCAGTGCTTGCCCTCATTAATTTTTAATCCCTTAGCGGCGAATGTTTGGGATGTCCCAGATATCAACACAGCCGTGACTGCTGCGAAAAACAGGATCTTAGGACATGTACTTTTGCTTTTAGTCTTAATCTGCCACGCCTTTCTGATCTCTTAGCGGCCTCGCCGAACTTTAAGATCTTCTCGAAGATCCGCCGAAAATTCGCATATTTTATGTATCTTGATTTCCTTGTGTTAGACGCAGAACTGCCCAATAATCCATCCCCGCAATTAGGACATCTCAAGTTGTAAACTTCAATTCTTAAGTCCTCCCTGTTATCCGCGGAGGATCTATGCGCCCGGAACATCACAGTTTATAAAAAACCGAAAAAAATTGACACGATTTGGCAATGGCTAGTTGAGACTAACCAGGACAAGGATCAGCCCTTTCCCTTCGGCCAGCGGTTCCATGGCTTTGCCAACGATGGCGCCGTTCGAACGAGCATTGTCCGTCACCTTCATGGCGTGACCGGGCGTATCGGAGGTGGTCAGCAGATCTCCAATCTCAACAGGGTCCTGCGTCGCATCAACCAAGCAATAGACTCTTCCTGAGACTGCCAGGGGTTTATCTTCGTTGCTTACATTACTGCTGCCTAACACAAAACCGGGTACAGCATCCCCGGCCCCGGAGATAATTCCAGCAACTTTTTTATCATAGGCCTCGGTCGAAAGTCTGAGATGCCCCCTGTTTTCTGTGTCAATAACGACAACCATACCGGGGAGAATCATGTCGCCGTCGGTCAAATCAAAGTACTCGGCATAGTCATGGACCTGTGATCCGTTGACAACCACGCGACCATTGCCGCCCGAATAATTACCGTAAAGATTGATCGTGGCATAATTCGGATTTAAACCGTTTCTCACAATTACTCTTCCTCCACCCCCGGTGTCTCCCTCCAACTCAACGACCACCCTGTCATCATCCTGTTTGACAAAAACGACTCCTCCTTCATTGTAATCCGCATCGATGTATATGGTGTCGGTCCCGTTTCCATCCTCCACGTAGATTCTGCCATCGTTACCTGCGGCATCTCCCACATACAGGTCATCATCGATATAGGCGTTGTCACCAGCATGAAGATCATCATCAGCACGAAGGTCTTGACCGGCTTGGACATCCCCCGTGGCTTCCAAGGTTCCGTTAAAAGGGCTCTGGAAGGTATCATCAACACCATCGGCAAAACCGGAAGGCTTGCCTGAAATCTCTCCCCATGACACACCATCTTTAACTGAGCTCAAAACTGTGGGATCCGTCTCCGCTGAGATACCGGTATCATCGACACCGTCGACAAATCCTGAAGGAACTCCGGATAACTCGCTCCAGCTAACGCCATCCTTTAAGTTAATTGGAACTGTGGGATCCGTCTCCGCTAGGATGCCGGTATCATCGACACCGTCGACAAACCCTGAAGGAATTGCGGATAACTCGCTCCAACTAACGCCATCCTTTAAGTTAATTGGAACTGTGGGATCCGACTCTGCTAGGATGCCGGTATCATCGACACCGTCGACAAACCCTGAAGGAACTGCGGATAACTCGCTCCAGCTAACGCCATCCTTTAAGTTAATTGGAACTGTGGGATCCGACTCTGCTAGGATGCCGGTATCATCGACACCGTCGACAAACCCTGAAGGAACTGCGGATAACTCGCTCCAGCTAATCCCATCCTTGATGTTAGCTGGTACAGTGGGATCCGTCTCCGCGTGTGTGTGTGCAGTCAAGGCAAATTCGGAAGAACCAAATCCCTCCAGCGTGTCGGAATCGTCGGCTTTGCCGGCTTTCAGGGCGAACGGTACGCTGTTGACAGCGTGCCTGGGATCAAGCACATCTCCGTCAATTACAACTTCGAACCAACGGTCGTCCGAGGAAAAAAGGGTTAGATCGAAGTTTCCCACCGTTGTCGTGCCTGAACCAAGGACTACGCTATAAATCCCTTCGATAACATCCACCGTTTGTTGTTCTTCCCAGAGCAGATTTCCGCCCGTCGCCTCATCATAAATCCGAAATACCATGAGCAATGCTGAGCCTGTTACAGGATCGCCACTTGCCAGATCAGTCAATCTACCCTGATAGTTGACATACGGCGGGGCCGCATTTGTTTTTACAGCGGACAAAATGAAAATCACCGCCATTGCCCAAAAGACCGCCAATAATACGTTCGAATGTCTCATCTTCATAGCAATCCCTCCTCGTTAAGGAAAATAGGCAATTGATCTACAATTCATTGCCTTCACAACGGTTGTCACCGAATTTTTCTGCAAAAACACCTACATCGGCGTCATCAATATTCCCGTTTCCGTCAAGATCTGCTTTAGAATCCCCAAGCGAATAGGCCGCAGCAAAAGCGGCGAAATCTGAGCCGTCTACATCACTATCACCATCGAGATCACTCGTGCATATGCCACATTTGAGGAGGTCCGGATCAACGATCGCCACGATCTCACCGCCGGCTCGACGAAACAGCACCTGGGCCCGGATACCTTCTGCCATCGCCGTGTCACTGACCAGCAATGAATAGCTAAATTGAATTGGACTCGAAGGAGGTGTTATCCATGCGAACTCAATCACCCCGGTAGCGCCTGGCGTCGGGGCAATCGGAGGTGCGTCATCACCTCCTGCCGAAACGTAGCTTGCCTCTATAGGCAATTCCACCGAAACCCCAACAGCATTTAAGGTTCCGTCATATGTAATCTGAATTTCAATTATTGCATTATCTGCATCACAATTCTCAATGCCGTGGCTCGCCGCGAGACCCTCGACAGAAGCCAACGTTTTTGCACTTGACGAGGTCTGCGAGCACCCCGGTGTGTAACCGTCCTCTCCTGTTTCATCGCACTCATAACAGCCGACATTGTAAATCTGAATACTTCGCAACAATTCGGAAAGACCGACGCTCCAGTCTAGCGGGTTGTAGTCTGAATCGTGAGCCGGGCAACTCCGGTCGCCAGTGCCGGGATTATATCCATCTTCGCCTGCAGCATCACAATAATGAGATCCCGCACTGTAGAACTGAATACATCTGAGTAGCTCAGAAAGGCCGATACTCCAGTCCGGTGTGTCGTAGTCCGCACTGTGATAAGTGCAGGACATGAATCCTTGAGAAGTGTGCCAGAATCCGGCGTCATTAAAATACATATTTCCAGATGATTCACCGATTTGGGATGACTGGCCCAATGTGAATTGCAGATAGTAGTCCGGTGAAGTGCAAATACCTCCCGTGATCGACAGGACATCATCTTCCAGCAAATAAGCACTGCCTGATGATTTTTGCGCAAATAGATCCCCAGTGCATAAGAACAGACCGATTAGCAAGGCAGCAAATAAACCACAAAGGCTGATCTTTTTCATGGTGTTCTCCTATCGTTAACCCATGGAATTTAAGTTCCACCCAAGGAAAAAAAATCGTCTCTATCCTCGAACTTTCTTAACAACGGAACTCCGAAATGTTTGATTTAGATTCACCGGAACGAGTTTCATCCCTTTTCCTTCTCGGTCAGATTTAAATACTCTGCGCCGTCATGGAAGGACCAAAGCAGTTTGTCCGGTCAAATTCGGCTGCAGATACTGCCATTTCTACTGGATTTGGATTACTCACATTGACGGCGCTTCAGTGCCCTTTACCGAAACACTGGTCCAACCGTCCGGTATCGTTTCCTCGACACCTGCGGCATCCATCGTGCCCTCGTAAACGATATCCATACATATTTCTTATATCCGGCCGGGCGCGTAACACCCACCGTGACTTCGGGTGGTGGTAACAGCATGGGAATTATCACTCTCTGTCGACATGACATTCTAATTCGGCAGCCCTGAAGCACTGACCCGTATCGTTGCGGAACCTTCGTTTAATTTGCATCCTTAATTTTTTTGAACTTTTATTCTTCAATTCGTCCCCAAAGTCATACTTCACATGCCTTTCAATGAAGCGGGACCCGTAAAAAAGACTAGACGTCTAAGTACCATTGTTTCAATCCGTACAGGTTTCTTATGGGGACACCGGGCAGTTCGTCCGTCCTAAATCCTCAGCAAATATGACCAAATCATCACGATTAACCAAACCATCACGATTCAGATCCGCCAGTCCATCCCCAGCAGTAAGGGCTTGACCAAAGGCAGCCAAATTCGAGCCATCCACATCCAGGTCACTATCAAAATCGGCTTCACACCTGGGCAATCCCAAAATAAAGGGGTCGTACTCAAATGGGATGCGTTCACTATCCTCGAGTGTGACCCTGTCCCACGGCTCCCATGCGCGAATAAACCATACATAGGTCTGGCCGTGTTCAAGGTTGCGCAGATTCCGGAAAGATGCGGTAGCCGAATTGCCGTTGTAAACTGCGGGTGATCTGTAATACTCCAGGGATCCATCCTCGCTTCGAATTATGACTTCATATTCTTGTCCGATCACGCCGATCGGCAAGGTCCAGGAGAAGCTCATCGCGCCGTCTTCATGAACGACAGCATTCATCGATGACGATTGCACGCCGAAGCCGGCGATCCCTCTGAATTTTTCGATGTTGCTATCCGTCGCATCGACGATACCGTCGCCGGTTTCATCAAAGTTGAAGTTGAAGATGTAGTCTCCATAGGAATGCGGCCAGGCCGGATCCTCATGGTACCAAAAATGGTAATCGGGCCGGGTTTCAGTGGAAGGATCCCACCAGTCTGCTGTCAAATCGAAATCGAAATTGAATTCGTCCGGCCCTGAAACCGAGGCGCTTATAAGCTGATCCCTGGACCCCGGACGCGTGTCAAAAACTAGCCCAAGGGTTCCCAACACGGATGTTACAGCCGCAAAATCGATGCGATTTGCCAGTGCCGATGGTGAATACACTGTGCTTTTTGCCTGAACTTCAGTGACATTCCATATCGGAAATTCCTTGTCATATGTATGCACTCGCCAGCGGTAGTCTTTCCCTATTCTGAGGCATCTTAATTGGTCCGCTGAAATATGGGCATGATCCACATTCCATCCGAGGTCAACTCGGAAGTATTCCTCGTCTTCATTGTCTCGGACGCTTAATTGGTAGTAGAAATCGCTGCCGGTTTGGCGATTCCAGGTCAAATCAACGCTGCCGTCATCATTTACCAAGACGCTGATTTCAGCCACGGCCGGCACGGCCGCTTGCTGGAGGGTCTTGGTATAGGTTTCCCGGTATCCGCCGGCAAATTTCAGAACTAATGTATAAGGGCCGTCATCGGCGGGTTGCGCCGCGCCAAAGTTGCGGCCCCACCATTCCATGTACCGGCACTCGCTGCCAAAGGTTCCTTTATCGCCGGCCAGGTCAAAGGTATATTCGGGATGCTCGGTTCGATCCGGGTTGGGGATGCTCAACGTCGCGCTGGTCAGTAGATTTCTGAAACCCGGTAAAACATCGAAATTAGAAAAGAGGTTTCCATTGTCGACAACTACGTCGAAAAAGTCCAAATGCCTGGGACCGGGCTCCAGCGCAAAATCTATCCCTGCTACAGTCTGATCGTCGCCAACAGTTACCGGCGCCGCTTCGGCGCAATGTCCTGCTCCGGACCCTGCGGGGCCGTCCCACCACTCCTCGATGTAGTTCTGATGGCTGCAGGCCGGGCAGGCCTGCACGTAAACGTCACCTACGAAAACGTCTGAAATCGTATAATTGCCATTCTCATCGGTTTCGGCTTCGGCGACAAAATTCTTATAGCAGCGGTTCCAAAAGGCTCTGACTCTCATACCCATAACAGGCTGCCCGTCGCTGGTTATCTGTCCCTCGATCCTCCCGTCCGGTGCAATTGAGAATGGATCATACTCAAACCATGGACCGTCGCTTTGAATCATTTTCTTCAAATCGGCATCATGGGATCTAACGTACCATTTATATGTTTGCCCATGTTCCAACGCCTTTAGCTCCCAGAATGCGACAGTATCTTCAGACCGATCCGTATACGTGGCGGATTGGTTGAACACTTTTGTATCGTCGGTGCTGGTAACTCTCAAATAATACTTTTGGCCGGAGACTCCCGCAGGAAGATCCCACCAAAATCTTATGGAGCCATCGTCGAGAATTTCGGCATTCATGGAGGCCGGATCAATGGGAGTCACGTCCGCATCCTGGAGGTCAAATACTTCAGTTTCGCGATAACCGTCATCGTAGTCAACTTCAAGGGTGTACAAACCGGTTTGAAAGGAAGCATCGAACTCCTTCCACCATGACTTGACAAACCGAGTTTCGGTTGAAGCATCCACCCAGTCATCCGTCAGGTTAAAGGCATAATCAAACGACGGCCCGGCAACGGTCGCCCGGGTGACATGACGCTGTGACCCCGGACGCACGGAAAAGCCGATTGCCAGTTTGCCGTTCCACGACTTTGCATCAAACCAGGTTATCCGCCGGGTCAGCGAGGGCGGGGCATACAGCAAGTCGATATTCGGGGTCCTGACATGGGCATTGTACGGAAAGGCCCGGTCATAGCTGCGGACTTGAAAGCGGTAGATTTGTCCGATTTCCATGCAACGCAGATCATCGGCTGAAACGTGAAGGTTGTTCAGGCCCTTTTCGATACGGGACGAGTAATAGCGGTTGCCGTCGGGGCCATAGATTCGGACGTGATAGTATCCCTCGGGATCGGGCATGGCCCAGGAAAAGTCGATACTGCCGTCCGCGTTTACCGTATAGTCCACTGTGGCAGGATCGACCTGCGGAGGGTAGGCCTCCAGCAGCTCTCTTGAATATTGTTCCTGGTGACCGTCAATGAAATTCAGCGTCAGGGTATATTCACCATAGTTAATATCGGTGGTGAAGTCATGCCACCAGGCGATCAGGTAGCTGCATTCGGTCAGCCAGTCGAAGACGTCATTTTCAAGATCGAACTCGTAATTAAAATCGTTGGGCCCGGTTAAAACCGCGCTTTCCAGGAACCGGTTGAAACCGGGCAGCAGGTCGAAGCCGGCACCGAACACGCCGTTGTATACCCCTACCTCCCACCAGTCGTCCCGTTTAGGTCCTTTCTCGAGCACCATATCAATATCAGGCTGATTTAGACCGGCGATCACGAGAACCGCCTGCGCCTGGTTGCAGTCCACGTTTCCGCCATTGGCATCGTACCATTTTTCGACATAGTTTTGATGGTTGGGCCAGGCATGGACAAATACGTCTCCAGAGGGAAGTCCGTAGATGGTGTAGTTACCGTCTTGGTCCGTATTCTCTCCGCCCACCCAATTGCTCCAGCACCTTTCGGTAAAGGCTTCGACCCATATCCCGGCGATGCCATCCCCGTTTTCGTCGGTAATGCGGCCGGATATGGAACCGCCAAGATCGAGTTGAAAATCCGTATCAGCCAGCATCACACCTTCCGATACCGTGATGATCTCGGCCTGCGCACAATCAATGGCACTACCGGATGCCGCCCACCATTCGTTTACGAGGTTGGGTTGGTTCATATTATGCGTTTTTAAATAATATTGCCCCGGAGCCAATCCGATAATGGCATAAGTCCCATCCGAAGAATGGGTAAATTCGGAGTCAACGTCGTTCCACCACTCTTCACATGATCGCCCGATTATCGCCTGGACTTCGATTTGATCGCCGGTAATCGGTGTCCCGCCGGCATCCAATACAGTCCCCCGCACAGCGCCGGTGCCCGGCGGGGTAAAAGAGGTGATGTCTCTGGGGTCCGTGCCTCTATTTACTTCCAGGCCATCCTTCACCCCGTCTTCGTCACTATCGTAATCCTTGGGTTGGGTGTTTTTTTTGTACTCGTCGCGGTCATTTAAGTCGTCACTATCCCAATCGCCATTTCCGTCGCGCGTCAGGTCACCGAAGTGCAGCAATTCCCATCCATCCGGCATGCCGTCGCCGTCGGTGTCCTCGGTATCGATCGTAAACCGGCGATTTTTGGCATGCCACGAGCTGCTGGAAGAGAAAAAGTCGATCTCGCTTCCGATCTCGTTTCTATACGCATACACCCGATAGCCGTAAGTGGAACCGTGGGTGAGAATTTCATCCGGAACCGTGTAGTGGGTGTCAATCAACTCGCCGCTCCAGTGCACGGTCGGATAGGCAAAGGCGCTCATAATTCGTACTTTGTAATATTTCGCCTCGGAAACCGGTTCCCACGATATTGTGGGAGTGGTTCTGTAAACAATGCTTCCGTCGGCTGGTTTTACACTCGTCGGCCAGTCAAGCCTATTGGCGTTGATATCCGGAAGGGTATCCTCGGCGGTAACTTCGTTCCCGTCAAAGTCCACAACTCTGAAAGTATAGATGCCGCTTGAATTGGTTGTATCTAAAATTAAGGAGGAATCCGCGTAGGCCTCAAATAGATAGTAATTAAATCCCCATTCCGGATCGTCGCCATATTTTAGAATGCGCATGGAACCATCCGGTAATGTCACCTCTACCCGCTCGATGTTTGCGGGAACACCATCCGCATCGCTGACCATGACCGACAGGTTTAATTCATAATAAAGTTCTTCTGTGGCGGGATGCGGCGCCGTCCAGACCGCCACGCCGAAGTTGTCCAAATTCAAGGAAGGCGGATTCAAGATATCGCCATGGGTCGCCGTGGTGGTAAACGTGTTGCCGTTATCCGGTCCAAAAGGAGGTGATGAAGATTCATTGTCAATATTTTCTTCGGGGAATTCCCGGCGCGATAAAATACGGTAGTGGTAAAGGTCTCCTTCCTTCAATAAGCCGGGCGGTAAAATAAATTCAGAGTCTGTGGTTCTGATGTAACCAAGCTTGCTGAAATCCTTGTCGTAAATCTTTAATTCATAAAATGCCGCCCCTGAAACCGGATCCCAGTCAAAGCTGACCCGGGTGTCTCCGATCACACTCCCGAGCGCCGGCACAAGTGTTTCATCCGGCGAAAATCCAACGGGGTTCGGTGACAGATCCTCGGATACGACATAGGAGTTGCCATCTTTGTCGAATACGCTGAATTGATAAGGGCCGGACGGCGTTCCGCCAAAGTAGATTCCCCGGTATAGTCCACGGGTTGCGGTTTCTTGCCGGTCCAGATACAGGTTGACTGTCGTCGTGCCGTCGGGAAGAAGCACATTGACCGAATCGATGTTGTCGGGCACCCCCTGGACGTCGTGAACTCGAATCCAAAAAAATGTGACCGGGCCGAATACCGGCGGGTTGTTCCAGGTATAGACACCTAAACTCGCCAGATCAATAAAGGGGTCTTCGGCTTCGTTCGGCCCGGTTTCAAAAACAGTCCGTTCGCGATCGCTTTTCGCGGCATTGTCCCATTCAAACCACTGGTGATCTCTAATCGCCTCAACACGGTACTTGTAGGTCGTATTGGTCTCCAGAATACCGGGAGGCAGGGTGTAGGGCGGCACGGTCGCATAACCCCTATGAAGGGTTGAATTATCTTGACTATAAAGCCTGACACGGTAGTAGGCGGCGCCGGAGACCGGATCCCACGAAAACGTCGGTGTGGTGGATTCAAGCCCCAAGATTGAGAACGAATTCTCATCCGGCGGATTGAGGGGAGCTGCATCCAGGTAATCAGCGGCTACGGTCCAATCGCCCTCCGGATCGGTTACCTGGTAGACATAGTCGCCGGTGTAGCTCGCGGGGTCCAAGGGTTGGGGAATATTGCCGTCCCAAACCTCATAGACGGCCGAAAAATCATCAATTCTATATGCAAAAGACAACTCTTTTGTCGGTCCGCCATTCGGGTAGCTGACGGTCACGACATGAGAGCCGCCGTCATGGGCAATACCATCGTAATCGACGATTTTTGCTTCATGGAAAAGACCTGTAAACGGATTATCGGAGTTATCCGTCCAAGTTAATGTACCCGATCTTCCCGTAATTAAGTCAATTCCGGGAAGGGCGGATCTGGCAATATAATCCAGGGTAAGTGTGTCTACGTTATAGATATCAGGAATGGTGATGCTGGTGCTGGGGTCGCCGCCGTAGCGCGGATGATGCGCCTCGACATTAAATGTTCCAGCCGGCGGATTGTAGATCACATAATGACCGTTCTCATCGGTCTCAGCAACGGCCGCCAGGTCGCCGCCGGCATCGGTCATGATTATCAGCGCGCCCGGAACGGTTCCACTATAGCTATCGACGACATCACCATCGATGGCCGGACTGTAGATGTAGTCAAATGCCGATACGGAAATATTGGAACCCGGCTCGACGACAATTCCCTTTTCGGATCCCAGGACGGTTGTTGTCACTATTTCGGTTTCGTCCTCGTTTTCCAACATGAGAAAAACATCATAGCTGCCGGGCGGTACCGGATACAAGGTATACTCTCCGAATCCGTCCAAATGACTTTCCAAAATGTGGAAGGCATTTAATAGATTTTCCGGAGTGGCAATATCCAGATAGCCGGCCGGCAAGATCCTTGCGATTAAATTGCCGCTGGGCTCCGGATCAGCGGCGTTTACTTTGTTGACGGTACCGGAGATGGTGCCCGCATCCGGATGGCCGTCATAGACAACATCCATGATACCGGGTCCGGATTCAATGGCGCCGTTTGTTATAGTCACCTGGACCGGGTAGGCATAAAAAAATTCATCCTCCTCATCCATTTCAAAATAGACCGTGTGGCGGCCGTCCGGCAGGAGGATTTGATAAGAACCATCTGATTCAACTTCCGCTTCCGAATCAAAGCCGATGCCTTCCGACCATATGTCGACTTCGTCTAAGTTGAAGCATTGCCGGGCAGGACCGGTATAATTGAAATGGCCTTGCACGAGGGTGCAGGGCAGCAGCGGGATCTTCCCGACCTGATTGTTGACCGCTCCTTTTATGTCGAGGAAAGAACCCGCTGATCTACTGCAATAGCCGGAGTCAATGTCAGGTTCCACCCAAACATATGCAATTCCTGCCGGCAGATTGCAGACGCGAAAATGGCCGTCGCCGTCGGTTTCACCTTCCAGATCAAATTCGCCCGGTTCGGGTTCGACTTCGACCCCGACATTCGGAAGTCCGTCGCCATTCTCATCCACCACCCGGCCGATCACACAGGCCTGTTTATCAAGCGCCATATCCAAACTGCCGATATCATCCGGCAGATTGATAAATTTGCTTTTATACGCTAAGTTGGTGCCCCAAGGGCGAACCGTAATGGACGCTTGCCCCGGAGCTATATTCGAAAACTCGTAATTGCCGGACGGATCGGTCAAACTATATTGCTGAATATCCGAAACCTCGCTTTCATATTCGACTTCAGCACCGGCCACGGCAATGCCTTGGGCGGTCACCTTGCCGCTTATGGTCAACGCGCCTGGATCGAGGGCAAAGTCGACGCCTGTTTTAGATTCTCCGGGTTCCAGATATAACGTCTCTTCCTGATGATATGCTATATAGCCACTGGCGGAATTGGGATTAGCACCGGTATTATAGCATCCGGGGGGAAGTCCTTCTAATGTGTAGGCGCCGGTGTCATCTGTTAAAACTGAATCATAAAATTTTAGAATATCGCTGTCTACAGACACCCGGACATTTGCGATGGGTTGAGCAGATACGGCATCTTTTACCGTACCCGAAATCGATCCACCAGTGGCCAGCCCAAAGCCGATGCCGGTTGTTTCCGCCCCTTCCGTGACTTCGACAGGGGTGGCTAAATAACGATTGACGACGTCGTCAAAGTATTCCCCGGCATAGTTGGTATTTGTCGTGTCCACATCCAACCGGTAACTGCCGTTCGAAAGGCCGCTAATCGTGTACGATCCGTCCTGCTGGGTGATGGCACCGCAACGCCACGGGTAGGAAGATAGCGATTCAGCGGTAACCTGCAAATCCGGGATAGGTTCGTCGTCGGCATCCCGTAGTACCGAACCTGAGATCTTTCCGTCCGGCACCAGACTAAAATCAATGCCGGCCGTATCCGATCCGGCTGAAACGCCTACGGCAGTTGCTGCGGCGTAATCGCCGGTATCATCGTAATATCGATGAGCAAAATCAGAACCACATGTATTTACCTCGATGCGGTAATTTCCGTGCGGCAATCCTCTAATCGTATAAAATCCGGCCGGGTCCGTATAGTCATTTGCCATCCATTGACCGGTTAAGATGTCAAAGGCGACAACCTCTATAGCGCCTATCGGCACACCGTCTGAGCTGCGGACCACGGTTCCTGAAATGGAGCTCCCCGAAGCCAGCCCAAAGTCGATGCCGGTAATCTGAGCTCCTGCCGTGACTTCGACGGGTGTGGCCAAATCCCGTTCAAATGTGTTGTCATAAAATTCCTGAAGATAATTAGTGTCCCATACAACGACTTGCACCCTGCAACTTCTCGGCGGCAACCCTTTTATGGTGTAAAATCCGTATTCATCGGTTATACCAAAACTCCACCACTGGTCGGTTAGAAAATCATGGCAAAAGACCCATGAGCCGGGAACCGCCTGACCATCCGAATCACCGGTCACTTCTCCGGAAATCGATGCCGCTGCTAAGAGGGAAAAATCGATATTTGGCGTATTCATATTGGCTGTGATACTCACCGCTGCGGCTGCGTTATAATCATATTCGTCATCGAAGTATTCGCTCGCATACGCTGCATTTTGGGTATCTAGAGAAGTAACCCGCACCCGGTAATCTCCAGCCGGCAGTCCTTTTTTATTGTATGAACCGTCAGTCAGTGTCCGGGTCCATCCTTCCCATTGATTACTGGAATAGTGAGAAAAATTTATAGTCATCCCCTCCAATGTCTGACTATTGGCATCGCTGATTACGACTCCTGATGCTGATCCTCCAATCTCAAGCTGGAAATTTATGTTGTCGACTAATTGATCTGCCGCTAAAGAAATCGACTGAGCATCACTACAATGAATGGTGCTTGCTGAAGGTGCCCACCATTCGTTGACATAGTTGGATTGGTTCAAATTGTCTGTTTTTACATAATGTCGACCGGGAGCGAGGCCGGTAAATGCAAATCTGCCATCAGTAGCATTTACCGCAGCAGTGTTAAGCTCGCCGTGCCCGCCGCACGGTTCACCGGTAATGAGATCGACATAGATCTGCGCGCTCGTTATTGGTGCGCCAAATGCATCTGTAACAGTCCCCCTAATAGAGCCGGTTCCTTCGGTAACTACTGAAAACGCACCGGGTGTCGTCGTCAAGATGAAGGAAAAAATTACAAACCAACCGGCGAATAGGAATGGGATTGCGCGAGATCTGCCTCTTAAGCATTGCTTTAATTCTGAACGCATGGCTCCCCCTGTAAGTAACCTGCTTCTTAATTAAATCCCCGAACGATGCCTTAAACAGATATATGCTTGAAACTTATATTGAATGCTGAAATAGGGAGGTTATAAAATGGAGAGACTTGGATGAATCTGGCTACTTCAAACATCTATCCCGGACCAGATACCTCGTTAGCAGATATGATGATGAATTAAATTACGATATGCGCTTGCGCTTTCACTGTCACTGAGTAGTGCAGATGCATGGTGGTGATACATTTCCCCCTTTTTTGTTGCGAGCTCCCCAGGTTTAAGAATATAGTTTTTGGCAGTCCCCCTTTATTTAAACTGCCGATTTGAACATTCCTCAAGTTCAGACTTTGATGATTGTTTGCTTATTTGACTAGCTATAGACCCGTGGCTTTCAATTACACGATTACTCGGAGTTTGGCTATGTCATTGGATTAGACACAAAAAAGCCTCCGTAAAGGGATAATCACCCCTCGGAGGCTGGATAGCTTGCTTTCCAACAACCTCAATCTTAGTTAGCCATTTCATTGATAGCCACTTGTAATCAGAGAGTAAGTATCAAAATAGATTTATGCTCACCTGATACAAAACAGAACTCTGGAAGTCAAGTGAAAATTACCAATTTATACAATTATCTTGGATAATTATAACACATTGTGGTAACGATCGGAAGAGCATTGTGATAAATCTCTCTTTCTGAATCCCAGGAGACAAACCAGTCCGGAACTTAGCAAATTGTTGATGGTGGATGCTGGCACAGGCGTTGACGAAAATACTACACTCGCATTAACCGGTGAACAAAAAAAATGCCCTGTTAGACAGTTACCAACTCAGTTTTGCGCAATTTGTGCAAAACATTTGTTGGCATCTTTGTAAAACAATAACAAACAACCATGTACAAAGATTCGAATTAAAATCAACTTTGTCACGCCAGTAATTTCGTTTGAGACATTTGAATTTTTAGAATTTCGGATTTGTTTCGTATTTCGAGTTTCGTATTTTCGGTTTATCCGGGTTGGGACGAGCGTTAATAGTCAATGAAGTGGTATTTTGAGCAACAAATACCGACACAAAAGATCAATGTTGACAGTAAAGCCCGCTTTTGTTATCTGAATGATTATTGGTTCCGTGTATTTGACACCTCATTATGTTGACCTGCCCTGTCCCATCGTCTTTTAGGATCATAGCCCGAAGAGCGAAGTCGGAATCTGAAACTGATTTCCAAAGTTATGAATTATGTCACTACCCAAAGGATCGTATTAATTTCCATTTTTATGGCCTTGTTTTTAGCTGCCCCTGCCAAAGCGGATCCCTGGGCAAATTCTATAGTGGATTATGGCAATCTTGGCGCAGGAGAACCGGAAAACGCTCTGGGCCATCCATATCCGGGGGGCGTTCCCTCAAACTGGCAAGATTTTGCGGTGAGAATTAATCCCGGTGGATATTTGATCCTGGACATGGGAGAGGGAGAGGAAATATTCGATTTAGCCGGCAGCGACTTTTATGTGGAAGAGGTCGACAAGGAAGACGGCTCCTCGTGGGGCAGTGATCCTTACCACGTATTTGCGTCTGTGGATTTGGAGCAGTGGCATTATATTGGCCGGGGGACCGGTGATACTCAATTTGATCTCAGTGACATTTTGCCCCGGGCACGTTACCTGAAAATTGAAGGAATCGAAACCGATTCGGAAATCGATGGCGTTGAGATTCTCCCTCATATTCCAAGTGGCTGGCTCAAGGGAAACACACATACGCACAGCAATTTGAGTGACGGCGACAGTTCACCTGATGAAGTTGCCGCCCGGTATCTGGAACTGGGGTATGATTTCCTGGTATTGACGGATCACAATGTGGTCTCCGATTTTTCTCAATATTCTACTCAAGACTACTTGTGTATCGACGGAGAAGAAATCACTGACTCAACCAATCATACCAACGGGATCGATCTGATCGCTTCGATATCGCCCTCTACTTTAGAGGATAACGTCGATGAGGTCCTTGCTCAGGGGGGAATTCCGCATATTAACCACCCCAGCTACAGTGGTTTGGATGCTGCAAATATTATTCCCATTGATGGATTGTTCCACATGGAGGTGTTTAACGCCCTGACGAACGATTATGATGAGGACATATGGGATCGCGTTCTCGCCTCCGGAAAATTAGTCTACGGCATCGCGTCAGATGACTGTCACCGCCTCTCCTCGCAAGCGGGCAGAGGATGGATTGTTGTCCGCTCAGATAACCTCGATTTGCAGTCAATAAAGGATGCGGTAAACGCTGGGGATTACTACGCCAGCAGCGGAATTGTCTTGAATGATTATTATGTTGATTCCGAACAGATGATAGTGGATTCGCAAAATGGGACTTTGATAGAGTTCATCGGCCCCGTGGGACAGATCCTCGACTCGGTGGAGGGCCCCTATGGTTTCTATCGATTTACCGGAACGGATGGCCTCTTTAATCCGCTGGAATTTTATGTCAGAGCCAGAATTAGTAATGCCTCGGGTCGATATGCCTGGACACAGCCTCGATTCACTGCCGACCCTTACGCCGATGCGGTAATCAATCACAGTGGAATGTCTACCGGCTCTACCTACCACGCTTTAGGCATCCCGCATGAAGGCAAAGTGCCATCCAATTGGGCCCGGTATGGAGTGAGAATCCCGGCCGGCGGTTTTCTATTATTGGATCTGGGTGAAGATGAGGAAATACAAGACAGGGAGGGCGACGACCTTTATGTAGAGGAAATCGACAGCGAAGATGGTGTCGGATCAGACGATCCTTATCATGTTTATGCTTCCGCGGACATGTTTAATTGGGTGCATCTTGGACAGGAAAGCGGCGATGCTTACTTTGATCTGGCCGGGATGCTGGGTAAGGCTCGCTACATTAAATTGGAAGTCGCCACCTCTCATGCAGAGATTGACGGCGTCGAGGCAAATTTCATTGATGCTTTTGCCGATCGGGTTGTTGATTTTGATGGGATGTCCGCCGGATATCCTCGTTATGTTGTCGGCCCCCCATCTCCGGGACCTATACCGGCCCCCTGGGATAACTATGCGGTAAGGATCGACGCAGGTGGTTTTTTGGATCTTGACCTTGGTCCGGATGAAGAGGTCGCTGACGGTCCGGGCGATGATATTTACATCGAGGAAGTAGATCTGGAAGATGGTGCGAGCTTTGCGAATAACGCTTACACTGTCAAAGGCAGTCAGGACTACGATACCTGGACTCCATTGGGAACCGGGACAGGAGATGGGAGCTTTGATCTGCAGGGACGCATGGACTGGCTCCGATACCTGAGGTTGGAGCCGATAAATTCTGCAATCGAAATAGATGGTATTCGTGTCGAATCGGTTGGCATCAATTGGTGCAAGGGAGACTATGAGCCTGATGGCGATGTCGATGGCAATGACCTTGCTTTCCAAGCTGCCGGGGGTACCGGAATTAATCTAAAGAACTTTGCCCAACATTTCGGACGGGAAAATTGCCCATAGAGTCGATATAATTTCTTAAATCTTTCACAGTTGATACCTGAATTTTTATCGCTGAATCAGAATATTATAGCCAATTTAAATGTGGCCATAATTTCTTTCCCCACAGCGCAAAGGTCGCTGATTGTCCGGAAATCACTCCGTCCGGCCGTATTTCCCGGCAAAAATCCCCACGTCAGCTTGGTTTACGTCAGTATCTTTATTCAAATCAGCTTTGAGATTGCCTTCACCGTAATATCCGGCGAAACTCACAAGGTCGGCTCCATCAACGTCGCCGTCCCCATTCTGATCACCAGCCAGGCCATATTGCCGGAATACCAAAGTAGAAATGCTCAGCGGCGGCATCGTGTACAGAAATTCATCGTTCGAAATGCCGGTGATACCGTCAACATGTTGCGGCACCGGCAATGATGCCGTCAACTGGTAAATATCCACCGGATCTAGTCGAGATTCATGATGGATTTTGATTTCAACATCTAGCCATTCATCCATCTTATTAATGGCAATCATGACCATCCGTTGCGGGTCATTCGAATCCAAGCTGGCGTACACTGACGATCCCGGGATATCATCAGTAGATGCCGAAATACTGATATCACCGAAACAACCGGCTGCTCCATTGTATCTGCGGTACATGTCCACAGCGCCGTAAACGAAGCTGCAATCACTGCTGAGGCGGTAGAGGTTGGCCGCAAAGACCCCCTCGCGGCCGAAAATGCCGAGAACCTCGGCCTGGGCGATTGCACCTGAAATATGGTCGCAACCGCCATAGTAATATTCGGTAAAGGCCAGTCGCGTACCGGGATAATGATCATCGATTTTTTCCATCATACGGGGGATCAGGCGAATAGGCCCCCCGACCGAGTTTGCAATCCAGCTGTTTTCCACGTAAGTCGGATCCCAGAGGGATCTGGGGGCCTGCACCCTTGCTGCGGCGATTGCCGGATCTATTTCTTCGGTAGTAATCCGCCGGCCATCGCCGCTTGTTGCTTCCGGATACCAGTGAAGGTCCAGCACATCGAGCAGCCGGCGCCCGGTTGTGTCGTGCGCCAGCTGCATGGAAGTAAGGTAAACATCGAGAAAATTCCGCCCCATGCCGTCCGGGGCATCCTGCAGCGTGGTATAACCATACCAGCCGTAAGACACCGGACCAAAGACAGCGGCCTGGGGTGACCGGTCTTTTATGGCCGAGGCGTATTGGATAGATTTTCCCAACAGCTCTTCATATGTGACCGGATTCGGATGAATCCTGACATGGGTGTCCGCCCAGAGGTCCGGTTCGTTATCGAGGCTGTAAAAAATGGTATGATCGGCTAAATCATTCTCGACCCAGTAAACGAACTCATCCTGATAGACCTGGTTGTCGGTTGTATCCGGTACGAGATCGTATGGATCGTCCTTTTCGAAAAGCGAAACGTGAAACCGCGTGTTGAGATAATCGGGAGTCTGGGCAACGTCCCCCCCGCCGTTTTTGTCTGCGGCTACGTATCCCAGAATGGGTACCGTGATCAGAGCCGCTGCACCGGCAAGATGAGCGGCTTCCACCCGGGCGCGCACCGCTTCTCCCGGAGTGTCGCAGACGGAAGCATCGCTGCAAACGTAGGCATCGTTCTGGTTGTACCAATCTGTACCGGCAAACGAGGCGTTGTTCTCCCAGTTGTACGCCGTCCAGCGGTTGCCGCCCAGGCGCAGCAAGGTCAGGTTGTGGGACCCTTCCGGCCAAGCACTCATACTGCCGGTACCGAGGTAGCTATAATAATTGTCGCCGTAAATGTACGGCGAAATCGGTCGGTTGTTTTCCCCAGTGCGAATAACAAAATGAACATCTGCCGCGCCGAGGGCGATTGTTGTAAATTCCTGGGGCAGAGATTCGGCGCGGTTGCCGAACTGGTCTGCGGAAGCAACATAGAACTGGTACCGTGTCTCCGGCAAAAGATCCCTGAGCAGGACGCAGTGATCCACCGCGTAGTTGGCGTCCGTAACTTCGGTCGCATAGTCCTCCCTACCATAGTAGACGCTGGAATCGGCCGGCCTGTCCGTATTCCAGCACACGCTGGCCCGGTTCCATTTTATGCTCTCCCCGGCGACATTCACATTCGATATGACAGGCGGGGTGGTCGGTATCGGAGGGGTGCTGAACGTCCCCTCGTAAAGCGCTGTATTGGCTTCCGTCTCGCTATCGATCTGATGATCACCGGCGACAATCCGGAACCGGTAGTCGGTGTCGAGGATCAAATCCTCCAAAATTACTTCATGCGATTTTTCGTACGTCGTTGCGGTCCGGCTGCCGGTTGAGTAATCGGTTATGCCGTATTCAAAAGTGTAGCTGGTGTGCTCGTCTGTCGTCCATTGAATGGCAGCGCTGTCATACATTACCCCGATGGCTACCTGTATATTCGATATTACCGGTGGCACATTGTCCTCAATCCATTCCAGGGAAATGTCATCCAGGTAATATGTCGGGCCGGGCTCCCCGGAGTTGTTGAAGAATACGACCGAATGAAATCTATTTTCCTCGATATTCAGATCTGAAAGTGGGATGTTGACCTCATACCACAGATTGGCCGTTAGGCCATCCGCGTTGATATAATTTATCAGGTATGGATTGGGTATATGGGGCGTACTCAGTCCCACAACCAGCGAATCGATGCTTTCAAGACTGTCACCGGGATTGAACCGGAAAGAGAGGCTTTTGTACTGGTTCGGATACATCCAGTAGATATGCCAAGCTTCGGTCCTGCGATCCAGCACAAAGGCTCCCCATCCACCTGCGCAGTGATCGACCTCGATTACGCTGCCCGGATGACCCGGATACACCGCTGAAATGTCGACATCCGAGAGCAATCCATCCGAACACGGCCACCCGGTATTAAGCCATTGGTCGGCAATCTCGTCATCGTAAATCACGTCGAGTTGACTCCCGTCGGCCGCGCTGATACCCGTTAGAGTCACGATGAGGGAAGGATTCCCGGGATCGTTCGAGGTAAAAGCGGCGGTGGCATTGAATTCGCCCTCCAATGTCGGGTTAAACGTGATCACGACCTGGCATGAATTGCCGGGAGTAACGATCGCCGGCAGGTCGCTGCCGCACGACTGGTTTCCGGCCGCCGGGTTCAGCGTAAAGTTGGCGGTGTCAGAGAGAAGAATGTCATTGAGGTGCAAATCTCCCGAGCCCTGGTTGGAGATAGTGAGATCAAAATCCGATGAGGTTCCCACCGCCTGCACTCTAAAGTAATACTTTTGAGGTGAGACGGCTATTTGGGGAGCTTGAAAGAGTCGGACGTCGTCAATGAACAACGGCGATTGATTTTGTTCATCCCCTGGGTTGTACAGCCGGATGTTGTTGAAGACACCCGAAGGCAGCCCAATATTGGCAAACGCGAATGCAACACGCTCCCAGGCCCTGGCCGGCACGGCACCCTGTGAGAGGATATTGTTCAGGTCGATCCTTGCGCGAAATTCGTCATCATTGTAAAAATCCAGCCTTAGAGTTTGGCCGCCGGATTCGCCGCCGTGGATCCAAAATTCGAACCAGGAATACTGGCCGACGTCAATATCCCCCGAGTTCAGAACGAGCCCCTGCCAGATCACCGGTTCAAAAAATATGGCGTAGGAGCCGGAGTGAACCGGGTCGGCATAGGCGAAATCGCGGTTGATCCACCACTCACTGCCGTCACTGAAGCCATTTTGCAATTGATCGTCGTAAACGATCAGAACGCCGCCGTTTGCTCCTGCCACTGAAATGACAGCACCGGCACAAAGGCCGACAATAAAAATTTTAATTAAAATCAGCTTTAAAAATGTCAATCTAAATATAAAACTCGTCATGCGGTACATGCTACCCCCCCCTGAATTTGAGTTCTCGTCATCAACAAGCCTACACCTCCGCTATAGTGGCCTCGGTAAAGTAAAATTGAAAACATTGACCGCTAGCATAGCTGGGTGTATGAAAGAGGCCCCTGGACGCGGTCAGGGCCACACTCTGCTGGTGATCTCTGACAATAAGAACCTTTTTGCGGGCCGAAGTAGAGCCTAAGTCCCCTTGGGTGAAGATTAAGTTTTAAATAACTGTTTTGGTAAGAGAAAAATTATAAGCAATGACAGTCTCAGCATTGCTCGCATATTCTCAATACCACTTTAGGGCATATTTCTCTGTAGCGAGGGATCAGCCGATCTATTATTGTACGCTGAAATCTGGAGTCGATAGAGTACGAGGTAGTTGGATTAACGGAACAAAACCTGGATGAAATTCAAAGCCAAATTTTGAGTGATATTCATCCCTTCAGGGGCAGCCTGTCTTGCCGAAATCCTGAGCGAGCTCTTCCAACGTTGTGCTTCCACCGCCGGCCACAAAAAGGGCCAGATCGCGGCCGTCTACATCGTGGTCGGTATCGAGATCGCCCGGGCATGATGGTGGCGGTTCGATGCCTACGTGAACATCATCGACCTGAACTTTCATATAGCCATCCCCTATACCGTTCCCATAGGTCCGGGCACGCAGTGCCGTATATTGATCATAGGCCGGGTATTGATTGCTTGCGGGTATGGTGTAAGTCTTGTATTGCTCTTCTAAAGTGAGATTGTCCTTGCACTTGAAAACGAAGTGAGCACCGGTATAATGAATGCCGAGGATATATTCCCGGTCGGTCCGGATCGGCAGGCTGAATTCCTCCCAATACAAATCGGCCCAATCGGTTTCGTCTGCATTCATGGATTTTCCAACATAGCCCGCAGCCCTGAGGAAACCATCATCAAACAGATCGATATAGACCTGGGCCCAGACATTACCCTCGTATCCATTATATTCACCCGGCGCATGCGTATCGTTGAAATAATAACCATCGATTCTAATTCGGCCCACGGCTCTGCTAAATACCTCGCTTACCTCCTTTACCAATACATTGGCCTCGACGTAAGGCTGGGATTCAGCAAAAATAAGAGTCGACTGCTCCCGTTGTCCTTCGCTGTGCGCGGCCAGTAGTAATGTATGGTCATCGTTGATCTCTCGGACGATTTCGCGCGAATCCCAGAGGGTGAGATCAAGCGGCGCGCTGGAAAAATCGTCATAGGTCGCTGCACCATTGTTGACATAGACATCATCAAACAATGCGTGCACATAGCCGGTACCGGATTCGCTGCCGCCGTCTATTCCAGTCGCCAGTTGTTTGACTCGAATTACAGGTTCTCTCTGGTAAGCCGGTCCGGCAAACGAATCGGTCTGTCCGGCCACGGTAAAAGTGATGTTGTTGCCTCCGTCATAGGCAAGTACGGCCGTGTGGGCGGTACCATAATTGAGTGTCCCTGGTACAATTATAGTCCCGCTGCCGATGACGGACCACTCGTTTCCTTCATCATCCAATGCTTCTTCAACCATCCAAAACGCCTCCAGCCCGTTGCCGCGATTGCCGATCTGGACCTCGGCCCAGATATCCCCGGTGGCGCCCCCCGAGGCATGTGTGTTGTAAAAAACGCCCCCAATTCTCGCAAAAGAAATGGGATCAGCGCCGGTATCCAATCTGGCCGTAACGATGGTAATCTCAGTTTTTATGCTTGTAATCGTTTGCGGATTTTGAAAGTTGGTGCCATTGCGCGCAATTCCGCTGTCCGCGTTGCCTAATTTAGATACCAGATATCCGCCGGATACCTCCCGGACAAATTCACGGGAATACCACCGTCGACCGCTGATATGGGTTCCTGAAAAATCATCGTACAAATAACTTTGAGGAGACGAACCGGAATCGGTCGGATCGGTGCCGCTAAAGAGCTCTGATCCATCCAGATAACCATCATTGTCGGAATCCTCATCAACGAGATTGATTTTGTCGTCTCCATCGGGGTCCTGATTCCAGCCTGGTCCCCAGAAGTTCAATTCATCTCCATCGTGAATACCGTCCCCGTCCGTATCGGCAAGGTTCGGATTAGTGCCATAAACATTGATTTCATCATAATCCCTGATGCCATCTCCGTCCGAATCCAAGTCGAGTTTAAAGTCCGTATTCATTATCGCATCGCCGGATGCCACGGTGATGGAATTGGCCAGGCTGCAGTCACGATCACTCGGATCCGGAATTCCGCCGGTCCACCATTCATTCCTATAACCGGTTTCGTAGTTGGAAGTTTGCAAATAATAGGTCCCAGCCGGCACGACCACTGAATACGTGCCGTCTTCCGGATCGGTCTCGGCCCAATCAATCCACATCGTGATTCCACAGGGATCTCCGGTAAAAACATCTACGCTGACACGCATCCCGGTGATCGGCGTCCCGTTGTAGTCCCTCACCGTGCCCGATATCGTTGCGCCCCAGGACAGTGCCGGTATTGCAGACCAAAGCAACGAAAAAATAACTATCCAACCCATTTTCAAGGATTTTAGGTCTTTGGCCCTCATTTTTTATCACCTCTTACATTGTCGACAGCAATGAACATTTTTGAGGCACTCCAACAGTATCCGGCAATAGTCTTTTGACTATCTGCCCGCTTTGCAGAATCGATGTATCCGGTTAAGAAGTCATCAGTTATGTAGATATTTCCGGCACAGAAATAAGAAATAGCCTAAGTAAGTCCTGATAATATTTTCTAATTGATTTCAAGTTGTTAAATAAATATGGCGTGAGTGCTGACGAGGATTGCTGGCCTATTACATTTCATTATCAGGGATAGCTTTGACCTGCTGGGAAAAGGGGTCAAGGTAGTAGTCAGACACGTCTAGTAAGAATAGGGTGATCGGCAGTCACAACTAAATCTGTGCTGAAAATCGGCACGGAGCACATAACCATCATTGCCGCTAAAACATGATTTTCGTCAATTCCCGCATCCCCAAACTAAACAAAAAAGCCAAGCTACCTACAAATGGCAACTCAGCTTTGTATTCAAGACAGCTTGCATTCTGTCCCCCTAACAGTATGCGGTTGTCAATTATAGCTCGGATAGAGTTCGTGGATTTTCCCCTGTAGAGCAATCAATATCAGGTTAGGTTATGAAAGGTCAAGTGAAAATACAAATTAAAATAACTACGTCGGATTGGTTCTCATCGCAATGGACGGTCAACGTTTCGGTACTTATAACTCAATTTTGTAAACCAAGATCAGTAAAGTGTTTTAAGGCGATACCTCAGCTATCCTCAATATGCTCCGTCATAACGTCAACAATCACCATACCATCCGACTCAAAATCACACACATATATATCTTAAGATGCCCCCATGAAGTAGTAGCCCTATGAGTCACACTAGCCGCTATTTTTGTTGGAAAAAAAATCACGCCCGGCATCTGTATGAGGAGATGCACGGAAGGAAAGTGTAGTATGAATTCATGGTTTAACTCTAGATATTTGTGCTCCAGGGATAGGAAATGTTGGTATTAACGGAGATGCTATTATAACTCTCGATAAGGATTCTGATAATGAGTGCAAAAATAGCTTTAACGGTACTCGTGCAGCAACACCTCATGTTGCGGGAGTCGCTGCGCTTTTATTGTGTAGCAATCCAGCCTTGAGGGCAGCCAATATTAGAGAAATATTGGTAAATACTGCCGAAGATCTCATTGGCGATCCGAATGAAGACAGTGATGAAGATCGGCTAATAAATGACCTATAAGATACCATGTGTGCTGATTCATTATATGCAGATACGGATGACGACGGCACCACGGGTAAGGCTGTTAATTTAAATGCCGATGGGCCTTTGGAAATCGCGAAATTATTTTTTCTGCGCCCGATGAAAACGGGGTAACCCAGCTGTGGATGCTCGATGATGGCGAAACGGACAGTCTGCAAGTCACCACCGGCCCATCAGTTAGCCGCCGGGCTGATTTTATTCCATTAAGATTTGCGGTTAAGTTGCCGCGGGGCAGATCATTGTAAATGCCTGGTTCTCAGAGACGTTCGTCCTGGAGTCTTTACTAGTTCTAGTTGCAATGTGGATCAATATTTGTTAACAGTGAACTTCAATCTGGATAGGCCGGAAATAGGAGGCACAAAGAACCGATTTTCTCGATTAAAATATTTTTGTACATTGTTGTCTTGGTGATGAAGATATTTAGATAGATAAATCTTTCGATAATATAATTGGATTTTTACAATCAGACACAGGCACGTTTTGGGGGAGTCTGGCATGAAAGAGATCCTGAATTTTGCCGAGTGGTCTACCCACCATAGCGCACATTCAAGCGGATTAGAAAACAGCATCAACCGTGTGATTTGCTGCTTGATACTTTTTTTTCTGATCGCCGGCTGCCGCGTGGCTTTTGCCCAGGTGGATCCGCTGGATCTGCCCCTTGCTCAAATCGTTGACTTCCGATTCCAGGGAGCTTTTCGGCTGCCTGATGACAACTTTGGCGCGTCCAATCTGAACTACTCAGAAGGTCCGCTCGAATACAACGCTGCCAATCACTCTATTTACATTGTTGGACACAGCCATCACCAGGCGGTCGCCGAGTTCACGGTACCGGCTCTCGTTTGCAGTACCAACCTCAGTGAATTGAATTTCAGCGAAACCCCGTTGCAGGATTTTGTGGCAGTCCTGAACCGAACTGCTGGTGGGAATCCCCAGAATTTAAACCGGATCGGCGGTATGGAGTGGATCATTCGTGCGACCGGTCCGGAGCTATTGGTGAATGCCTATGAGTATTACGACGCGCCGGGAGATAACACCCAGACTTCTGCTGTCATTAGAAATTCCGAAGACCTAGCCGGTTCAGCCGTCGACGGATTTTATACCTTCGAAGGCGGTGCCGGCCACACCTCAGGGTGGATTTCTCCCATTCCCGCCGAGTGGCAGCCAATTTTAGGGGGAACGCATATCACCGGTCAATCCAGTGGTATCCCCATCATCAGCCGAACTTCGGTCGGACCGTCCGCCTTTGCCTTTAGTGTGGTTGATTCGTCCGGCAGCGGCCCAATTATAGATCCAATTTCGACGGTCAGCCTGCTCGATTTTAGTCTCAGCCATCCTCTTCACGACGATTTGTCGAACAGTTCAGGCACCAATAATCTCTGGACCCATCTGTCCCGGGTTGTTTACGGTTTTATCCTGCCGGGAACGCGCACCTACGCCACGCTGGGCCATTCCGGCGGCCATGCCAGCGGCGTATGTTACAAGTGTACGCAGGACGACGGGACGCTGTGCGGTGGATACTGTGCTCCGGACGCAGGCGATTACTATCACTATTACTGGCTATGGGATGTAAACGATCTGGTGGCCGTGATAGCAGGAAGCCTGGCGTCATATGAAGTCAGACCTTACGATTATGGTCCCTTTCCATCACCCTTTGACACAAGGGAGTTGGGCGGCGGTTCCTTCGATCCGGCATCGGGCCTGCTCTATTTGACGGTGCAAAGGGCCGATACCCTCCAGGGGCCGTATTCTAATCCGCCGGTTGTCATGGCCTATGGCTTTCAGGCGGGCTGCCTGGATGGTGAGGATTTGACGGCATTTGCAGCAGTTTTCGGCAACATTGACTGCGATTGCTGCCGAGGTGATGCCAACGGTGACGGAGATGCCGATGGCAGCGATTTGTCAATGGCTGCAAGCAAAATCTGTCAATAGGAACGTTTAAACCCGCTGGAAAAGTTACATGCATTTGATCTCTATTGATGAAGGTGGGCAAAATGATGAACAAATTGAAATCTCAAATAGTGCTATCCTTCCTGACGGTTCTGATTTTCGGGCAGCCTGACGGTTTGCAGGCCTTGGAATTGCAGCGGCGAGAGATGCCGGTTAAGAAGTTAACTGCCAAAAGAAGGGCCCTTGGTCATCAATATCAGATGTTCACTGTCCCAAATACAGCCAAAACTGCTGCGCAAAAGGTGGGTAAAGCCATTTACCGGGAAGGTGAGGTCCTGGTCAGACTTAAGCGGGGAATCCGATCACGGGCCGCCGAAAATTCATTTTCAAGAAATAACATGAGGATTGTAAAAAGGTTTAAGGCGCTTTCACGGATCAGGGACAAGGATTATGTGCTCATCAGGAAAATGGGCATGCCGGCTGTTGAACTGGCGAGGTCGCTGGAAATAGATCCACTTGTCGATGCCGTTTCCTTAAACTACGTCAAGCAGCTTGATGCAAATGGAGAGTGTGAGGGGACCTTTCCGGATGACGCCCTGTTTGATTCGCAGTGGGCCCTGTGCAACACGGGCCAGGAGGTCTCGGGCCTGATCGGCACGCCTGATGCCGATGTGGACGCCACCGAGGCCTGGGGTATTCAGACCGGCTCCCCTGATGTAGTGGTGGCGGTTCTGGACACGGGGGTGGATTATCTACATCCGGATTTGAGCAATAACATGTGGGTCAACCCAGTCGAGGCCGATGGTATTCCGGGGGTGGACGACGATGTTAATGGCTATGTCGACGACATATATGGAATCGATACCGGCGAGGATGACAGTGATCCTATGGATATCGACGGCCATGGCACTCATGTCGCCGGCACAATCGCCGCTGAGGGTAATAATGGGCAAGGGGTTGCGGGCATTAACTGGAACGCCAAGATTATGGCGGTCAAGGGATTCAAGCCGGATGGCTTTATGGATTTGGCCGATGCACTGGAAGCTATTGACTATATCCTGAACATGAAGCAAAAGGGGGTGAACATCGTGGCCATCAATGCTTCTTTTGGATGCTATTCCTGCTTCAGCGACTTGGAAAAGGAAGCGATCGAGGCCGCCGGAAGCGAAGGTATTGCCATTGTGGCCGCGGCTGGAAATGATGCCATCGATATTGACTTGGATCCCCATTACCCGGCAGCCTATGACTCCCCCAACATCATCAGTGTTGCGGCCACAAATTCGAATGACGACCTGGCATTTTTTTCTAACTACGGCAGCACCTCTGTTGACCTGGGAGCCCCCGGGGAACGGGTGCTCAGCACATACTCTGACTACTGGTATACGCCTGGCCAAGGCAACGATATATTTTTCGACGACATGGAATCCAATAATGAAAGCTGGTCGCCCCAAGGCACCTGGGCCATTACGGAGGAAGAAGCCTACAGTCCCACGCACGCCTGGTCGGATAGCCCGGATGGAAATTATGGTAGCAATAATGCATATAACCTGACCAGTCGGCCCATCGACTTGAGCAGCTTCCAGGAAGACCTCTTTTTGGGTTTTAGGGTCCGGTATGATCTTGAAGAACAGTACGATTTTTTCGAAATTTACTTTCATGCTCTGAAAACCAGTACTTGGGGCCTGACGGAAGAAAAGGCTCACAGCGGTGTATATGCCTGGTCGGACAGCCCATACTCTACCTATCCTGATTTTTCGGACAACTGGCTGGCCAGCCCTGTCGTAGACGTTTCCACTGCCGATGACGAGGCTCAGGTGACATTCTGGCTAACCGGGGAGCTGGAATTTGACTTCGATTTTTTTGGATGTCTACTTTTCTGCTGATGGCGGTCTAAACTGGGCTTATCAAGGTTCCCACACCGGCTGGTACGGGGATAAGTGGTATCAGTTAAAAGCATGGATTGCGCCGGAATTCCGAACCAACCAGTTCCGCGTTGCATTTGTCTTGTGGAGCGACTTCAGCGTCGCTTTTGATGGCATCTATATCGATGACATCGAAATTCGGGACAGTTCGACCTTTTTTTTCTTTGATGACATGGAATCCGGTCCGGGTGATTGGGGCCAACCGGTTACAAACTGGGATTATTTTGCGTCGCTAGACGGCAGTTCACTGGACTCCTGGAATTCCTGGAATATTCCAATAAATGCGAATTACTTATGGAGTGAATTTCGGGTCAAATTTGTACTCAATACGGATTTCAGCGTTAATCATGATGGTGTTTACCTGGATGATGTCGGGATCGGGAGGGCCGGCCCAATTGATACCCATGCTTACTTAGATGGAACCTCCATGGCCGCGCCGCACGTCAGCGGCGCCGTCGCTTTGCTGGCAGCAGAACATCCCGCTGAAAATCTCGAGAACCGCATTCAACGGATATTGACCGGCGTGAATCAACTCGACACCCTGACGGGCAAGGTTGTCAGCGATGGGCGGATGAATTTGTATGAATCTCTGATCGCTGGGCCGCCGGAACTGTGCGAAGGGAATTTTGACACAGATACAGACGTGGATGGCATGGATTTGCAAACCTTTGCAGGAGGTTTCCCATCAGATTTGTCATTGGATCTGAATGGTGACGGAGTTGTCAATGAGGCTGATCTCGCTAGATTGGCAGCCCATTTCGGGCGCAATGAGTGCCCGTAGATTTCGTAAAACTAGAGTAAATTCCGTTTAGAAATAGTGCTTGACAAAAAGTTTTTTCTCGTTTATTTGAACAAGCTAATAAGCATTACTTTGTAGCTGTTCAACGATGTTCCACCTAACCGAAAATGAATCAAACCCGTTTTCGGCAGCGCTTTAAACCCGACTGTTCAATCGTCGGTATATCCATTCACATTACTACTAACGTTCCACTTGATCTGTAAACTTTATTTCGATAAAGCGTTTTTCATTGCCCAGAACTAATGACGGGGGCTTTAGTCATTGCCGTCCTGCGTATTCGTCACAGATGAATTGTTGCTGCTCTCCTCCTGTACGGTCGCCGTCCTTGTGCTCAACATCAGATTAGCCAATTTTCTTCCTAACTATCAGCCGTCTCATCCGCTGCACCGGCTAGCATAAATGGGGGTGACCATGGGCCGTATCAGAAGTCATACTAGACATCGTAAGAGAGCCAAATCCCGCCCTTTAAAGACCCGTAAAGTCCAATTTGAATCTCTCGAGCCGCGGATATTGCTTTCCACCGACCCCTTGTCCTATTCGGCTGCCGCCGGTGCGGCGCTGGATCTCACGCTGCGCTTGGATGGCGCCAGCGAGGAAATCCAGCTAATCGACAACGCCGATCAGTCATTAATTGACAGCCGCAGTCTGGCGGACACGGGTGAAGTCAGGATTACGGGTTCCGCCGAGGATGATATCCTGACGGTCGACCTCGACCTGGACGCCCTTTTTGAAACCCTTACAATCAGTTACAGCGATGCGACCGCCGGTGACAGCGACAGTCTGAAAATTTCAGCCGGCGATCTCACCTGGAATATCAGCGGACAAGACGCGGGGGTGGTTGCCAATATCGATTTCAGCGGCATTGAAAATCTGATCGGCGGGGCGGGCCAAGACGATTTTGTCCTCGCCGATGGCGCCGGCGTCAGCGGCGGGATCGATGGCGGCGGCGGGACGAATCATCTGGATTATTCGGCCTATACCGGCGATGTAACCGTAGATCTGGCCCGTGGCACGGCTACCGGAACAGCCGGCATCAGCCGCATCCAGGAGATCACCGGCGGGGCGGGCAACGATAAGCTGGTCGGTCCTGACGCCGACACGAGCTGGATCATTCACGGTAGAAATGCCGGCAATGTCGCCGGGGTTGATTTTAGTGGTTTTGAGAACCTGACCGGCGGCAAAGGTGCGGACACCTTTGCCTTTTTTGACGGGGCCGGCATCAGTGGCGCAATCGACGGGGGCGGCGGCGTAAACACTCTGGATTATTCGGATTATACGTCTGATGTCAACGCCGACATCTCGGCGGGTACGGCCACCGGTACGGGCGGGATCAGCAATATTCAGAACGTCACCGGGGGCAGCGGCAACGACATGCTGACCGGGGATCAAGCGGCCAACATCCTCCAGGGCGGCAGCGGCGATGACTTCCTGACCGGCGGGGCGGGCCGGGACAGCCTGGTCGGCGGCCAGGGCACCGACACCCTCACCGAATACCGGGATGCAGACTTTACCCTGACCGAGAGCGCCCTGACCATCGGTTCGGAAGATCCCGACACGTTCTCCGACATTGAAACGGTCGCGCTGACCGGCGGGGCGGGTGCCAATGTCATGGATGCCTCAGGTTTTACCGGCAATGCGATCCTGGAAGGTGAGGAAGGCGACGACACCTTCTATGCCGGAGCGGGGCTGACGACCTATGCCGGCGGGGGCGGCAACGACACTCTGGTCGGTGAAAACAAAGCAAATGTCTGGGATATCACCGGCCTGAATAGCGGTGATTTGAACGGATCTATTTTTACAGATATCGAAAATCTGCTCGGCGGCGCGATGGCCGACAGTTTCCTCTTGGCCACCGGTGCACTGGCCACTGGACTAATCGACGGCCGGCAGGGCCAGGACAAACTTAGAGGCGGCAACGCGGCCAACAGATGGATGATTCAGTCCCTCGAGGCCGGCACAATCAACGGCAACCTGTTTCAATCCATCGAACAACTCGAAGGCGGAGCGGATGAAGACACCCTCAGCGGCCCGCCCCAAGATACCACCTGGACCATTACCGGCATCGACACCGGCCAGGTGGCCGGCTACGAATTCAGCGGCATGGAGAACCTGACCGGTGCGGCCGACAATGAGGATGCATTCGTTTTTGAGGCCGGCGGCGGTCTCAGCGGTGTCGTGGAGGGCGGTGCCGGCGGCTTTGATACCATTGTCCTCGCGGGCGGCAGCTTTGACCTTGTCAGCTATGATGCCACCGGTCCCGACTCCGGCACGCTCAGACGCGATGACGATGTCATCGCATTTACCGGGTTTGAACCCATTGTTGATGACACTGATCCGAACAATGTGATCATCAACGCCACCGCCGGCAACGATGATCTGGTGCTGGAAAATGACACCGCCGCCGACGGTAAGATCATCATCCGGAGTTTAAACGGCGGCATGGAAAGTTCTTCGTTCAACAACCCCGCCACTTCGCTTACCATCAATCTGCAGGGTGGCAGCGACAAGTTGAGAATCGAAACCCTTGATCCCGGCTTCAACGCTCATCTAACGATCGACGGCGGCCTCGAAAACGATGAGATCACGCTGTATGCGATGACCGGAGAAGGAGCCTATACGATCGATGGTGGGGACGGCGATGGGGATGTTTTGCGGTTCAGTGGGACAGATGACCTCACCTTGACCGACACCGCCGTCTACCTGATGAGACCTCCGGGATCGGATGTAAATATAACCCGGGTGCCGGGCCACCAGGCGGAGTCCACCCTTGCGGTCAATCCGGTTAATCCCCAAAATATGATCATGGCTGTCAATGATCTGCCCGCACTTTCGGGTGCCCCCGAGGCTGCCAACGGCGCAGATGACGATCTCGATGGCTTGATTGACGAAGCCACCGACGTGCCCAACGGCGCCGACGACGACAACGACGGACTGATCGACGAACCCACCAGCCATGATACCGTTTGGGTGACCTTCGACAACGGTGTCACCTGGAGCCCGCGGCTTATTCCCCTGCCCGCCGGCGCACCCGGCGGCGCAAACGGCGATCCCACGATCGTGTTCAGCCGGGACGGCACGCGAGCGGTTTACGCCCACATGGTGGCCCGGCCTCCCGCACCCGGTGCGGTCAATGCCATGGCGACCGCCGTGTCCCTGGACGGCGGCAACACCTGGCTGCCGGCCAACACGGGGGTGGTCGGTGCGCTGGCCCTGGGGGTGGACGATGACAAGGAGTTTCTGGCCGTCGGTCCCGACGTGAATAATCTGGCCAACGACCGCTTTGTCATCACCTTTCACCGCGGCAACACCATCATGGCCGCAACTTCCACCGACGGCTTCAACTGGTCGGCGCCGGTGCAGGTCAGCGATGCGGGCAACGGACTGGGGTCCATCCCCGCAGTCGGGCCCAACGGTGAAATCTACATCGTTTGGGAGGACTTCGGAACGGCCGGCGTGGGGCAAATCAACTTTGACGTTTCTCTGGACGGCGGTTTAACCTGGAACAATCCTCCGGGGAGCGCTGACGCCGTCATCCACACGGGCGATCTCAATTTCGCCAACGATCCCTTTAACGGCGGCCTGGGCTTGGACGGCAGCCTGGACGGCGACTACGAGATTCCGGCCCAATCCCAACGGGGCATCCTGATGGCGCTCTCCATGGATGTGGATCTGAGCGGAGGTCCCCACCATGGCCGAATATACGTCGCCTTCACCGACCAAAGAGACCTGGACGGCAATCCGGACGCAGCCAATGCAGCCGATCATCACGACACGGAAATCTTCCTGATCGCCTCCGATGACAACGGCGCCAAATGGAATGCGCTAGGTGCCAATCCGGTCCGGGTCAGTCACGATTCCCCCGGAAACAATAGCCAGTTCGCTCCCTGGATGGATGTGGAACAACGGACCGGAGCCGTGGCCGTGGGCTGGTACGATGCCCGCAACGATGACGGCATGATGGGGGCCGGTGATACCAATGGCATTGCAAACGACGAGGTGCAGTTCTGGGCGGCCTTCAGTGTTGACGGGGGCCAGACATTCTCCCCCAACCTGCAGATTTCAGACGGTGCCTCCAGCGGTGCCCGCGGGGGGCCCTATGAATTTCTGGAATACAACGGCGTCTCCTTTCTCAATGACACCTTTCACATGGTTTGGGCAGACAATTCCAACAGCGACGGACTCAATCCCAATCAAACCAATGACGTGCTCTATGACCGGGCTTTTTTCAAAGGTGTTGCCCTGGCTGACATAGAAAGGGCAGTCCTCGGCGGCAAGGCGCTCAACGCGGATGCCTTTTCGGGGCAAGCGGCTTTGATTTCCACGACCGGCGTACCGCTGTGGACGGAACAAGGACCCGGTCCGATCGAAGGCGGGCAGGTCGAAGGCCTGCCGGATGGCCCGGTGGCAGGCGCAGTGGAAGCCTTGGCTCCGCACCCTTTTGACGCCGCTATCTTATTTGCGGGAACCGTCAATGGCGGCATCTGGCGTACTATAGACGGCGGCAACTCTTGGACGCCGCTCAGCGACCAGTTCCCTTCCCTCTCAATCGGCGATGTTACAATCAGCCCTCTAGACGCCGCCGGTAATCCGATAGACGGCGATACGCCTCTAAACCAGATTGTCGTTTACGCCGGCACAGGGCAGTTCAGCAACGCCGGTGCAGGTGGTTTTAACATCGGAATCTTGAAATCTGTAAACGGAGGAGCAGATTGGGAACTCGTTGGGGCGAAAGAGTTCGCCGGACTGCCGATCACCGCAATGGTTCCGACCGCCCTGAAAGACGGTGATCAACAGATTGTATTGGCCGCTGCTCTCGACAAAACAGTTTTGCAGCGGGATGCGGCCGGATTTGTTCAACGAAACGAAGATCGGTCATTGAAGGTGGAAGTACGGCGTGAGGGTGGAATTTTTCGAAGTACCGACGGCGGTCAGAGTTTTGACAATGTATCCGAACAGATCTTCGGCGGAGCGCCCGACGGTCCGGTGAGTGATCTTGTAGCTGATCCCGGAGATACCAGCCGCTTTTATGCCGGAATTGTTGGTCAAGGTGTATACATCAGCAATGACGGTGCTGAAGATTGGGATGCGGTCAACAATTCGGCCCTGGCCGGTATCGATGATGCCTTGCGCATTGTCCTCAGTATCAGCGATGCGGTGGATACCGGCACCGGAAACCATCCGGTATATGCAGCTCTGATCCACGACAGAGCCAGGTTATCAGCCGATGCCTCTGTTGGATCAACGACTGTGAGTGTCGATCGTGTCAACATCTTTGAATTGGGCGATACCATATACATCGCCAACACGGGTGTCGACGACAGCGGCACCTATGAGAGCAACAATTGGGAGCGGCGGAAAGTCACCGCCATCAATCGCTCCACCGGAGTTCTTACGTTGGATTCCGCCCTAGGCAGTGATCACGATGAAAACAGGCTGGTAAGCATTTCCAAAGCCCGCGCTTCCGGCGTATTTCGTTCAGATGACCTGGGTTCAAGCTGGACCGCACTTGATTTTCCCGGCGATGCTGACGGCGGTCTGAATCCCGGAGGTCAAGGATTGAAGAATTTTGCCCTTTTGGCAGACCATAGTGATCCTTCAGTCGTTTATGCCAGCGGCGATCGGCAGGCAAGGCCACCGGGGACTGCTTTTCCAAATTTAATCGGCGCAGCCAATTGGACGGGCCGTATCTTCCGGGCGAACGCCTCCGCTTCCGCTGGAAGCCAGTGGACTGCAGTGGTTGCCAACGGGGCCGGTAAGACCGCACCGCACGCCGATTCGCGTGATATGGCATTTAGCATCAGCGGCGAGATTCTTGAAGCCGATGATGGAGGTATCTTCCAACTGGTCAACCCGGGTGGAACGGCTTCCCTCACGGGAAATCCAAACCTGACATTCGCCGACGCAAATCCGGATACGATCACGCGTGCCGCGGGTAGCTGGATCGCGGATGGTTTTGCCGTCGATCAGCGAATTGTTGTCCAGGGATCGAATGCAAACAACGGCGCTTATACAATTGCTGCCATCAGTCCGACAATTTTGACCCTTGCGGCATCAGATAGCCTCAACCCCGAAGGACCGCTAAACGGCGTTACGCTGGCGAACCGTTTTTGGGAAAGTAAAAACGGTGACCTGCGGGTGACCGAAATTCGCTCGCTGGCTTACGATCCGCTAAATAAAGCTCTCTTCGCCGGCAACCAAGATACTGGCACGGTGCAACAGCGCGGCGCTTCCATATCGGGCAATCCCAGACTAACATTTGCCGACGCAAACCCGGATACTATTGTTCGATCATCGGGCGACTGGACGAACGACGGATTTACCGTCGGTCAACGCATCGCTGTGCTCGACTCCACATCAAACGACGGCTTTTATACCATTGGTGCAGTAACCCCCACAACCATAACTTTAATTCCAGCTAACACGCTCACGGTTGAAGGTCCGTCTAATGGAATCGACATAACGGCTTTTCAGCTGGCCGAATCAATCGACGACGATCATGATGGATTACCGGATGATGCGCTCACTCGCTTTCGCTGGCAAACCTTCACCCAAGGGGACGGCAATACGCAGCAGGCAGCGGTTGTGGATATCAGCAGCGACGGCAGAGATAATGACAGTGATGGCACAACGGACAGTGGTGATCCCCAGGAGGTGGGGCAGCATGTTCTGCGCTACATTATGGGAAATACCTACAAGACATTTCATGTCCAGGAATTCGATGCCAACGGAACATTGATCAGCACGAACAAGATTAACCTGCTTTCCAGCCTCGATGCCAGGGACCGAAATACCGGTTTTACTACCATTCCTTACGTTGTCAATGCGATCGATCCCAGTCGAGTCATCATCGGTCGGTATTCTCTCTATGAAAGCAGCGATTACCTGGCCAACATCAACCGGATTCAGACGCGTGGCAGCGATTTTCTCTTACAGTCTCTGGATTATGGCGGCCTAAACCGGATGGCGGATAATCCGAACCTGACCTTTGCCGATGCCAACCCAGACACGATTATGCGCGCCTCCGGTGACTGGCTTGAAGAAGGCTTTTCAGCCGGGCAACAGATCACTGTCTCCGGCACCGCTTCGAATGACGGCACATTTGAAATCGCCAGTGTCACCAATGATACCATCACTCTTGTCGCCGGGGCAACTCTCACTGCCGAGGGTTCGGTTAACAACATCACGATAACGGCCCCGAATCCGGATGTAATTTACGCCACACGCTATAACAAGGTGTTTGTGCGCAAGACGGCGGGAGGCGCCTTTACCTCCTCAACTATCGCTGGAGCCGGAGAGATTCTGGACATCGTCATGGATCCGTGTGATTGGCGAACCGCTTATGCCGTTGACAGCCTGAAGGTTTATAAGACTGCCGATGCCGGCAACAGCTGGGTAGTAGTTTCCGACAAATTGGATAGCACCGGTTTTCGGTCTCTGGAATTCGTGGAGACTGCCGCCGGCGATGCTCTGCTGGCGGGCACGCCCCTCGGGGTATTTCGTGCTATTGATCCGGTAGCCGACGACACGTGGACGGAGTTTGGGAGTAATCTTCCCAATGCACCGGTAAGCGATATCGATTACGTCGCACGCACCGGGATGCTAGACGATCTCCTGAATGCAGCCACTCTGGGGCGTGGTGCCTGGACTCTTAACGGCGATGCGGACGTCCTGCTGGGTCTGGAAAGTGTTGTGCACATTGAGGGCACCACAGGAGATGATACGGTTGAGATCCGGCGTAGCCCGGATGACGCCTCCATCGTCGAAATTTTCGTCGACAGCACATCAACACCTCATTATCTCCAGCTTTCAAGCATTCAGAAAATCGTGTTTGACGGTTTAGGCGGGGATGATACGTTGACCGTTGACAGTACCTATGGGGCCGTCAGCGTTCCCGACGGAATCCATTTCGATGGCGGTAGCGGCACGGACACGCTGACATTAAACGGTGCCAAAATTAACAGCAAGACCCAGGAGACTGTCGGTGGTGTGACGCGTTTTGAAGTCGAAGACCGGGCTTCCGAAAGATCCCAGATCATCTTTTACGAAGACGTAGAAACGCCTCAGAACAACTTGCCGGAAGCCTCGATCCTTGAAAAAATCGGTGATGCCATCGAGGATTTTTTCGAATGGATCGGCTTGATCAGCAGTCCGGGCGAAGGTGTGGAGCAGGAATTTGCTGTTCTGGGCACTTCCCTGCCTCGCGCCCTAACCGGTACCCCTGACGTGGAACCGATTCCGGCCTCTGATCTTTCGCCGAACCCACCTCAAGCCAGCGGTGTCGTGGAGGATGACCTCCAGGGATTCCGGCGGCTTATTGAAACCGGAACGGGTGCGTTTCGGTTAGATGACATCGGTGGTGATGCGATTCCGACCTACGAAGCCTTACGGGATGCACTTGACGGTCTCGATGATACCCCCAACAACGTAAGCTTCTCCGAGGTTGACGACGAGGTTACTTTTGATGCCCAAATTGCCAAGACCCTTACAGGTGTGTCCGATTTCGATGTGAACTTTGAGTTGTTCGGCGGCTCAGTCAACCTGGAAGGATTCCTGAACATTGGCGCCGAGATTGTGCTGGATCTGGAATTCGGATTTGATTCGACCGGTTTTTTTATCGATACCGACTCGAACAACGCAGAGCTTGTGATTCGTAACATTATCCTTAGCGGTGAAGCCAATGCCGCCGGGCGCTTTGGATTTCTCGATATCGACATCGGCGTTGAGGAGCTAACCCTCGATGAGGATGTACAATTGGTCCTGAATTTGCAGGAACCCTCCGGCGATGGGCTGCTGCGACTCCAGGACCTGGGCGTATCTTTAGGAAATTTAGTGGCGGTTGATCTCAACGGTGATCCTGTTGAAGATGATCTTATTTTACGGGTATCCGCCAAGGCCAAATCGTTTCTGCCAGGAGCGGCTTCGGCCTTTGACCTGGGAGGAGCAGAAGTAACGCTGACCTGGGCGGATGTCACCGATATTCCCAATGTCAATGTTACTGCAAGTGCGGGGTTGGGGCAGGATCTGATTGATTTTTTGCGATTGCAACCCCAGTTGCTGCTCGATCAAATTTCCCAACTACAGCAACTAAACGATGCATTAGACATTGACATTCCGCTGCTGGAGGACGGCCTCGATCAGATTGTCGATTTTGTCAACTTTTTTAGTGAAAAGATTGTCGAACCACTTACCGGGGGCATCAGCGGTTCAGCGAATTTTGGTTCTGCTCAGGATTTGGCCGACCAGCTGAGCAAATCACTGGGCATTGAACCAGATGAACTCGGGCTAGCCTATGACAGTAGCAGTCAGGAACTGACCTATCAAATCAGTTTACCCAAAAATTTCACTGCCAGTGACACGCTCAGCCTCGGATTCGATTTGGAGGAAGGGCTTGCTGAGCTTGATTTCTCCACCGATGCAAGCATTGATACCGGATTCGAGCTGGACTTTATTATGGGGGTCGACATCGGTGACATTGTCTCCGGGGCCGATCCGGCCGACTGGTTCTTTGTTCGGGATGTATCCGTCAGCGCTGCGCTCGACATTGCAGCCGACAATATAGACGCCAATGCCCGCTTCGGTTTTCTTAGCGTCGGGGTTGTCGACGGCAGTGTGTCGGCTAACCCGACTTTCAACATATCACTCAACGATCCCGGCACCAGCGCCCCTGACGGTCGGATTAATTTGAGCGAACTATTGGCTGGCCTGAGTGATCTGGGAACGCTGGTTTCTACGGATCTTTCAGGCGGTGCCTCTCTGAGTTTACCGATCAGCGCACCATTCCTCGGCATCACGGCATCCCCCGATACGACGATCGGCGTTAGCATTCCGGATCTAAGCGACCCGTCAAGCATCATTGTCACCACCCCGCCTGGACTCGATTTTGCTGAAATCTTGAACTTTAATAATCTCGATGCCGCAAGCCTGGTGGGGCTGCTGGGCCAGCTGACGGGTTGGCTGGACGACTTCCGCCGCAGCGATACCTTTGCGAGCTTCGACGTACCGTTTGTCGGCCCGGCTCTGGACCAGATTCTGGGATTTGCCGATGAGTTTCGCGATACACTGCTCTTTGACGATGGGGATGACGGCCAGGATGAGTCGGACAAGCTGATACACGACATTAACGCGGCACTGGCAGCTGCGGATTTGGGCGATAGATTGCGGGCCGAAGCCGAAGGGGACAGGATCCGCCTGATCGCGGTTGATCCGAATGTCAGCGCGTTTTCGATCACCGCCGGGGCCGGCAACGCCCTTGGATTCGGCACTTCACAGACGACCACGACCGACGGGGCGGAACTGGCCCTGACGGCCACATCGCCGGCGCCCGCCAACGGACAGATCGGCACAGACGTCACGTTAAATGTCAGCCTGAACGGCAGTGCCGCCGAACCCGTGACCGTCGCAGCGGCGGATACCGCCAACAACGACGGTCTCGGCAACGATATCGTCAAGCTGGTCGACGCCGACAACGCACCGACGTTTGCCACTGTCCAGGAGTTCGCTGACAAAGTGGCCGAAATCCTCGGCGTTTCGGATGTGGTCGCGTATAATGAGACCGATGACACCCTGACGTTTACCCTCGATCTGTCCGGCACTTTTGGCGAGCTGGAATTGCCGGTGGATTTTAATCTCGATCTGGCCCCGTTGCTGGAGCTGGAAAGTGACAGTAAGATCCTTCTTAGCGCATCCGGCGGTCTGACCCTCACGTTGGGGGTGTATCTAGGGGATGCACCGTCGTCGACGCTAATCGACCCGACGACACCCCTGGCCGACATCAACGGCGGTTTGGAGATTGAAACCGCTCCAACCATCACCGCCGATCAGGACGTCTCCACGATCTACGGCCGACTGTCCGGCGATGCCACCTTCAAGCTTTCCGCCGACGGCGGCCCCCCGGCTTCAGTGGTCTTGAGTGCTGCCGACACTGAAACGAACAACAACATCGGCGACCTGGTGGACGACATCAACGCGGCCATCGCGGCGGCGGCGGTGGACGGCAGCGATCCGGCGGTCGACGCCAACCTCGAGGCCCAGGTGCAGGCCGAAGCCGACGGCAACCGGGTGGTGCTGCACGCCCTGGGCGGGGTGAGCAGCCTGGTGTTGACCGTCTCCAACGGCGATCCGGCCATCAACGATCTGGGCTTCCGCAACAATCAGGAGGCAGTGGACGACGGCGGCGTACTCAGAATCAAAGGCGGCAAGGACGTGACCGGCCTGGTGGGACGACTGTCGGACGACGCCGTGTTCGAAGTGAGCATGAACACGGTCAATGGCGGTACGCCGGTGGTCCTCCAGGTTCCCGTCGGCGTCACCGGGACCAATCGCAATATCCTCGATATCGTCGGCGATATCCGTAACGCCATCCTTGATGAGGCGGCCCTGGATGGCAAACTCGAGGTCAAATCCTTCGGCAAGCGCCTCATCTTCAAGGCTGTCGAGCCCGGAACAACCAGCTTCAGCATTACGGCAGCGGCCGGCAATCCGGCGGTTGCCGAACTCGGCCTGGCCACCAGCAGCGTGGGCAACAGTATCGATTTCTTCATCATCACCCAGGATGCGACGCGCAGCGGCATCACCCTCGATGGCGTCACCACGCTGCAGGACGTCATCGACGCCGTCAACAGCCAGAGCGGCGGCAAGGTGACGGCCGCCATCGACGACACCAGCACCGGTCTCAAACTGACGGACAATACCACGGGCAGCGAGATTTTCAGGGTCGAAGCAGCCAATGGGGCCATGACGGCCCTGGAACTGGGCATCTTGCAGGTCGATCAGGATGTCAGTGACGAGGAAGGGCCGGACGGCATCATCGACGGTGGCGCCATCGGCGGCCTTACGCTGATGGACCGCTTTTTCATCGAAAACGCCGACGCCGCCGTGACCCTCGGTCTGAGCACGCCCGAGCCGGATACGGACGGCGACGGTCTGCCGGACGACACGGATTCGGACGGCGCCCTCGACGACGGCCTGCGGGCCTCGGCCGGCTTCGGATTCGTCAGTGTCGGGTTGGACGGTGGTGGTTCGGCCGATGCCACTCTCTCGCTGGGCCTGCAGGACCCGGGGACAGTGGCCGACGACGGGCGCATATCATTGACCGAACTGTTTGACGGCCTGTCAGACATCGACACCCTGGTGTCCGCGCCGGACCTGTCGGGCAGCGGGGCGTTGGCCCTCGACATCGAGGTCACACCGGATATTCCGGGCATCGATATTCCGGACGACGCCCGGATCGGCATCACCATCAGCGATTGGGGCAACCCCTTTACCGGCGAACTGCCGGATATCGACTTCACTTATCCGGATATCGGCGATCTGATCGCTTTCGACAATGTGGACTTCAACTTCGACACGATCCTTGACGCCCTGCTGGTGATGGCCGACTTTCTGGGCCAATTCGAAGCCTTCGAATTTCTAGATGAACCCATTCCCCTGATCAATGTCAGTGTCAACGATCTGCTGACCTTCACCGACCAGTTGCGGAATGCGCTCGACGAGGCCCGCAACAATCCGGCCGGATCCCTGCAGGCTTTGGAATTCAAGCTCAAAGAGGCTTTCGGCCTGCCGCCGGCCAGCGATGTCATCGGCCTGTCGTTGGTCACCGGCGGCGCGGCCGAGATCCTGCGCATCGACCTGGGCTGGGATGCGGCCTTCACGGAGTCGCTGCCGCTCAACCTGGATCTGGGGCTGCCGGATTTTGCCAACCTGGCCGGATCGGCCGGGCTCACGGCCCAGGGCTCCCTGGACGTGGACCTGGATTTCGGTATCGATCTCAACAACCCGCTCGACCTGTATATCTTCGATTCCACCGGTATCGTCGGCAACCTGGTGCTGAGCGGCGAGGATCTGGCATTCCGGGCCGCGCTGGGTCCGCTGGGGATCTTCATTAAAGACGGCGAGGCCGATCTGAATGCCGCCTTCGATGTCGGGTTCGACAACACCATTTTCAACGACAACCGCATTTTGCTGAGCGAGATCGATTTCGGGTCGGATTTCGAAGCCGACCTGACCGGGTCGGTGGCGGCCAACCTGCCGGTTTTTTTCCCGACCGAGTCGATTGCCAAAGGGCCGATCCGGCTCGGTGCGAATCTGCAGCTGGGTGCGAGCGGGATCGAGCTGGCCGGCACCCTGCCCGGCGGTGAGTACATCGGCATCCCGGAGGACCTGTTTACGATCGATGCCGGCGACTTCAGTCTGCTGGACAACCTGCTGCTGGCCATTGACGGGATCGATACGTTTCTGGCCGGGCTGCAGGACGTGCTCGACGGTGAGGTGTTCGGTGTACAGCTCCCGTTGGTGGGCGATAAGCTGGCGGCGGGCGCCACCATGATCGAGGATTTCCGCCAAGGCTTCATCGACGATTTCCGCAACGAAGTCGAAAACATTGCCGATCCGGACGAGAATTTCATCTCGGCCAAGCTCTTCGAACTGCTGGGCCCGGGCGGGCTCGACATTTTGCTCGACAGCGACGATCCCGGATCCAATGTGACGGCGGCGGACATCCGGCTGATGACGAACATCGACGACTTCGGCGTGGACCCCGACGACGTTTACCTGGAGTGGGATCTCAAACTGGGTGGCACGCTGCTGGATGTCGGCACCGGGATCGATTTCGACATCGGTCTGCCGGGACTGGGTCTGGAGACCACCGGCGCCATCGATCTGGACATCGACTGGGAGCTGGCATTCGGTTTCGGCCTTAATTTTACGGATGTATTCTATTTTAATATCTCCGACGACAGCGAACTGGAAGTCGGCATCAACGTCACCGTGCCCGGCGGCGGCATCACCGGCAAGCTGGGCATCCTGCAAGTGGATGCCTTTGACAACGGCGACACCCACCTGAGCGCCACCTTTGCCCTGGATGTGCACAACCGCAACAACGCGGCCGACGAAAAGCTGTCGTTTGCCGAATTGCCGAGCATCGGCCTGGATGTGGGGCTGGCGGCCGAGGCCGTTGTCGATCTGGGATTGGAGCTGCAGCTCAACAGCGACCTGGTGTCCGGGGCCGACACGGTCTTTCCCAAGATCGTGGCCGACTTTTATCTCGAGTGGGGTTTCGGCGACGTCGACCAGGGCACCCTGGTGGGAATCAGCGACCTGGGCAGCGCCCTGGCCGATGGTCTGCAGATCGTCGAGTTCAGGGATGTGGGGCTGGATCTGGGTTCGTTTATCTCCGATGTGATCGGACCCATCGTGGAAGAAATCCAAAAGGTCACTAAACCGGTGGAGCCGATCATCGATGTGTTGACGACCGCCATTCCCGTGATTTCGGATCTGGCCGGGTCACCGATTACCCTGCTGGACCTGGCCGCGGCCTTTGCCGGCGACAAGTTCGATGTCGGCATGATTCGGGCTATCGCCGACCTGGTGAATCTGGTCAACAACATTCCGACCCATGTCGACAACGTCATTGTCATCTTTGGTGATTTTGCCGTGTTCGACCGCGACGGCGGGCTCATGCTCGACCTGACCATCCCCGGCTTTGACATCAGCGATGAAGCTTCCAGCGGATTTGCCATCCCCACCATTCCGGACTTTGATTTTGACAGCCTCATGACCAGCCAGGCCCCGCCGGACAGCCCGTCGGCCGATTTCACATCGAACCTGCGCGATCAGGATTTCGGGGCCGGCTTTTCCTTCCCGATCCTCGATGATCCCTCCCAGATCTTCGGCCTGCTGCTCGGGCGCGAAGCGACCCTGATCGGCTACGACATGCCGCCCCTGACCTTCGAATTCGTTTACAGCCAGTTCTTTCCGATCTTCGGCCCCCTGGGGGCCTCCATTACCGGAAATATCGGCATCGACATCGATTTCGCCTTCGGTTATGACAGCCTGGGTGTCCGCAAATTTGCCGACGGCGGGTTCCGAAATCCGGCCAAGCTCTTTGACGGCTTCTTTGTCAGCGACACCGCCCTGGTCACCGGCGAGGGTCCGGATGTACCCGAACTGACATTTTTCGGCGGTATTTCGGCCGCGGCTGAACTCAACCTGGGCGTTGCCAGGGCCGGTGTGGGCGGTGGAATTTTCATCGAGGTCGACTTCGATCTGCACGATCCCGATGACGACGGCAAGCTGCGATTGATCGAGCTCGGCACCAATTTCCTGAACGAGCTCAGGTACGGCAGCCCGGCCCTGGCGCCCCTGGCCATTTTCGATGTGACCGGTGAGGTTTTCGCCAAACTGTTTGCATTTCTCAAAATCGATCTGTTTTTCTTTTCTATCGACAAGGAATTCAATATTACCCCGCCCATTACGCTGGTGGATTTCGAGATCCCGTTTACCCGGGTGCCGACCCTGGCCGCCGAGTTGGCGGGCGGCACCCTGCAGCTTAACACGGGCGCCAATGCCGGCGACCGGCTGGAAGGCAATACCACCGACATCGCCGAACATTACGTCGTCACCCAGGGCGGTTCACCCAACGAGGTGGTCGTATCCGCCTTTGGCTACAATCAGACATACGGCATCAACAGTCCCATCATCGCCGTGGGCGGAGAAGGGGACGACATTTTCGATTTTTCCGGCATCACCAACCCGAACATCACTTATGAGATCGACGCCGGCGCGGGCAACGACACCATCATCCTGCCCGAAATCGGCGGACGGGCCGTCATCCGCGGCGGCGCGGGCAACGACACCATCTACGGCGGTGCCGGCAGCGACATTATCTACGGCGATGGGGGCGAGGACATGATCGACGCCCGCGGCGGCAATGACATCGTGTTCGGCGACTCCGGGGAAATCGGCGACGACGCTTATACGGCCCCGGCCCGGCTCACCGACGGCGCCGACACCATCATCGGCGGCCCAGGCAACGATCTGCTCTTCGGCGGCGGCGGCAGTGATTGGATCGGTGGCGATTTGGACCCCCTGGCTCCCGACGACGGCAGCGGTGATCCGGGCGCCGACATCATCATTGGCGACGGCGCCATCGTTGCCCGGGGCAGTTCGAATCCGGCTGCCTTTGACACGGCCGGTATCGGGCAGATCAGCGATACTGAGCGCGGCAGCGGCGGCCATGACATGCTCTTCGGGAATCTCGGCAACGACACCATCTATGGCGGCAAGGGCAACGACAACATCGCCGGCGGCGGCCATGGGGACCTGATTTTCGCCGAACAGGGATTCGACACGGTTAGCGGCGGCGGCGGCGACGACGAGATTCGAGGCGGTCGCGACAACGACACCATCACCGGCGATGAAGGCGGCGACACGATCTTCGGCGACGAGGGAGCCGACTTTATCGACGCCGGCAGCGGTCCGGACACCATCCATGGCGGCGCCGGGGCCGACATCATCTTCGGCCGGGAGGATGCGGATCTGATTTTCGGCGGCAGTGATCCGGACCTGATCGTCGGCGGCGGGGCCGCTGATGTGATTCACGCCGGCGGCGGCGCCAATATCGTTTGGGGCGACAATCGGCCGGGCGATATTGCCAGTGGGGCCGAGGGCGGCGACACCATTACCGCCGGCAGCGGTCCGGATTTGATCCATGGTCAGGGCGGTGCGGATGTAATCGATGCCGGCGACGGCGACAATACCATTTACGGCGACGCGGGCGCCGACCGGATTTCGGCCGGACTGGGCAACCACCTGATTTACGGCGGGACGGAAAACGACACGATCACCGGCGGTTCGGGCAAAACCGTGTCGCTGACCGGCCCCGGGTACCGGATCGGGTCGGAAGTTTACGGCGAGGAAGGCAACGACATCATCACCCTCGGCGACGGCAACCATCTGATCCGCGGCCAGCAGGACGCCGACACCATCACGGCCGGTGCGGGCAACAGCGATATTGCCGGCGGCGGGGACAGCGACCGCATCAGCGTGGCCGGCGGCAACAATCTGGTCCACGGCGACGACAACCCGCTTGACGTTCCGCCCGCCGGCACGGGCACTCCAGGTGCCGACACCATTGCGACCGGAGTCGGCAACAGCATCATCTACGGCGGGCCGGGCAGTGACACCATTACCGCATCGGGGGGCGACAATGTCATATACGGGGAACTGGGCGATGATCGTGTCAGCTCCGGCGGCGGACGGGACGTCATCCATGCCGGGCCGGGCCACGACCTCGTCAGTTCCGGCGCCGGTGATGACCGCATCCTCGGAGCGGACGGCGATGACGTTGTCGACGGGGGCGCGGGCAACGACATCATCGCAGGCCATCTCGGAAACGACATGATCCACGGCGGCGGCGGCGACGATCTGCTGGTCGGCGGCATCGGCGACGACCGCATCAGGGGCGGCGCCGGCAGCGACATCATCTGGGGGGGATATGAGGATTATCCGGCAGTCCATTTCGATCTCGCCAATCCGACAAACTTCACCCGCCCGAATGACTTCGACGTTGCCGAAGAGCGCACCGCCAGCGGCTATGCCCCCCCGGTAATCACACCGGTTGTACTCAATGGGATTTCCCTTGACGGGGTTGCCGCGGACGAACCCGGGAACCTGGGTGAATTCAACGACGAGCTGCACGGCGACGAAGGCATCGATTTCATCTTCGGCGGCGGGGGTAGAGACAAGCTCTACGGCGGGGCCGACAGCGACTACCTGGACGGCGGAGTCGGAAACGACAGGATTTTCGGCGAAGGCGGGGACGACATTGTGCGGGGGGGCTCAAATGACGATGTTGTCCACGGTGACCACGAGTACGTGGTCGGCAGCTCGCGGGGCGGGGTGAATCCGTTTTTCGGTGATGAGGGCATCGACCAGGTGTACGGCGATGACGGCACCGACTTTCTGTTCGGAGACTGGGCGCCGTCCATACCCTTTGAAGCGGACGGAGCAAACCCCCGCCTGACCTCCGGGCAACGGCTCTGGGGTGGGCAAGGGATCGATTTTCTGTATGCATTTGCCGCGATTCCCGTGACGGCCGATCCGGGCAGCGTCGAAGCCGAATCCAATCTGCTCGGTGACGAAATGCACGGCGGTTCCGGCGGTGATTGGCTTTACGGCAATTTGCGGCGTGACACCCTGTTCGGCGAGACCGGCAACGAGTACCTGCACGGTGACTATCTGTCCGGCCCGTCCCTCGCACCGAACGTGCTGGCCGATATAGCCGGCGGCGGTGACTGGATATACGGCGGCAGCGGTGAGGATCAGCTGCTTGGCGGCGGCGGAGACGACGAACTCTGGGGCGGGGTCGACACCGACTGGCTGGAAGGGCAGAAAGGTAACGATTCGCTTTATGGCGGCAGCAATGTCGATCTGCTGATTCTCGACACGCGCAAGGAATATTTTCTACCCGCCGGTGGTCCGGCGCCGGTGGACACCTTTGACGGGCATTTCGGAAATTTATATGAAAACGATACGGCGGATGACGCCACCGACATCCTGCTGATCGAGGGGACCGCACAGAACGATACCATCCGCCTGGGGCAATTGGACGACGGCCGGCTGCACGTCAATTTCGGAACGATCGATCCGGGCTCCGGCGGTTATGAGGAACGGGAAATCCTGGCGCCCTGGCGCGACGCATCCGGACCCCTGGTGGAGCAGTTCCGTGTCTCCGGTCTCCTCGGCAACGATGATATCGCGTTCATCGAAGATGCCTACACGGCATTCGGCCGGAATATCGTCCCCCTGGATATCGTCGATTTGAACGAGCGCAGCGACGACTTCGTAGGGGTGCTCGACGGCGGCCCCGGGGATGACAGCCTGCGCGGCGTGGACGGCAGGGACCGTCTGGATGGCGGCCTCGGCAGGGACGTCCTCTGGGGAATGGGTGGTGACGACCGCCTGTGGGGGGGCGATGGCGACGACCTGCTCTTTGCCGGGGGAGGAAATGACGATCTGATCGGCGGAGAAGGCGAAAACAGACTCTACGCCTGGTCCGGCGATCCCGCAACCGGGAACGAGTTCGGCGTCTTCGTCGACCCGGACGGCCGCCTGTTCGATGACAGTGCCGGCGGAACCCGCTCCCTGGAAAATACCGGTCTGAACCGCATGCTCGGCGGCAAGCAGAACGATCACCTCTACGGCGGCACGGTTCTGGATTTCCTCTATGGGAACGGCGGCGAGGACACCCTGTATCGGGCCGACGGCAGTAAATTCGAGTCCATGGACGGCGGGTTGGCCGAAGACGCGTGGAAGGACTACGCCCGCGAGACCGGCAAGGTCTGGTATGTCCGGGCCACCAACGCCGACGATGTCATCAGCGTGGATTTCGTCACCGAACCGGGAGTGCTGCGCAACCATCACCTGGTGACCCGGCTCACCGACAACGATGGGAATTTCAGCTTTGCAGCCCAGCTGCAGCTCGATTTCGACGCCCGTGACCCGGACGGCAACTTCATCTGGGATCCGGCAGATATCACCCTCGACCTGCAGCTCATGCGGCAGCGCGGGTCCCAGCAAAACAGTGAGGCGCCCGATCCGATCCTGGAGCCCGGCGGTGCGCCGACCATCGCAACGGCATTGGTGGACGGGCTGCTTCCACCCGAGGGCGACTTCGAGGCGATTATCATCGATTCCCTGGCGGGAGACGACCAGGTCACGGTGGGGCCCACCGTGCAGAAGACCGTCTGGATCGACGCCGGCGCCGGCGACGACCGCGTGGAGATCCTGGCCGGCAATGCGATTCTGGTGGATCAGACCGAACTCGGCGAGGGCGGGCTGCGAAACGACCAACCGGCCGCGGCCTTTCAGCTTGGCCCGCACGGACCGCGGCTTTCCGGCAACATGACGTTCAAGGGACTTACCATCGATAATCCCGACGATGCGGACTGGTACCGTTTCCAGCTGGCATCCGATCCCGCCGGTACGGCCGGATTGACCATCTCGAGCGCTTCCGACCGCGATCAACTGGCCGTGAGACTGTATCGTCAAATGCCGGATTTGGATAAACCGAAATATTTGCGGGAAACGGCGCTGTCGCACCTGCCTGCGGGGCGTATTCCTGACGGGGGAGAACAGCAGGAAGCAGGAAACGACAAGGAAAAGGACGCATACCCTCTCGGAGCGATTGAGACCCTGAGCGCTGTCACCGGCCTGACGCTTCATACCGCCAACGATCAGGATTGGTTCAGTTTTACCCTGGCCGAAACAGGTTCCACCTCGGATACCCTGACTATCGAGCAGCTGCTGAGCGCCACCGAGCTGACCTTGACGCTTTATTCCGAAGACGGCGAGATGCTGGATCAAATTCAAGCCGGCACCGGCGATCCCGCTGGGACCATGTCGCTGCACGGGCTGCCGCCGGGACTTTACCGAATCGAGATTCGAACCAATGAGCCTGCCGATTCGGTGCGCTACACGCTGCGGGCCGACGTGGGCGAGGCGGGGCAGACGATCTTGGACCTGGCCGGGAAAAGCGACGGCCGCCTCTCCCTGGCCGGCTTGAGCGCCGGGACTTCGGATCAGCCGGAGGTCTACCTGCTCGAGATCACATCCAACAGCATCCCCACCATCTACGACCTGGCATTTGAGACGGCGCCGGGCGAGCCGGTGGAAATTGTCGACCTGGCTGCCCGCACCGATGTGGTGCGCCGGGATGTCATCCTGGGCGGCCCGGGCCGGGACGTGCTTGCCGGCGGCCCCGGTGAAGACTGGATTTTCGGCGGCGATGACAGCGACGTGCTGACCGGCGGCCAGGACCGCCAGGCCAGCGATCTGCTGTTCGGAGAAGGCGGTGACGATATATTTCAGCTCGTTCCGGATGCCCTGCCCTACGTGAAGGGCACGGACCAGACCTTTTTTCCGACGCTGAACGATTATTTCGACGGGGGGCAGGGACAGGACGAGGTGCGCTTTCTCGGTGGAGACGTCGACCACCTGGGCCGGCCCGTCCCCGACCATGTCGCCATACGCTACAACCGCTTTTTGCACCGCTACGAATTTACGAGCCTCGTCTGGGACGTGCAGAATCAGCGGTTTCTGTCGGAGGGCCCTCACCCTGCCGTGCTTTCGGCGGCCAAAGACTGTGAGCTGGCCGACGGCCGGCTGGGTGAGGGAAGGTCCGCGAAATTCGAGCTCAGCGTCAACCGGCAAGGGCCGTTCACCCTCACGATTGTGGACAATCCGAAGAACACCGATCCCGGCGACCTCGTCTCCGATCTCAATGCCGCGTTTAAAGCGGTTGTTCTCGACGGTTCAACCGGGCTCACCCTCCACGACCTGGTGCGGGCCAGCCTGGACGACCTGCAGATCGCATTTACCACCACGGCTCACGGAACCGGCACCGAGCTGAAGATCACCATCCCCGACGAGGGTGAAGCGGGGCGCCTGGGATTTCTCAATGGTCAGAGCGCTGCCGGTTACGATCAGCTCTTTAGCCAGGAATATGTCTTCTATCAGGAAACAGATGTCGAAAAAACCACCATCGCCACCCGGTCGGGAGACGATATCGTGCACGGGGATCCGGAATACACTTTTCCCAACACCGAAAGCGAATGGGGCATCGACCCGGGGGACTTCGAGCAGCAAGGTCTCATCGCAGCGCTCGAGATTCTTGGCGGCGCCGGGAACGATCAGCTTTTCGGGGGCGCCCTGGCCGACACGATCGATGGCGGAAGCGGCGACGACTTGATCATCGGTGGGGACGGGGATGATAAAATCGAGGGCGGGCCCGGAAACGATCTTATTGCCGGGCGCAATACAACGCTGTGGGACGAGTGGGAGTGGGTGAACCGCAACGGCGAGCGGGTGCGGAACGACACCGCCGAGTACGCGGCGCTGGTGGGCCGGGTCGATGCCTCGCGGGTAGTTGAAGCCAGCTTGCACACCGGCGATCCCGGCGACTGGTTTCTGATCGAAACCCCCGCGGCCCTGCAGCGGTTCGGCACCGCTGCTGCCGCCCATTTTTCAAGACAGATGATAGAAGTCGAATTTGACGACCCGGACCAACAGGACATTTGGGAGCAGTTTCAAGAGACCAACCTGTTCTTGTTTCCGGCGGAAGTCCATGAATCGGGTGAAACACCGGTGATCAAGCCCGTAGAAAAATTTGCCGGCGTGCCGGAACACTACCTGATCCACGTGGTGAACGTTCGGGCGTCGGCAGCGGGCGCATTGCCCAATTTGATCGAAGAGATGGGCCCGTATCGGATCCGTTTCAAGGATATCGGGCAGACCGTCGACGTGGGCCCGGAAGGCGCGGCTATTAAAATCGATTCGAAGGACCAAAATGATCTACCGGTCGTGATCCCCCTGGGAGATATCAACGACGACGGTTTCGATGATTTTATCGCCTCGGTTCGCGATGACGTCGGTTCGCTGCAGGATTATACCGATTCATTGGCCAACGGGACGCACCCGGCGGTTGAAATCGAAAACAGCGAGGCCCGGATATTCTTTGGCCGCAACCCGGCCGTCGACCGCAGTTTATCCCCTGAGGCCGTTTCCCTCAATCTCCCGGCGCCGGTCCGCAACCCGTCCCTCTTCGGCTCGCATTCCATATTCGCCTCTCCGGGTGATTTCAACAACGATGGATTCGAGGACATTGCCATTGCGGTGACGCTGGTATCCGATGATTTCGGTTCTTCATTCGATCACCAGGCCGTTTATCTCGTGTGGGGCAAACCGGTCTGGACGGACAGCATCGACGTGCAAAAAGATGCCGATGTGGTGATCGGCGGATTTCAGGGAACCGTTGCCGTCTCGAATGCCGGTGATGTAAACGGCGACGGGTTCGATGATCTCCTGGTCGGTGAGGCGCCGTTGGCCGGTGATCCGTCCGGAGGCCGCGCCTACGTGTTTTACGGCCGAGCCAACTGGAACCAGGTGTATTTCGAAGATTGCAGCGACCCCGAATCTATCGACCCGGTTCAGGAGGGTGTCATAAAGGGTGTCGTTATCGACAACTCCAACCCGGGTGGCGGAGCGAGCACCGGCCTATGGCATCAGACCGAATTCGGCAGAGGTCTGGACGGCGCTCCGAGCCCGCCGTGGACGCTGTATTTCGGCCAAGGGGAGTCAGCGGCAATCAATGACGGAAATTATATCAGTGACGATATCCTTGCCGGGCGTATCACGACAACGTCGTTTGTCGTGCCTGATGTCGTATCCCCGGAGCTGAGGTTTGACTATTTTCTCGATTCCCGGCAGTCACAGGGAGAGGACGTCGCCACCGTTCAGATAGCAGCGGACGGCGGTGAGTTCAATGTCAGAGCCACCAACCAGCCGGGGGGCCCCCCCGATCTGCTAGTACTTGGAGACGGTGAAGGCTGGCAGCAGGCCCGGATCGATCTCAGTGACTATAAAGGCAGTTCTATCAATGTTCGCTTTGACTTCAACACCGGAACGGCACCCGCGATTGTGCGGGAAGGGTGGTATATCGACGATATTCACGTGAATTTTATGCTCAGCGTGGATGATTCGATCACGAGCCCCGGGAGTGCCAGTGCACCCGGCACGGTATTCGGCGGCCCGGCGTTTGCAGATCGGCTGGGGGCGAGCGTAACAGGAATTGGAGATTTTGACGGCGACGGTTTGGCAGATTACGGTGTGCTCGAAGAAGGGGACGGCGCGACCGCGGGGCGGGTCCATATTATTTACGGCTCGCAAGACCCGCGGCTCGGGGAGATCAGCAGCCCCGATGCGACCCTGAATTTTACCATCCCGCTGACCGGCTTTCAGCTGCGCCCGGCGGAAGATATCGATCGGAGGCCCGGCGAACCCGGCTTTGATGATCTGCTGATCACCGGCCCCGCGCAAACCTTGCTGATTTTCGGCCGGACCGGCCTGACGGGGACGCATGGTATCGACCCGGATCAGCTGCTCCCGTTCGGTGGGGCGCTGCGCTTTTCAGGAGAGGGATCTTTCTACGGACTTGGGGATATTGACGGCGACGGGGCCGACGATTTGGGGGCCGCGGTGTTCGAGCAGACCCAGGATCTCGGCGAAACCGGCCAACCTCTCGAGCACCAGGTGGTTCATATTTTTCGGGGGCAGGGCGACGCCCAGTTGTCGCTGGATCTGACCCGGCCGGATATGGTCTTTGAGCCGGCGCGGCCCGATTACGGTGCCTCCGGCCTTCAGGAGCGGCTGTTTGCGGCCGTGGGACGGCTCAATCCGTCCAGTGGAATCGTCATCGACGACCTGGCGCCGGCGTTCGAATTTTCAACCGTGGGCGCCGGCTGGGAACCGATGCCGGGTGCCGGTGTCGGCGGCAGCCAGTTGAGCCATCCGGGTGGGGCCGGCGCCGCGGCGGCGGTCTGGGAGTTTGCCGGACTCGAAGCCGGGCTTTACGAAGTTTTCGTCACCTGGCTGGACCCAACCAGTCCCGCCGTCAATATCGACGCCGCCACCAATGCGCCCTTTACCGTTTTCGACGGCACCGTCATTCAGGACAATGTTGTGGCAACTAAAGGCCTCAATCAGCGTGTTCCGCCCTTCGGCGATTTCCTGAGCGATCCGCTGGGCGTCCAGCCGTGGGCAAGTCTTGGATTGGTGAATATCGAGAGCAGCCGGCTAACGGTCCGGCTTACCAATGAGGCCGATGGCGCCGTGATCGCCGACGCGGTTCGTATCGTGCCGGTATCTCCGCCCGCGAACCCGGAGCTTCCCAGCCTTGCCCTGGCCGACAGCATCGGGGGTTTTGTCCACGTTTTTGAGGGGCAGCCCCTGGAGCAGACTGAAATAGACAGTTTAGGGCCAGTGCCGGAGGGATCGGGCAGTTATTTCGAATTCGACCTTGCAACACCGGAATTCGCATCTGCGTCTGAAATCCTTCCGGGCCTCGGACTGGAGGACGATTTACAAGGGGCGGCGCTGATGGGGAAATCCTTTGCCGTGGTGGGGCCTGAATCCGGCGAAGGGCTTTTTGCGGCGCAGTCAGTCGGAGACTTCAATCGGGACGGATACGACGAGCTGCTGCTCAGCAGCCAAAGCCAGCATTATCTTTTTTTCGGGCCTTTCAGGCTGGATCAAATTGAAAACGCTTTGGATCGTGCCGACATCGTTATCGATGCCGATCAGTTGGGCCTTCTGGCCAAGGGCGCCGGGGATCTCGACGGGGATGGGGCCAATGACCTGGTCTTTCTCCAGAACGACGGCGGTTCAGATCGAGTGAATGTCGTTTTCGGCCGGACCGATGCGGCGCGATTCCCGGAAAGCCAGGCGGTTTCATACGGACTAGGCGGCCTCGATGTTCTGGCCGATACCGAAATCCATCTGCTCAATTGGGACGGGGACGCGCATACGGATCTGCTTTTGGTTTGGCCGACGCCGGGTGCGGATTCCGCTGCCGCGATCGTCGTCTCGGGTGCAAGTCTGACCAATCCGGACCCGTCTCCCCTCAGGCTGGCCGAAATCGTCGAAACGGCAAATACGCGGTCCGGCGATTTGCTTGCAAGCATTATGGAAGCGCACATCGGGCCGGATTTTCAGCAACTGGGATTCGAGGACCCGACCACCCAGCGCTCCATCAGCGGCGTGCTTGCCGGGGATGTAGACGGCGACGGTTTGGATGATTTTCTGCTGGTCGAGCCGAATTTTGTTCAGATTGCCCACCCGAATCAGGAACAGATACCGGAAGCCCTGACTTTTCCGAATATTGGTCGGGGATTCTTGTTTCATGGGCGTGCAGAAGCCGCCGGCAACCCTGTCCCCCTGGAAAACGCCGAGGCGGTTTTTGAAGATATGGCCCTCAGTCATGCCGGACCTCTCGGAGACATCAACCGGGACGGACGCGATGATTTTGCTTTTTTCCGGGATATCGAAGACTTTGCCGAAGGCCATCCCTTTAATGCCAATATATTCGATTCCCATGGCAGCATTCTGATATTTTACGGCCATCCGCAGGGGGATTACAGTCCGGATCCCGCGAAGGCCGCCACGGTGGACGATGCCGAATTCAGCATCCGGCGCGCCGGCTCCGAAGACTTTCCAAACGATGTGTATTTTATCGGAAGGATGTCCGTGACGGCCGGTGATTTCAATGACGATGGTCAAATGGACATGGCGGTGGGTGAACCTCAGAGAATCCTTTCCAAACTGCCGTTGTCGGAGCCCAAGGACACGGATATCCTCGAGCGCAACGACCGCGGTGAAGTCTCCGTGATCTTTTCGGTCGTGGAAGCGGTGGCGGCAAGCGAACGGTCGACGGTGGCGGGACGCCCCGGAACTTTGTTTCTAAACGAGCTGGGATCCGAGATCGACATCGTTCCGGGAGCGGAGACCTTCTTCTTTGACGGGGTCGTGCTCCAAGGCGAGGCTGACACCGACGGATTCGGCAGGTTGCCGCGCACTCCGGCGATGGATCTCGACGGGAACCGGATTCACGACCTTTTGGTGGGCGCCGGCACCGCCGACTCATTTGCGGATGCGGTGGTCGTGGATGCCGGGAAGGTATATGTCATCTACGGCGACCACGAGCGGCTGGAAAATTTTAGCGATCAGCTGGCCCAAATGAGAGCGGCTGCCGAAATCCAGCCCCTGATGAATCGACCGGTCACCGGCAGCGGGGATTTTCTCGTGGACGAGGGCACCGGAAGACCGGTTCCATTCAAAGGCGCCGATTCGAAGGACGGCCGTTTCACCTTTGGGCCAGGTGAAGGGGAACGCTGGTACGAGTTTACGACCCTCGGTGATGGCTGGCCCGGCAACCGGATTCAGCTTGCGCCCGAATTTGTGCCGGCAGTGGAAAACGCGGGAATTATCGCGGAAAGCCGTGCTTTCGCCTGGAATGGCGCGGCTTTTGACCCTGATCCGCAAGGACCGCTCAGCGTTAAGACCGACAGCGTCGTGGTTATGGAATTTGATTTAGCCCCCTATGCCCTCTTCTACCGGGATTATTTCGATCTATTATCGGATGTAAACCTTGCTTTCGACGTGGTTCAGGGGGATATAGCCAGGCTGGAAGTGCTGCTTCTCGAGGGTGAGGGCGACGGTGCCCTCACCGCGGATGACGCCGTCCGGGGCGGTGTGGTGATCGATCTTCAAGATACCGAGCAGCTGAAGAACACGCTGCAGAACTATTTAAAAGAGGGTCTGACGCGGCTGGCATTCCGCCTGGAGCCTGAAGCCGGATGGACCGAAGAGATCGTAATTGCCGGTAGTGGAGAGGACGAAGCGCCCCAATTGCAGCTGTCGTTCGAGCCCCTGAAAGGGGTTGTCGGCGACCTTTATGACGCCCAGGGCGGAATCCGAGCCCGTAACCAATCCACCATCGATATGCGCGTGTTGGAGGCGGGGACCTACTTTCTCAAGATATACAGGGACGCCGGCAGTGCGCAAGGCCAATCCCTAAACTTCAGCATTGCCGTGAGCCCGCCGATTCAGGGACAGGTCCACCCCAAGGCCGACCCCATCAGCGACCGGGATGTGGCCCATGGCGGCCAGGGTGAAGATATTCTTATCGGCAGTGACCATTTGGATCGACTTTTCGGTGAAAGCGGCCGGGATATATTTGTTGCCGAAGCAGTCGAGGTCCGCGACTTTATCGATTCGACGAACCCCCTGGTGGCCGAGACCATCCAGCTGCCGCCGGACAGCCAGCTCAATATCCATCAACCCCAGCCGATTGACCCAATTGTTGCCTTCAGTGACCCGGCGCTGGGTCGGGCCGTCGCCGAAGCGCTGGACATTGCGAGCACCAGCGCCTGGGACGGGTCTTTAATTCTTGCCCGGCCGATTTATGCCAGTGAACTGGCCTCGCTGACCCGGCTGGATGCCGGCGGCCGGGGAATCACCGATCTGACCGGGCTGGAATATGCAATCGGGCTGCGCCGGCTCGACCTGTCGAACAATCTGATCCAGGATATCATACCGCTCACGGCCGGTTCGGACGAGCGTGGACCCATTGGAATGCTGAGTCTGGAAACCATCAACCTGAACGCCAATCCGATCTACGACCTGAGCCCTCTGGTGCAGCTTACCACCCTGCAGGCCCTGAGCGCCGATTTCACGCTGGTTACGGATCTGGCGCCTCTTGCCGGGCTGATCAATTTGAAATTTTTGAGTCTCGACGGCGCCTACCACATGACGCCTCCCCTCCCGGGCGACGGTGTGTATGAAGGCTACGGTCTGCTGGCGGAACTTTTCAATCCTACGCCCGAGGGCTATGAATCCTTCGGACTGTCGGTGGCGGCCGTGGGCAACGACGTTTTGATCGGGGCGCCCTCTAACAGCACGGGGGCGGACTCGGCCGGGGCAGCTTATCTGTTTGACGGAGAAACGGGCGGATTATTGCAGGCCTTTTTCAATCCCACGCCCGAGGAGTATGAAAACTTCGGGCGGTCTGTGGCGGCTGTGGGGGGCGATGTTTTGATCGGGGCTCCCTTTGACAACACGGGGGCATATGCTGCCGGGGCGGCCTACCTGTTCGACGGAGAAACGGGTGGACTCCTGCAGACCTTTCTCAATCCCACGCCCCATGTTGGTGATGAGTTCGGGCGTTCCGTGGCGGCCGTGGGCGACGACGTTTTGATCGGGGCACCCTATGCCGGAGCGGCCTATCTGTTCGACGGAGAAACAGGTGAACTCCTGCAGACTTTTCTCAATCCAACTCCCCATGATCATGACATCTTCGGGCGGTCGGTGGCAGCCGTGGGTAACGACGTTTTGATCGGGGCCCCCGATCACGGCACGGGGGCGACCGGGGCCGGGGCGGCCTACCTGTTCGACGGAGAAACAGGTGGACTCCTGCAGACCTTTCTCAATCCCACGCCCGAGGAGTATGAAAGCTTCGGGTGGTCGGTGGCGGCCATGGGCCGCGACGTTTTGATCGGGGCGCCCTTTGACGGCACGGGGGCGACCAGGGCCGGGGCGGCCTACCTGTTCGACGGAGAAACGGGCGGGCTTCGGCAGACCATTCTAAACCCCACGCCCGAGGAGTATGAAAGATTCGGGTGGTCGGTGGCGGCCGTGGGCAACGACGTTTTGATCGGGGCCCCATATGAGGACACGGGGGGGGCGATCGAAGCCGGAGCGGCCTACCTGTTCGACGGAGAAACGGGCGGGCTTCTGCAGACCTTTTTCAATCCCACATCCCAGGACTGGGACACCTTCGGGTGGTCGGTGGCGGCCGTGGGCAACGACATTTTGATCGGGGAGCCCACGGGGACCGTCTACATGTTCGAAGGCCAAAAAGCATTCGATGTCAGTCCCCTGGCGGGGCTGACCTTGCTGGAGGTGCTGAGCCTTTCCAACCAGCACATCGAGAAGCTGGATGCCCTGGTCGGGCTGAAAAATCTGGAATACCTCTATCTGGATCACAACCGAATCCGGGAGATCGGGCCTTTGCTGGGCACCATTGTCATGGATAATGGCGACGAGGGCTTTTACGAAGACCGCAGCGGCTGGACGGGCGGGCATCATCCCGCTGGTTTTGATGAAGACTACCGTGTCGCACCCGATGGCGACGGGATGGAAAGAGCCGTCTGGGAATTCAAAGATCTGGAGCCTGGCACTTACGACGTGCAGGCCACGTGGCCGGCTCATGCAACCCGCAGCCCTGATGTGATCTATCGAACGACCGACACCGTCCGTTCGTTTACGGGATTTGAGTTCTTTTCTCCGGACTATATTATCCCGGTCGATGCCCAGCCCGAATTCGGTTTGCCTCTCACTATCACCATCGACACCGATGAGCGGACCATTTCGGGAGATAATGATGGTGATGATTCGGCCTTCTATGGGACACCATTTACGGTTTCGATCGATGAGGGAATTACACAATTTTGGCTTGCTGGAGATCTCAATATTGGTCCAGATATTATATCGGTAATAGGCAGCAAGCCTCTATCAATTGTAGTCGGAAACAATCTTTTTGTAAATTCTGGCGCTAAGTTTTATCTTTCTGCTTCCGGCGAAATTCCTGGCCCTGGTGGAGGAGTGCCCGCAAATGCTAGTCAAGGCGGATTTGGAATTGGAAACGGTATTGTATCAAACGGTGGGTTGGCAGGCAATGGCGGCCACCACTTCCAGGACGAGGGTGATTTTACAGGTGCGAGCGGAACCTCTGGCACAACTGGCCAAGTTGGGAGCAGTGGCAATGCGGGACAAGGCGGGCAAGCGGGGCAGGCGGGACAAAGTGGGTTCGGCAATCCGCTTGGATATGGTGTTGGAGGATTAGGTTCAGATTCACCGGGTATTGGAGGTCAAGGCGGTGCCGGCGGAAGCGGGGGGTCAGGAGGCGCAGGGCGCCCTGCGGAACACTATGTATCCAAAGGCTCTACAGGAGGAACGGGAGGGAGCGGAAGCCCGGGTGGAGCCGGCAGCTCCGGTGGAAACGGTGGCAATGGGGAAGCTGGATCTGGAGGCAGTAATGAAGTTTCGGGAGTGAATATTACCGGAGGTGGGGCAGGAGGAACCGGCGGAGCTGGTGCAAGTGGAGGGCAGGGAGGTCAAGGTGGCGGTGGAG